>Ga0105047_10010984_pt1 | contig 14745 bp, 15 predicted proteins | sample MAT04_FD_78384 | JGI IMG/M metagenome (GOLD analysis project Ga0105047, IMG submission 78384) | Freshwater microbial communities from Lake Fryxell liftoff mats and glacier meltwater in Antarctica - MAT-04 (megahit assembly) | ecosystem: Environmental > Aquatic > Freshwater > Ice > Liftoff... | reverse complement strand
TAGTTCGAGGAGAGGACGAAGCCGTAGGCTCCGGCGGTCAGCAAGGCGGCGAGGTCGCCGGAGTCGAGGGGGGCGAGGGGACGGTCCTTGGCGAAGAAGTCGCCGGACTCGCAGACGGGGCCGACGACGTCCATGGGCTCGCGCTCATCCCAGGATTCGCGCAGGGGCAGGATCTCGTGGTGGGCCTGGTAGAGGACCGGGCGGATGAGGTCGTTCATGGCGGCGTCGACGATGAGGAAGTGCTTCTTGCCGTTCTGCTTGGTGTAGAGCACCTGGGTGACGAGGGCTCCGGCTTCGCCCACGATGGAGCGGCCGGGCTCGGTCATCAGGGTGAGGCCCAGGCCGGCCGTGCGCGCACAGACGCGGCGGATGAAGTCAGTGACGGGGGGAGGAGTATCTTGCGGCTTATAGGGGACGCCAAGGCCGCCGCCGATGTCGAGGTGGTCGACGGGGAGTCCGGCGGCGCGGAGGCGGCCGATTAAGGCGAGCATCTTGCCGAGGGCTTCTTCGAGCGGGGCCGGATCGAGCAATTGGGAGCCGATGTGGCTACTCACACCGGTGAGGGCGAGGCCCGGCAGGCTGGCGCCGAGGGCGTAGACTTGCTCGACTTCCGCAATGCCGATGCCGAACTTGTTCTCGCTGAGGCCGGTGGAGATGTAGGGATGCGTGACGGCGTCGACGTCGGGGTTGACGCGTAGGCCGACGCGGGCGGTGCGGCCAAGTCGGGTGGCAACGGCGCTCAAGCGTTGGAGTTCGGCGGGGCTTTCGCAATTGAAGCTATGGATGCCGGAATTGAGGCCGTATTCGAATTCTTCGTCAGTCTTGCCGACGCCGGAGAAGACAATCTTGCCAGGGTCACCGCCGGCGGCCAGGACGCGGTAGAGTTCGCCGCCCGAGACCAAGTCGAAGCCGGCGCCGGCACGGGCGAGCAGGGCCAGGACGGCGAGGTTCGAGTTGGCTTTGACAGCGAAGCAGACCTGATGGGCGTGTTCGCCAAAGGCCTCATCGTACTCGCGGTAGCGGGCCAGGATGGCGTCGCGAGAGTAGACATAGAAGGGAGTGCCCACGGCGGCGGCAATGGCGCTGAGGGAGACTCCATCGCAATGAAGCTGGCTATTCTGGTAGGCGTAAGGATGCAGCAAGAAGTTAACTCACCTTGATGACAATGATGGTTTGGTCGTCCTGAACGGGGGCGCCGTTGCGGAAGGTTTCGACGTCGGTGTCGATGGCTTTGACGATTTCGGCGGCGGTAAGGTCGCAGACGCCGGGAATGAAGCGCGTGAGGCGCGATTGGCCGTACTGTTTGCCTTCGGGATTCACCTGGTCCTCAATACCGTCGGAGACAAGCAGAATGATATCGCCGGGCAGGGTGGCAAAGACGATCTCCTCGTATTCCTGCTGATCGAGCAAGCCCAGCGGCACGCCGCCCACGTCGAGCCGGCGGACCTTGCCCTGGCGGCAGACGAAGGGCGGGATGGAGCCAGCGTTGGCCATGATGAATTCGCGCGATTGGCCGTCCCAGAGGGCGACCAGCAGGGTGACGAACTGCGCGTCTACCTTGCGTTCCATGAGGGTTTCGTTGATCGAGCGCATCAGCATGGCGGGTCCGCGGCGGCGAGGCGCGAGTGAGCGCAGGAGTCCGGTGACGAGCGCGCCGTAGAGGGCGGCGGCGGCGCCCTTGCCGCTCGAGTCACCAAAGGCGAACATGCTGTATTCACCGGCGTGTTCGAAGAAGTCGTAGATGTCGCCCGAGATCTCGCGGGCGGGCTTGGCGTGGAAGGCGACATCGAGGTGCGGAATGGTGGGCGCTTCGCGCGGCAGCAGGACTTTTTGGAGGCGGCGGGCGGCGCGGAGGTCCTGCTCCATGCTCTGTTCGCGGGTGGCGAGTTCTTCGTAGAGGCGGGCGTTCAAGATGGAGACGGCGATTTGCGGCGCCAGCAAGGAAAGCAGGCGAACGTGATCCTCAGTGAAGTAGCCGAGGGCTTCGCTTTCGAGGTCCATCACGCCGATCAGGCGATCCTGGGTGATGAGGGGCACGGCAAGTTCGGAGCGGATGTCGGGATGAGTGGGAATGTAGCGCGGGTCACTGCGAGTGTCGGCGACACGCATGGCGGTTCGCTCAAGCGCGGCGGCGCCGGTAACGCCTTTGCCCAAGGGAATGTTGTCCAATTTCAGGCGTTCGTCGAAGCGCTTGCTGTAGCGATGGCGCAAGATGGTTTGCTGGTCGTTGACCAGCATGATGCTGAAGGCGTCGTAGTTGATGAGGTGCTTGATGCTGCCGGCGAGACGTTCGAGCAGGTGGTCGAGGTCAAGGATGGAGGAGAGTTCTCGAGCAAGGTCGGCGAGGGTGCGCAGGGTTTGGTTGTTGCGCTGGACGCGCCGGTGGAGGCGGGCGTTTTCGATCGAGAAGGCCACGCGGGAGGCGATGACGCTCAACAGGGCGAGGTCCTTGTCGGAGTGGAAGGCCTCGCGGGTGGCCTGGAGGTCAATGACGCCGACGAGTTTGCCGCGGGCAATCATAGGAACGGCCATTTCGCTGCGAACGGCGTCGAGGCTGGCGAGATAGCGCGGGTCCTGACGGACGTCGCGCACCAGGAGCGGCTGGCGCGTGGCGGCGACGGTGCCGACGATGCCTTCGCCAAGGCCGAGGCTTAGGTTCTTGATGTGCTCTTCGCGATGGCCGATGCCGTGGCGAAGGCTGAGGCTCTTCTGGCGGTCGTTGTAGAGGAAGATGGCAAAGAGGTCATGCGGCACGGCCTGCTTGATGATGGCGGCCACTTCGCCCAGAAGCTGGTCAAGGTCGAGGGTTTGGGAGGTGAGCGACGAAATCTCGAGCAAAAAGTCCAGCAGGTCGGCGCGCTCCTCAAAGCGCACGCGTTCGGCGCGCCTAGGGGTGCTGGGGGGCGCTTCAATAACCTTGTCCGCCACTGGCCGGGGCTCCTTGTACGATTTTGACGCTGGCGCTGGCACCGATACGCGTGGCACCGGCGGCTTCCATCTGACGCACGTCGGCCAGCGTGCGGACGCCGCCCGAGGCTTTGACGCCCATGTCCGGGCCGACGATGGAGCGCATCAGCGCGATGTCATGCGCGGTGGCGCCGGAGGGGCCGAAGCCGGTAGAGGTTTTGACGAAGTCCGCGTGGGCGAGCTTCGCCAGGGCGCACGCGGTGGCTTTCTGGTTGTCGTCGAGATAGGCGGTTTCTAAGATCACTTTAACGATGGCGCCGGCGCGGTGGGCGACTTCGACGACCGCGGCGATATCGAGCTTGACGGTTTCGGCGTCGCCGGACTTTAGCGCGCCGACATTCATCACCATGTCGATCTCCTGCGCACCGGCGCGCAAGGCGACTTCGGTTTCGCGCACCTTCACCTCAGTGGTGTTGGCACCGAGCGGGAAGCCGATAACGGTGCAGACCTTCACCGGCGATCCGGCCAAGGCGGCGGCCACCGTGGGCACCCAGTAGGGGTTGATGCAGACGCTGGCGAAGCCGTATTCGCGGGCTTCGGCGCAAACTTTCAGGATTTCGGGCTTGGTGGCATCGGGCTTCAGCAGCGTATGGTCGATCAGGCGAGCGAGCGCCGAGTCGACCTTGGTGACTTTGGCACTGGCCGTGACCCGGTCAGCGCCGCAGGCGACGATGGTGCGGGTTTTGGCTTGGCAGGTTTGCACGCAACGCTGGGTGCAGCCAGGGCAGACCATCTCCGGAAGGCCGAGCCCCTCTTGCTTGCGGCCCTGCACGCGGGCCAGGATCGCTTCGCCAATTTCGGCCACCAGTTGGTCGAGTTCCACCGTGTTCATCTGGACAGGGTTCATATTGACAGAGTTCATCTCGAATAACGCCGTTCGATTTGGGCGATCTTGTCGATGCGAGCCTGATGGCGGCCACCGCCATAGGGGGTGTCGATCCAGGTGCGGACGACGTCCTCGGCTTGGGTGGCGGTGAGCAGACGGCCGCCAAGGGTGAGGACGTTGGCGTGGTTGTGTTCACGGCTGTTGCGGGCCGTGGCGCGGTCGTAACACAGGGCGGCGCGGATGCCGGGCACTTTATTGGCGGCCATGGCGGAGCCGATGCCGGCGCCGTCGACAATGATGCCGCGCATGGCCTCGCCGGAGGCGACAATCTCGGCCACGGCGAGGGCGATATCGGGATAGTCGGCTGGTTCGCCGTGCTTGACGCCCTGGTCGTTGATGATCAGCCCCAAGGACCCAAGCAAGGGCTTCAAGCTCTCTTTCAAAACGAAGCCGCCATGGTCAGAGCCTAGGACTACCGTACGTTGTGGGTCCCGCACGACGGGCACTTCGCTGGCCGGCACTTCGCGGATCAGCACGCCGCGGCGGCCCGCTAAGTCGCGGGCTTCCATGGTGATAATGCTCCCGATGGGGACGACCAAAGGGCCGCTCAACGGGACTTCTGCGGCAGTGATGACGATCTTCATGCGTTCAGACGTACAATTCATTGTAATGAAGCGGCGACTGGCCATTTGGATCTTTTCTTGTCTGGGACTGCTGGCCCACCCCTTGGGCAACTTTTCAATCGGGCAGTATACCGGCTTTTTGCTGCGAGAGAACGGCATTGTGGTGACCTACGTGGTGGACTTCGCCGAGATCCCCAGCATGAAACTCGAAGAGCGCTGGAAGGCGGGCGAAAGTACCGATTCCGCGATGCGCGAGTGGGTGAAAGCGTTGCGATTCCGGTCGCATGGAAAGCCGGTGGAACCCTTCCATGAGAGCTCATCACCGTTCCCGGGCATTGGCGCCGGGGGCATGAGCACGATGATGATCGTGGCGACGCTGAAGCTGCCGGGCAATCTCGATGAGCTCGAATATGAGGATCCGAACTTTGCGGGCCGCGCCGGGTGGAAGGAGATCACGGTGAAGGCGGAGGGGGTGGGCCTGGTGGAATCGAGCCAAGTGCCCGGGCGGGACATCAGCCGCGCGCTTACTAACTATCCGCTCGACGCGGAGTTGAAGATTCCGCAGGACCGGCGAGCGCGGTTTGTGATGGGCAGGGCAGGCACCGAGACCAAGGTAATTCCGCTCGCGCAGCCGCCCACCTCTCAAGCGGATACGCGAAAAGCAGAGGACTTTAGCGAACTGGGGCGCGCCAACCTGCTGTCGCAACTGATGCGGCAAGGCGAACTGCCTTTCCCCCTGCTACTGACGGCGTTCGGCATTGCGTTTGCCATGGGCGCCTTTCATGCCCTGGAACCGGGCCATGGCAAGACCTTGGTGGCGGCGTACTTGGTAGGGTCCCGTGGCACTTGGCAACATGCCGTTTATTTGGGTGCGATCACGACCTTTACGCATACCTTTACGGTGTTTGTGCTGGGCCTCATGGTGCTGGCGATGTCGCAGTCGATTCCGGTGGAGCAGATTTTCCCTTATCTGAGCGTGGCTTCGGCGTTGACCATCGTGATCTTCGGCGGGTGGCTATTGTGGAAGCGTATCGCCGTCTTTCGGGCGCATGATCAGGGACATGGCCATCATCACCACGGGCCGGGCTGTGACCATGACCATAGCCACGAACCCGCGCCGCCGGACAAGATGACGGCCACCAGCCTGATCGCGCTGGGCGTCAGCGGCGGGTTGGTGCCCTGCCCCGCGTCGTTGATCCTGCTATTGGGCGCGATGGCTGTAGGACGGCTGACGTTGGGGCTGGCTCTGTTGGTGTCGTTCAGTTTAGGGATGGCGGGGATCTTGACGGCGATTGGAGTATTGGTGGTGTATGCGAAGCGCTGGCTGCCGGCGAGCGCGGGCGAATCGCACGGGTTTCACTTTCTGGCGATCGGTTCAGCGGCGATTATGACTTTGATTGGCATCGGGCTGACGGTGGTGGCGCTGCGGCAATTTGGGAGTGCGCTTGGGGGTTAGGCGGCTGTTGATTCGCCCGGGGGCGATCGGCGATTGTATCGTCGCGCTGCCGGCCATGGAGCACCTGCGCGCGGACTATACCGAGGTGTGGGTGCCCAGCGTGGTAACGCCGTTGATTGGCTTTGCCGATGCGGTCGACGCGATTGCGCGGACAGGGTTGGACCAGGTGGGAATCCCTTGCGTGCGGCCCGATGCGCGGCTGGTGGCGCGTCTGCGGGGCTTTGACGATATCGTGAGTTGGTATGGGGCCAATCGGGAGTCTTTTCAGGCGGCGGTGTATGGGTTGGGCTTACCGTTCCGCTTCTTCCCTGCCCTGCCTGCGGCCGATGGCGAGGTGCATGCGGCGGATTTCTTGATGAGTCAGGTGGGAGGGCCTTTGCCTGCCGTGCCCAAGCTCCAGGTAACCTTCGATGACAATCGGGGGGTGTTTGCCGCGGTTCATCCGTTTTCGGGCGGAGCGCGGAAGAATTGGCCTTTGGAGCGATTTCGGGCGTTAAAGGTCGATATGCCGATGGAGTTCACCGCGGGGCCGGAAGAGAAACTGCCGGAGGCGCGACGGTTTGAAGATTTATCGGAGTTGGCGGCGTGGTTGGCCTCGGCTGCCGTGTATATTGGCAATGATTCGGGAATTTCGCATCTCGCAGCCGCGGTAGGTACGCCGACGTTGGCTTTGTTTGGTCCGACACGGCCCGAGGTGTGGGCCCCGCGGGGTCCGGTAGTAAAAGTATTGAGGAATATGGAGGCGATCGAAGTCGATGTTGTGGAACAAGCGGTGCGTGATTTATTGGCTGGCCGTTAGTGCGCTATGCGGCCAAACCGTAACGACTCTGACGCGCGAAGTGCGCAATCCCTATGGGCTGACGATCGGGCCCGATAAGGCGCTCTACATCTGCGAGATCGACCGGCACGTGGTGAGCCGGCTCGACCTAAAGACGAAGAAGCTCACGATCGTCGCCGGCACCGTGGGCAAGAGCGGCTATGCGGGCGACGGCGGGCCGGCTACGCAGGCTTTACTCTTCGAGCCCTACGAGGTCCGCTTCGACAAGGCGGGGAACATGTTCTTGGTCGAGATGAAGAACCACCTGGTGCGTCGCGTGGACAAGAAGACCGGCATGATCACGACGGTGGCGGGCACGGGCCAGCCGGGTTTTTCGGGCGACGGAGGGCCGGCCGTAAAGGCCCAGTTCCGGCAGCCGCACTCGATCGCCTTTGACCCTGCGGGCCGCTTGGTGCTCTGCGATATCGGCAACAACCGCGTGCGCCGGATTGACTTGAAGAGCGGGCTGATTGAGACCGTAGCCGGGTCCGGCGAGAAGCTGGCGACGCCGAACGGTGCGCCCTTTGCGCCCACGACGCCGCTGAATGGCCCTCGCGCCATCGACTTTGATCCCTCCGGCACGATGTATCTGGCCTTACGCGAGGGCAATCAGCTCTATCGCGTCTCAGACGGCAAGCTGCAGCACTTGGCCGGCAGCGGCGCCAAGGGCTACGACGCCACGCCGCAGCCCGCATTGAAGGCGACCTTGAATGGGCCGAAGGGCGTGGCATGGTCTCCGGATGGAGGCTTGTACTTTACCGATACCGAGTCCCACACGGTGCGGCGGGTGGACTTGAAGACAGGTGAACTGCGGACGGTGCTGGGCACGGGGGCGCGTGGCGACGGCGGCGACGGAAGTGCTTTGGCTTGCGCCACGGCGCGGCCGCATGGGGTTTACGTCGATCGGCAGGGCAAGGTCTATGTGGGGGATAGCGAGGCGAATGCGGTCCGGTTGGTCAGCGGTGTGCCAAAATAAGTAGCAAAGTATGACTGGGAGTATGAATATGCCGATTCTGGAACGCGTGACGGTAACCTTGTCTAGTGACTTGATCCGGGACATTGATCGTCAGGAAAAGAATCGTAGCAAGTTCGTCTCGGACGCGATTGTCCACGAACTCGATCGTCGGCGCCGCACGCAACTGCATGTTTCGCTTGAGAACCCGCATCCGGAAAGCGCGGAACTGGCCGAACGAGGTTTGGATGACTGGGCGGCTGGGCTGCCCGACGAGGACGCCGAAGCGCTCTTGAGTACTGAAGCGGGTCAAGCGGTGGGATGGATCCCTGGCCGCGGCTGGGTGGAGCTTCCGGATTGAAACTGGACCGTGGAACTGTCGTGCTCGTCGATCTCGATCCGACATTAGGGCCGACATTGGGGCACGAACAGCGAGGGAAGAGGCCTTGCGTCATCGTGAGCGATCCGGATGTCACTAGCAATCAGCGCTTTCCCTTGGTTTGTGTGATTCCGCTGACGGGAACGCCCGGAGACGGCCTACTCTACCCCGAGTTGGCGCCGGGAAAAAGCGGCTTGGCCAAGACATCCTACGCGCTCATCGATCATCTGCGATCCATCGACAAACAGCGGGTCCGCCGCGTTTACGGCAAACTTCCGAGCGAAGAGGTCGCCGCTCTGAATGAAGGATTGGCGGTTTACCTCGCACTCGGCGGCAGTTACTTTCGCGCCCATCCCTAGGTCACACGTTGCGGTGAGCGCGGTAGGAGAAATTCCGCTAAGCCCCGTACCAGGAACCGTGCGCCATGCACTACTTCCGGCGGAGATCGGCGGAAGCTTGAACCATCTTCAGCGATCGGCAAAAATAGGACATGGCCCAGATTCCAAATTTCGACCGCATCACCATCGAGCCAGACAAGTGCGGTGGCAAACCCTGTATTCGTGGCATGCGAATCACGGTTCGGCGGGTGCTGGAAATTTTGGCCACCTACCCGCGCCGCGAAGAGCTCTTTGAAGAGTATCCGTGTCTCGAAGAAGAGGACTTACAGCAGACGCTCAGTTACGCGGCCGCGATCCGGCATGCTCCTTAGCGTACTTTATGCCCAAAAGGTCGGCAGGCCGGGGTAAGCCCGAAGCAACCCATCGGCCGTAACCAAAGTCGCGGACTCGGCCATGGTTTGAGTGGCCAGCATCCGGTCGAAAGGATCTTTGTTGGCCCACTCGCGAAAGCGCCAACTCGCCGAGGCATGGGCGCTGGCGATGTCCAGGCGGGTGGCTCCCAATCGTTCAATGTAAGAGTCAAGAACTTCTGGCGGCGAACGGTCGAGCCATTGAATTTGGCGACCGGCAGCCGCCTTGATCGTGATCTCCCAAATCGACGCAGCGCTCACCAGGATCGGGTTCTCGTCGGCGGCGAGGGCCTCGCGAACCGTCGGAGGTAACCGATCCGGTTGACAGGCGGCCCACAGGAACACGTGCGTATCGAGAAGTAGCTTCACTCAGCTTTCACCGGAAAAGGCAGCCAGGATTTCGGGGTCCAGCGGTGCGTTAAACTCCTCCAGGCTCGGCATGGAAAAGGCTCCCGGGGCGAAACCGAGTTCGCGACGGGGGCGATAACGATCGATGCCGACGACCACGGCCACCGGATGACCCGCACGGGAGATCACCACGTCTTCGCCAGCGGAAACCCGTTCGAGGATCTTGGAAAAGTGAGTCTTGGCTTCATGAATATTGACGGCCATGGCTCGATGATATCGCACTTAGTCTAGTCTAGACTAATCTACTTGGCGGGCAATGACAGAGACCGAGCCTCGCGCAGGTGTAGCTATCGACCGCCGCGCGTCCGGAAGCCGAGTTCCTGGATGATGATGCCTAGGCGGCGGGTGTCGCCGGAAGAGACGAAGGTCTTGTCGACTTTGATCGTCAGCAAGGCGCGGCCGCGGGGCCATTCGATGGGCAAGGTCTTGAGGTCATGGAGGCCGGTGGAGTTGTACTTCTCGCGCGCCACTTCCTTACCGTCGAGTTCGACGATCACCTCGCGCGCGGGTGCAGTGTCGGGGATGAAGAGCTTCACCTCCAGCGGGGCGAGTTCGCCGTCGGCTTTCAAAAACACGGAGCCTTGCTCGCCCATCCAGCGGAAGCGCCCGCTTTCGAGTTGGTAGATGCCGCTGACGATGTGGCTTTCGGCTTGCGGGTCGCCCATGGGGAGGAAGGAGAGCGTGGGCTGCTTTTCGATGACGAGGTCGGCACGGACGACGTCGACGGGGTCAGTCGAGATATCGAAGGGCAACAGCCCCATTGAGGCGGTGGACCAGGCCGAGTTAGCGGTCAGGCCGACCAGACGAACGGGAACGGAAGGGTCAATGGTTTTCTGCGCGAAAGGGGCCAAGGTGCCGCCGCCTGTGGTGTAGGGGATGGGAAAGGCGAGTTGGCTCGAGAGAATGAGGTCACCGGGCTGGACGGCCTGCCCGAGGCGCATGGGCAGGCCGCCGAGGGCTTCGGCGTAGTAACGTAGACCCCACTCCCCATTCACCCAGACGCGGCGGTTGGCGAACTCGCGCTGGTGGTGACTGACGAAGTCCTGGTAGCCCTTCCAGTGTTCGTAGTTGGCATAAGCGAGGGCGAAGCCTACGACGGCCTGGCAGGCGATGCCAGCGGCCAGCAGCCACTTCCGCTTTTGGAGAATACAGGTGGTGAGGATGGCGGCCGGCGGCAGCATCGGCAGCAGGTAGCGCGCCGAGCCCGCGAAAAAGAGCACTAGTGCGAAGGCGAAGAAGATGGCGAGCCAGCCGAAGAGGAAGACGTTGGTTTTGTCGTAGCGGCGGCGCTGCCTGGCCAACACGCCCGCCACTGCGCCGGTGAGCAAGGGGCCGACGATGAAGAACAAATGGCCGGAGAGCGCGACGGCGTTGCGAAACTTGGCCGTCAACCGCTGCAAGCCATACTCACTGAAGTATCCGGCCGCTACCGCCACCGGGAAGGCACCGCCCGTGATGCGTTCGTAGATCTGCCAGGCGATCAAGGCCAGGGCGGGGGTGGCGGCAATCACCCAACCGGCGCGCCAATCGCGGTGCTTCATCCAGAGGTAGAGCCAGAGGATGGGAACGATGGCCACGGACTGGTATGCCGCCAAACCCGCGCAGGCCAGCAGGGGCACGGCGAGTTCGATCCGGCGGTAGATGAAAGCCGAGATGCCGCTGATCAGAAAAGCGAAAAACGGCAAGTCACTTTCGAGGGAGTTGCCGCTGACGATGAAGGCCGGCGACACCAATGCGAGCAAGGTGGCCCAGGCCGGATGAGGCGAGTAACGCAGGGCCAGCGCCCACATGCCGATCGCCACCAGGAGTGAGAACAGGAGATAGTAGGCGTGCAGCGTCACTTCGCGCAGTTGACCATGCAAAGCCAGAATGCCGGTAAGAATCCAGGCGTTGAGCGGCGGGTGCGGATGGCCGCGCATGTCGACATCTTTGCCTTGGAAGACATAGTGCGCGTGGCCCGGATGCAGAGGGTCAGTCTGGCCGTACATGGCACTGGCCAAATAGTAGTAATCATCGCCCTGGATGGGATGCGCGAGGAAGATCAATCGGGTCGCGATGGCAACCGCGAGCAACACCAGAAGTTGGGCTAGCTTAGTGCGGGGCACGAGAGTTTCTAAAACATTAGTACTTACTCGCCAATATACTGCTGGTAATCGGCCGCGGTCATCAGGCCTTTGAGTTCGTCCGGAGAAGCTAACTTCACCTTCACCAGCCACGCCTCGCCGTGCGGGTCCTCATTCAATTTTTCCGGTTTCGTGGCCAGCAAACTATTTACTTCCAGCACTTCGCCAGAGACGGGGGAGTAAATATCGGAGACCGCCTTCACGCTCTCAACGGAGCCGAAGGTGGCGTGCGCGGTAATCGCGGCACCGAGTTTGGGTAAGTCGACATAGACAATGTCGCCGAGTTCTTTTTGCGCGTGGTGAGTAATGCCAATGGTGCCGATGTCACCGGCCACGCTCACCCACTCGTGTTCTTTAGTATAGGAGTAATTTTGCGGATACATGAAACTCTCAGCCTTTGCTTCGTTTATAGAACGGCGTAGAAACCACGACGGCACTTACCGGTTGATTCCGCACCAGAATTTCAAATTCAGTGCCCACGGCGGCATTCTGCACGGGTAAATAACATAGTCCGATATTCTTGGGCGTGCCGGCAGCGGATAGGGTGGGTGAAGGGCTGCCGGAGGTGACCCAGCCGGCTTTCGCGCCGCCGATCTGCACTTCATAGCCATCGCGACCGATGCCGCGCCCCGTCATTTCGAAGCCTACCAGGCGGCGCGTCAGTCGATCTTTCTGGCTGGCGAGCGCGGCGCGGCCGACGAAATCGGGCTTGTCGAATTTCACCATCCAGGCGAGGTCTGCTTCGAGCGGCGAGATGCTGGCGTCGATCTCATGGCCATAGAGGGCCATCTTGGCTTCGAGTCGCAGCGTGTTGCGCGCGCCCAAACCAGCGGGCTTGACGCCGAACTCTTCGCCAGCCACCATCAGGGCGCGCCAAATGCGCGCTGACTCGGAGGGAGCGAAGTAAATCTCAAAGCCGTCTTCGCCCGTGTAGCCGGTGCGGGCGATGCGGGCCGGAGTGCCGGTGACTTCGCCATCGACGAACCAGTAATACTTAATCTCGGCCAGCCGAGTTTTCGTTAGCTTTTGCAGGGTTTCGAGCGCCCGCGGACCTTGGATGGCAATCTGAGTGTAGCGCTCGGAAGAGAGCTCCACGGTGGCGTCGAAGGTGTTGTGGGCCTGGATGTGGGCGAAGTCTTTCTCCTGGTTGCCCGCGTTGATACAGATGAAAAAGTGGTCGTCAGCTACCTTGTGGACGAGAATGTCGTCGACGAAGCCGCCCGTCTCATAGAGCAGGCCCGAGTAGTGAATCTGGCCGATGTTCAGCTTCTGGGCCCAGTTGGAGGAGATGTGCTCGACCAGATGGAGCGCCTGGGGACCGCGGATGTCGATCTCGCCCATGTGGCTGACGTCGAACAGGCCCACGGCGCGCCGGACAGCGTGGTGCTCCTCAACCAAGCCGGAGTATTGCACCGGCATGTCCCAGCCGCCGAAATCGACCATCTTGGCGCCTTGGGCACGATGGATCGCATTGAGGGCGGTCTGTTTCAGGGGTGCTGAGTCTTGGGACATGAGCGGAATGCCCACTATAGCAACGGGCTTTCCGGGGTGTCCAATGGCGGGTGGAATAAATAGGGGGGAAATCGGGATCACGAGCTGCGATCACCGCTTACGCGATAGTGAGAAATCGTAAATGAATGTGCTCGAAAACGCGGCGTTTGGTTTGGCGATGCGCGGGGCGGGACGACTTTAGCGAGGTCAAACGCTCCATCATGCTGACGAGGTGGCTTGGCCAGTCTCGATCTGGCCGTGCACAATACGCTGTGGCCCAAAGAGCGCAGCCAAGCCCAGCTGCACTTCGAGACCTTCAACCTCAACAACTTCGCCCGACCGCGTGATCGGAACTACTCGACTCAGCCGGACGGCGCGTGGTGAGCGGTGGCCGCATTGCGGCTACGTCCACGTCCTCCCAGCAGTTACAATTGGCGCTGAAGTGGCAGTTCTAGTTTCCGTACTCATCCCGGTCTACAATGCCGGAGGCTACTTAGTCGAAACCGTGCAATCGGTGCTCGCACAAAGTGTCCAGAATTTCGAAGTGATCCTGGTGGACGATGGATCCACGGACGGTTGCCTGCGTAGCGCGGAAGATTTGACCGACCCGCGCATTCAGATCCTGCGGCAAGCCAACCAGGGCGCGCCCGCCGCGATGAACCGCGCCTTAAGCGCGGCGACCGGCGAGTTTGTCGCCTTTCTCGATCATGACGACCTCTGGACCGTAGGCAAGCTGGAAGCGCAGCTCGATCATTTCGCCGCCCACCCGGAGGCCGACATAACGTTTTCCTGGTCGCGCTGGATCGACGAGCACGGTAAGGACCTGAACCTGGCGCCGCGCCGCTGGCAAGGGCCAATTTCGTTCGAGGAACTGGTGCGTGACTTCGTGATCGGCAATACGTCGTCAATGGTGGCGCGCCGCGCGGTGGTGCAAGAAGTGGGCGGCTTCGACTTGTCGCTGCCGCGCGCCTACGACCAGGACCTGGTGCTCCGCATCGCGCGCCTTCGGCCCGGCAACGTGCAGGCGACTCCAAAAGTGCTCACCAGCTATCGCCGCCATCCGGGCCAGATGTCGCGCCGTTGGCAGGACGCGGTGCCCGAATGGGGCCGGCTGCGGGAACGCATTCAAAACTATGGCCATCCCCCCGTGAGTAACGAATCACTCGCCGTGGGCGATCGCAACATGCAGCGCTACTTTGCTTGGCTCGCCTACGAAGAACAGGAATACGGACAAGCCTGCCGGTTGCTGGCCGGAGTGTTTCGCGCCGGCACTTGGCAGGCCCTGGGCGATCGCCGGAATTGGCTATTGGGCGGAGCGAGCGTTGCCGGATGGCTATTGCCGCGCCCAGTCCACCTGGCGGTGGAAGCGGGCGTCAAGCGTCTGGTCGCGCCGGTGAGCCTCCTATTGCAGTGACAGTTGGCGAGTGAGGCGAAGCTGGTGAACCCGCTGCCGGTGCCGAGCCCCCGGGAACTGGCGGGAACAGCGGCTCGATTGATTCGCCGTCGACAAGCTCTGGTGCGGCGGCGGCCGAATCGGTGGATAATCGTTGGCTGATGAACCGCCGAACCTTTCTGGCTGCGAACCTCGCCGCCGCCGCGCCAGTACAACCACCACGCCCGCCCAACATCGTGCTGATTTTGATTGACGACTACGGCTGGCGCGACACGGGTTACAACGGCAGCACTTACTACGAGACGCCGCACATCGATCGACTGGCCCGGGCCGGCATGGTCTTCACCAACGGTTACTCGGCGAGCGCCGTTTGTTCGCCGACGCGGGCCGCGATCATGACCGGAAAATACCCGGCCCGCCTGCACCTGACGTCGCACTTGCAGGGCGCGTCGAATCGCTTCCATCATACGAAGGTGATCCAGCCCAGCACGCGCCTGGCTTTGCCACTGGAAGAAGTAACCCTCGCCGAGTTACTTCGGGGCCAAGGCTATCGCACCGCCTG
>Ga0105047_10010983_pt1 | contig 14745 bp, 9 predicted proteins | sample MAT04_FD_78384 | JGI IMG/M metagenome (GOLD analysis project Ga0105047, IMG submission 78384) | Freshwater microbial communities from Lake Fryxell liftoff mats and glacier meltwater in Antarctica - MAT-04 (megahit assembly) | ecosystem: Environmental > Aquatic > Freshwater > Ice > Liftoff... | reverse complement strand
AGACGCCGCAACTGTGTTTTTAGCCGGCTTCAGCCGGGCTTCCCGCACGGCGACGCTTGGGAAGTCCGGCTGAATCCGGCTGAGGAACTCGACTGGCGCGCAACCACCCGCTAAAACGGGTGTCTAACAATTGCATCGAGATAGCCGCCCAATAGGACTACCCACTCGTGAAATTTAGTTCGATCGCTCACGATGGCTTTCTCTGGCTTGAGAGCATTGTAATCATGAAATCCGCAAAACGATCCCTCGCCCTGGCCACACTTCTGCTCGTCCCGGCGCTCTGCTTTGCGGAAACGCCGGAAACCGTGCCCGCTGTCGCAGCACCCACGCCTAAGACGAAGACGAAGGAACCCGATGCAGTTACAAAACTGCTCGAGCGTCTCGGCGAGGAAGCGACCGTTCCGGAGGCCGGCGCTGACCCGGCGACGTACATCGACGATGAAAAGTTCCAGGACGAATTGACCACGCGCTTGATTGACCTTGCAAAGAAAAATAAGTGCCTGGCCTCCTCGGATATCCAGAAACTTCTGCTCAGCCGCAAAACCTGCCAGCTTTCACTGCCGCCGCCATCGACCAAAGCTTTGACTCCCGAAGAAGTATACGAGCGCGCGGCGCAGAGCGTCATGGTGCTCTGTTCCATCCAGGCGCTGGACGATGACCCCGGCGAATGGGAAGGCGGACGCACGGCCACCGCCTGGGCTCTGACCGAGGACGGCGTGATGATTACCAACCGACATGTCTTTGAGGATCTAAAAGACGAGCGCTTCGGTGTGGCCAACCTGAAGGGCGAGGTCTTTCCGGTGATCGATATTCTCGCCGCCAGCACTCAGACCGATATCGTGGTCTTCCGAGTGGCGGGCAAAGGATTCACGCCGCTGCCCCTCTCGCGCGATGAGAAAATCGCATCGTGGGTCGGCGTCTTAAGCCACCCCGGCAGCCAGTTTTTCTCCTTCACCCAGGGATTCGTGACGCGCTACACAAAAACAAACGAGAATGGCAGGACGGAACGATGGATGTCGATCACCGCCGATTTCGCGAGCGGTTCCAGCGGCGCGCCCGTGCTGAATAAATACGGCGCCGTGGTTGGCATCGCGACGACCACTGAAAATATCGATTCCAACGAAGGCCTCGATGAAAACGGCGACATCGAAGAGACGCCGCGAAAACCGGTGGCGAAAGACGAAGACCTGGCCGACAATCCAGAGTATCCCATCAACAGACCCAGTTCGGTTCAGATGGTGGTAAAGTCAACCATTCCATCGCGCGTAATTTTGGAGTTGATCCGCAAGAAATAAATTCAGCATCGCGTTTCTAGTTGCGTCGCGCGTCTCACATTTTTTTTGCGGAAAAAGCGTTCTTCCTTATAATGATGCGTGTGCCACGAGCGAGCGGTTCGTGGACTGGCGAGGGGTGATTATGAAAGCGTTCTCGGGCCTGATTCTTTTCGTGCTTGCTTGTGCAAGCTGTCTCTCCGCGGGTGAACCCGCGCCTGTTGCTAAGGATTCCAAACCAATGCCAAATACTGAGGTCGTCATCCTGGCGGGCGGATGCTTCTGGGGCATGCAGGACATCCTGCGCAAAGTTCCCGGTGTCATCGAAACGAGTGTCGGTTACAGCGGCGGCACCATCAAGGATCCCGTTTACACGCTCGTCAAAAAGGGCAACACCGGGCACGCCGAAGCGTTGCGGATCGCATACGACCCCACCAAGATTACGTTCGCCGAACTGCTCGAAAAATGGTTCTTCAAGATGCACGATCCGACCACCGCCAACAGGCAAGGCAACGACATCGGCACGCAGTACCGCTCCGCCATTTTCTACACCACTGACGCGCAGAAGAAGACCGCCGAAGAGGTCAAGGCCAAGGTCGAGGCTTCAGGCAAATGGAAGAAACCGATCGTTACCGAGATCACGGCCGCCGGCCCGTTCACCAACGCGGAAGAATACCATCAGGACTACCTGAAAAAGAATCCGGGCGGCTACACCTGTCACTTCATGCGTGAGTGAACTCGTTTATCTTCATGTCGGCATTCGCACACGGGTCGTTTTCCGTGTGCTTTTTTTTCGATAGAGAACTTTATTCGACGGGCCCCAGCGACCACATCCCGCGCGCGCGCAAGTCATGGAGGAACTCCAGCACTTTATGCTGCGCCTGAGGGCCGTGCATCACGATCAATTTGCGCGTCTGCCCGTGGAAGAAAACCAGAGCGCCCGGATCCTTCCACGACGGCGGATAGATGCGCTGGCGGATTGTGTGCGCGATCATCTCGCCGGTGATCGGTTCGATCTGAGGCAGCAGGCGCGCCAGATCGTAGCAGCGCACCACCGTATGATCCCAGAGCAGTTCGCCGGATGGATACGGCGCCTGCCCGCGGTAGAACCAGATTCCAGCGGGGCGCTCGACGCTGCATCCATCAAAACCGGCGGCGTCCACAATCGTGCGCAGCGCGTCGCGCAGCGGAGCGTTTTCGATGTCCACGCTGATGCGCGGCATTGCGCCCGGAAACTGGCGGCTGTCCATCGCCATCGGCACGCCGCTCTCGATCGCAAGATCGCGAAGCAGATGATCGAGACGCTGCTCAGACTTTTTAAACGTGACCCTCTTCTCGGCAAGCAGCTTGCGAATGCGCAGTTCAGAGGGGAGAAGCGGATCGAGCGGCGGAAGGTCGAGTCCCGAGGCCTCACGCAGATTGGCGATGATTTCTCTCAATCGATTGCAGGCCGACGCAGGCAGCACGCCGTGGATCACCTGGCGCTGCGGTTCGAATTCGAATACCGCGCCATCGCGCGCAGCGACTATTTGTTGAAAGCTGGGCATCATCAGCGCGATCAGATCGGCGCCATTTTTCTTCGGATCGTAAAGCGCGTCGACGAGCACGGCCGTCGCTTCCAGATGCTCCGTGCGCGCCCAGGTCAGCGGGCGTGTGAGCCAGATCGAGCGCTCGTCTTCACGGTGGTAGCACGAATCAGTCTGGCGCGCAATCCAGTCGACGAGGTGGCCCAATGCGCCATCGCGCACTTCCAGCGCAAGCGGGATGCGCTGAAAATTTTCCGGCGTCGAAACATCCGGATCAACACGCAGCGTCACATCGCAGCGCGACGGGAAAAGCTGAACCGCGCGATCGAGATTCGCCCAGAGCCCCAGCGTGACGCGGCGCTGCCGCATGTCTTCGCGCTCTTCGCCCAGTTCCTCGCCCAGGCCGCCATCGGGCAGGACCGCAGTCTCGCGTGCCGAGGCGTCTTCGAGTTTGATGTAAATCAGCTCCGGCGCTGACTCAAGCCGGCCGTCGGAGACCACGAGCTGTGCGCTGTAGGTTCCCGCGCGCGGCGCCTTGAACTCCGCACGCATTCCGGGACGCGCTACGATTTCCGCGCCGCGTTGTTTCTCCGTCGTGCTCCAGATCGCCACAAGCTGCTCGGTCTCTTCGGGATCGGGATCGAACGAAAGCGTCCCACTCATTCGAAGCGGCTTGCCGGCCACTCCCGTTACATTCTTGGCGGATTTAGCAATCGGACGCCGGTCGCCCAGAAGTGTGTCGCGACCGGGCGGAACAATCGCGGCGCGGCGTTCGGGAATGTCGCCGGCGCGCATGGCCTCGAATAAATAAAATCCGGATCGCCCCGGCCGGAACCACGCCGCGCCGTCGGAGTAACGCAACTCAACCGGCGGACCGGCAACCTGGCGCCAGCCTTGCCCGGGAAAGGAAACGCGCTCGCCGGCCCCGACGAGTTGACGCGCCTGCTCTGCGGGAACGGCTCCGCGGCCCGGCCGGACCGTGAATTTTACTTCGCGCGGAACGCTCCAGCCGAGCTCGTTTTTCACGCGCAGCGTCATGCGGTATTCGCCTTCGGCGGCCAGAAAAAGCCATACTTTCGGCTGGCGCAATGCGTCGGCGCTCAGGCCCAGCGCCGGGCCTCCGGACTGCTGCCAGTAAAATTCCAGAGCACGTTTGCCGGGATTGCGCGAGCTGCTTCCATCTAGCAGCATCCAGCTCCCGGGCCCCGCTTCGCCGTCGGCCGCGATAATCGCGAGCGGCAACGATGCGGAAACATCCGCCGTATCCGCATCGCGCTGGATGACTTCGGCGATCTTGGGCCGGATTGGATCAAAAGGTTCGGGATTGACGATTTCGGCCGGCGGCGCTTTTCCGTCATCCCGCGCGCCCGCACCGGGCTCTCCGCATTCGGACAGAGCGCACCAAGTCATACAGCCGCACAGAACGCTGACGAGAGCGGATTTCACGGAGTTGATTTTAACGTCAGGCTGCGGGAATGCCAGTTGCGCCGAAAATGGAAATGCCATCCCAGACTTGAAACCTCATCGCGTCTGTAAATAATCTTAATAAGGAGAAATCAATGAGAACAATCCGCTGCATCCTTTTCACATTCATGCTTGCACTCGGCGCCCGTGCCGCAAGTCTGCCACTCGACCGCTCCATCGGCGAGCAGCCCAAATATGAGGGCAAGGCCTGCTATCTGTTGCTCTATTTTGGAGAGCCGTCCGCCACGCGCGTCTGGGTCGCTGTCGACGACAAGCACCTCTACATCGATCGCAACGGCGACGGCAAATTGACTGGGGCCGACGAGAAAATTTCCGGCACCGCCGATAAACCAATGCTGTATGAGGTTGGCTCGATCGCTGAAAAAAACGGGCCGACACACACTAAATTCAGCCTTCACCGGCGCGGCGACAAGGTGCTCGACCTCAGCGTTCGGATCGCCGGCGATCGCGAAGAGATCGCGATGGGCGAACTGTTTGACTCGCCCGAGAAAGCCGTCGTGCTGCACTTCAACGGACCGTTGCAATTGCGCGTGGGCATCGAAGATATGAGCCGCGAGTTTGAAAACAAATTTGTATGCATGATCGGCACGCCCGGCGTGGGCGCGGATGCTTTTGCCAGCTACATGCATGAGACAATCGAAAAAACAGCGTACGTTAAAGCAGAGTTCACGTGGCCAGGAAAAGACGCAAGCGCCCCGCCGATCAAACAGAGCATCGATCTGAAGGAGCGCTGCTGCGGCAATTTATTTTACGGCCAGATTCGCGTTCCGGCCGAAGCCGGCAATGGAAAAGCGAAAGTAACAGTCTTATTTTTGGAGCTGAAAAGTATGCGCGTCGCACCCGGTGAGGCGAACCTGCTAATCGTTAAATAGACTTTTTGAGTAGCGCTTAATGAAAGCGACAGAGGAATACGCCCCAACAGCCGGTCGTTTTCCTCTGTCACTTTATCAACGCGCGACTCAATATCTGATGCAGAAAATTCGGCATGTAAGAGCCTTCCAAAGAAGCTCTTCAATTCAATTAATCGTATCTTGGATACGAATCGAGCGTTAATCTACATCCATCTCGCCGATCATCTGGAAGCGCTTCTGCGCAACACGCTGACCATGCATCGGCAGCGGGGCAGGAACACTCTCGTAAGAAGTAGCCCGGCTGGCAACGCGACGCGGAGCTTCGTCGAAGACGCGTGTTTCGCCCACTTCGTCATGAGCGCGATCGTTATCGTTCTTGCAACCGCTCAATCCAACAATGGCGAGCAGCGCAAAACATAGAACCGCAGGAATTTTTTTCATCATCCACTCCTTACGTACTTTGACTAAACAGTCAAGTTCAGAGGATCATCACCCCCTGATACTGCATCTATATAACCACACATTTTAAGGTAAGCAAATTCTTTTCATACATTGTGCAAATTTTAAGCAGCCGTGTATTCGATTATATCCACGCCGAGCTCCGTTCAGCGCCGCTCTGCCAGTAGGGCGCCCAGATCAGCAGGACCGTCTCGGCCTTTACGTCGGTGCGCTTGGGTTTAATTACGATTGTGTCGAGCACTTCCAGCCCCGGATTGATCGTCTCGATCAATTTGTCGGTCTCCTCTTTAAATTCATATTCCAGATCGACGAGTTGCTGCTGCAACACCTCGACGGTTTCTCCGGCGCGCGTTGCGTCCTGCCGCTCCTTTAAGGTACGCCCCACGCTACGCGCCGCCGTCGATGCTCGGCTGACGTTGGCCATGCTGATCGTTTTTCGTCCAAGAAAAGCGCCGAGCACCGAGCTGCCCACCGAGAGCGCGGTCTGCCAGCCGGATTGCGCCACCTGCTCCTGTTCGCGATCTACCGTCTGCTGCGCACGCCGGATTTTTTCTTCGATCATCGCGATCTTCGGCGCGTACTTCTGCCGCAATTTTTCCGCATGAAGATCGCGCGCGCTCCGTGCGGCCTCCTGCAAACGCACGCGGAACTCACGCTCGGTCTCGCCCGGTTTCGACGTCTGGCCCAAAACCGCGCTGCGAAAGAGTTCCAACTTTTGCGTACGAAAGAGCGACTCGTTCAGCGCCTTCTTGTACGCCTCATAGTTTTTAGGTTGAGCCAACGGCGAGGGAAGTTTCATGAATCCCGCGTCATCCGCCGGCGCGCTCTCCAATTCCGCTTCGCCGATCTCGCTCTTGGCTGCCGCCTGCCAGTCCACCGCGCCGCTGTCGCTGGGCTCCACGAGCAGGCAGACGCGCTCGGACTGATCGATCTTGGACTTACCATCACTAAAATAAACAGCCCCGCAACCCATTAGCATCGGCGCATAAAGTAGTTCGGCGTCGGCCGGCTGAGCAGATCGGATTGCGAAGTACGCCTCCTTAATCTGCGGCGGCAAAACCGGACGCTGCACTTCCGCACGCCTGGCGGGCAGCGGGGCGTTGGCCGGAGCGGCTTCGTCAATCGTCGCCGCGCCGGTTGAAGCCTGCGCGCGGCTGAGCTGCTTTATCTGAGCGCGCGTCAGCGGACCGCGTAAATACGAAAGCGCCCAGCGGCTCTCGAAAACTTCCATCCCGTTTTCGTGGACGTTGTTCATCACAAAGACGCGGCTCTGCAATCCCGAGAGCATGCGGTCCACAGCCGCGCGATCAAAACTCTGCCCGCTTGTCGCCGTCACGCTCTGCAGTCCGTCGAGCACGCGCAACTTGTCGCGCTCCGTCTGCAGCCGTCCCAGGAACCACGTGCCGGTGTTGGCCAGGCCTTTGTAATCCAGGTCGACGGGATTCTGAGTCGCCAGCAGCACGCCCACGCCAAACGCGCGCGCCTGCTTCAGCAACGTCAGCAGCGGCAGCTTGGAGGGCGGATTGGCGACGGGCGGAAAGAATCCGAAAATCTCATCCATGTAGATCAATGCGCGCAGACTGCTCGTACCCGATTGCGTGCGCATCCATCCGACAATCGCATTCAGCAGCAGCGAAACGAAGAACATGCGCTCGGTGTCGTTGAGGTGCGCGATCGAAAAAATCGAAACGCGCGGCTTGCCCTTTGGAGAATGCAGCATCGCGCCGATGTCGAGCGCCTCGCCGCTCAGCCATGCTTCAAACCCCGGCGCGGCAAGCAGATTATTCAGCCGCATCGCGAGTGCGAAGCGCTCCTTCGCGGGATAGAACGATTCCAGATCGATCACGCCCACGCGCGTCATCGGCGGCGTCTGGATCTGCTGGATCAACGCGCCCAGGTCGATGTCGCGCCTGGCCTTCCACGCCGCGTTGACGATCAGCGCCAGCAGAATGTGCTCGCGGCCCTGCATTGCATCGCCTTCAATTCCAAGCAGCGCAAGCAGACTGGTCACCGTGGTGCTGACACGCTCGCCGAGCAGTTCGTTGTCTTCGAGAATCTCGGCGGGTGGCGCGGCAAAGGATTTGACGATCGAGACCGCAATCCCGGCGCTGCTCCCCGGCGTATAAATCGAGAAGTCCGCCGCGTCGCGCAATCGTTGAATGCGCGCGCCGTCCTGCCCCCACTCCTTCAACCCGTTTTTCCATTGCTCGGCCTGCTGTTTTGCAAACTCGGGCGTGCTCATCCCGCGCCGCCGCGCATCTTCTTCATTGACCCACGGCAGAAATTCGTCGGCGCTCAGCTTGGGAAAGTTCAGAAGCAGATTTGAAATGTCGCCCTTGGGATCAATGGCGATGCACGGAATCCCATCGATCGCGGCCTCCTCTATAAGGGAGAGGCAGAGTCCCGTCTTGCCGCTGCCGGTCATGCCGACGCAGACACCGTGCGTGACGAGATCCTTCGAATCGTAAAGCAGCAGCCGCTCGGTGCGGCTCTTGCGTTCGAGGTCGTACGTTTTTCCGAGATAAAAGACGCCCAGCTTTTCAAAATCATCCATGCAGATCAATCCTTCATGCCGAGCGTTAAATAACGCGTCACCAAATCATAGCCGCATTGAGTGCGAAATGTGAAGGGGTGGCGCGCACATTCTGCATAACGGCGTTGCCGGCCCTCACAGTAAATACTATCGTGCTCCATTCACTGCAGAGGAAATCATTCATGCTCCGCCCCGCCCTGACGCTCATCCTTTTTCTTGCCGCGCCGCTCTTCGCCGCAACGGATTACTTCACCGTCGTCTCCGGCCCAGCCTCGCCGCGCGTGGCCATCCAGGTGTTGCGCAAAGGAGAGAACCTCGACGTCTTCGTCGAAGTTCCGGCCAGCGATGATTCACCTGGGCGCGTCGAACTCGGCATTGCCGCCGCGCAGAAAATTATTCTTTCCGACAAAGACGTGGTGCTGCGAAGCAAAGACGGTGGCACGCGCCAGTACACACTGCTGGCGTCGAAGCTGATTCAGAAACCCGCTGATTGGGAGAAACTGCGCATCGGCATCGCGGTGAGTTGGCCCGGCGGACCGTTCGGACAGGATCGTCAGCGAGAGCGCTATCTGCATTCCGGTGGCGCGACGCACGGCGGCCTTTCGCCTGAGCCCACCGACTGGCTGCCATTCAATCTCATCGAGCACGAACTGGAAGTGACCGCGCGCAAAAACAGAATCGTCATTCCCTTCACGCAACACGTCGCAGGCAAAGCCACGCTTGTGCTCGAAGACGCCAAAGGCAACCGGCTGCGCAATCTGATCGCCGGCATCCCCTTTGAAAAAGGCGAGCAGCGCGTCGAGTGGGACGGTCTCGACGAGCAGGGCCGCGTCGTGCTGCCGGGCTCATACAACTGGCGCTCGATTCATCATCCCGGCATCAAGCCCGATTACCTTTTCTCATTTTGCAACGACGGCGCGCCGCCCTGGCGTACCGGTTCGGGCACCGACATGTGGGGCCCCGACCACAGCCATCTGCTCGCCGCCGCGTCGGCCGGCGACTGGACATTCTTCGGCGGCTCGTGCGCCGAATCCGGATACGCGATCGTCGCCGTCGACGCAAGCGGCACCAAGCGCATGCAGTACAACCCGGTGATGGGCACCGGCATCGAACGCGTCGAGCTCGCGGCGATGGATAAATATCTTTACGCCGCGCACGACGGCTTCGCGTGGGGACAGCACATCGACAAAACCAAGCCCGACTGGAAAGCCACGCGCCGCATCACGCTGACGCGCTTTGATATCAAGAGCGGCCAGATCGCCGAATACAAGAAAGGCGGCAAGTTCGTCGTCGTCAGCACCGCCGAGTTCGGCCCGGCCTCCGCGAATAAAGAGTGGAAGACGATGAGCCTGCAGGGCCTCGCCGCGAAGGATGGCAAAGTCTACGTCTCCGACGTTACGGCCAACGTGATTCACGTCATTGATGCCAGCAGCGGCGAGAAGAGCGGCGAATTAAAAGTGCCCGCACCCGGCGCGCTCTGTTTTGCTGGGGCCGCTCTGCTGGCGATCACTGGGGGGAAAATTGTCAACGTCGCACTCGATACCGCCGCGCTCAGACCGCTCTTCGATGCGCCGCACGCGCGTGGCCTCGCCGCCAGCGCGGAAGGCATTGTTTACTACAGCGATTCCGAAACTCATACAATCAAAGTCCGGCCAATGGCAGGCGTCGATACTCAGCGAAATATGGAAATCGGAAAACCCGGCGGACCATACGCTGGCCCCTACATTCCCGAACGGATGATCAATCCGCGCGCGCTGGCCCTTGCCGCCAACGGATGGCTCTGGGTCACCGAAGATCGCGGCAGCCCCAAGCGCGTTTCGGCGTGGGAGATTTCCAGCGGGAAGATCGTCAAAGAAAAATTCGGGCCGACCGCCTACGGCGCATCAGGCGCGGGACTTGACACCAAAGATCAGACGCGCTGGATCGGACAGGGCGCGCTCTGGAAACTTGATTTCGCCACGAAAACCAGCCAGTGCCTCTCGCTGCTGAAGAAAGAAGACGGCAGACACGGCAGCGGCGCATTCCATTATTCCTTCGTTCAGCAGGACGGTCGCACCTTCGTCGTCGGCATGGGTTACATGACGAGCATCTCCGAACTGAAAGCCGACGGCACGATCAAAGACCTCGTCATGATCGGTTCGACGCACCGCTACTGCTTCGGCCACGACTGGCACCCGCCGCAGGTTTTCATCGATGCCTTCAATAAGGCGTATCCGAAACTGATCGGCAAGCACGCTGACAAAGGGCCGGGTTATCTCTGGCTCGATCGCAACGGCGACGGCGAGCCGCAGGCCGACGAATTTGAATTCTCGACCGGCGCTGAAAACTTCGCCGGCGCTTACTGGGGCCACGATCAGCGCGAGCTCACTCTGCGTATTCCCGCGCGCGTCAATGGCAAGGTCGTGCTGGTGACGCTTAAGGCAGACGGTTACATCGCTGGCGGCGCGCCAAAGTATCCGCCGCTCAATGCCGCGATCACGGCGAGCGTACCGATCGCGCTTGAAGGCAACGAGATCGAAACAACCATCGACCGCTTCGGCAATGTGATCTGCAACTCCGACCCGAATATGAAATCGTTCGCGCCGGACGGCCGACTGCGCTGGACGTATCCCAACCGCTGGTCGAACGTACACGGCAGCCACAACGCGCCGCTGCCCGAGCCGGGCATGATGCAGGGCGCTCTCTTTTTTCTCGGCATGGCACCGCTCGACGACAAGAGCGACGTCTTCGTCATGAACGGAAACCACGGCCGCTTTTTTGTGATCAGTAGCGACGGACTGTACATGGACGAGATGTTCAAAGACGTGCGCATGGGCGGCACGCTTGACGCGCACATGATCGGCGGCGAATGCTTCGGCGGCACCTTCGGCAAATCCGAAAAAGACGGCGCGTACTACCTGCAGAGCGGCCACACCGACTACCGCATTTTCCGCATGAGCGGCTTCGAGAACGTCAAGCGCGGTGAAGGCAAAGTCGACGTCTCGCCCGATCAGGCCGCCGCAGCCGAACGGAATTTAGCAGGCAAAGTTGCGCGCACGATTCTGCGCAAGGAAGCCCGCGCACAGAAATTCGAGAAGGAACCCGTGATCGACGGAAAAGAGAACGACTGGGGCAAAGCTGATGCGGTCGCCTGGGACAAATCCGGCCAGTTTAAAGTCACCGTCCGCACCGGATACGACGACAAAAATCTCTATCTTTTCTACAACGTCGCCGACAACTCGCCGTGGGTCAACAACGGCAAGGAGTGGACGATGCTCTTCAAGACCGGCGACAGCGTCGACATCCAGATCGCAACCGATCCGGCCGCCAATCCCGGCCGGTCGCAACCCGTTGCCGGTGATCTGCGCGTCATCTTCGCACCGATCGAAGGCAAAAATATCGCCGTGCTCTACCGGCATCGCGGAGCAAAAGAAAACTTAGTCACCTTCACTTCACCGTGGCGCAGCGAGACCGTCGACGCCGTGAAGAAGCTCGAAAACGCGCGCATCGCCGTGATTAAGGATAATGGAAAATACACACTGGAAGCCGCCATCCCGCTGAGCGACCTGGGCCTCGCCGCGCCCTCGGGGAAAACATTCAAAGCCGACTTCGGCGTCATCTACGGCGACCCCGACGGCACGATCAACATGCTGCGCTCCTACTGGAGCAACCAGAACACCGGCCTGGTCAACGACGTCCCAGGCGAAATCATGCTCGACCCGAAGATGTGGGGAACGCTGCAGTTCTGACCACGGAGTTTTGAATCGCCAAGATGGCAAGACGCCAACAACACCAAGAACTTAACTCTTCTGTTCTTGGCGTCCTTGGCGTCTTGGCGGTTCATTCCGTCCGTTACTTCTTCTCGAGCAGCCAGATATTCCGGAAGCGTACCGGGTTGCCGTGGTTCTGCAGGTGCAGCGGGCCCGGATCTTTGCTTTCTTTCACGGGCGCCGACGTCGTTCCCTTGGGAAGCTCGACGTCGTTCTGCACGACCACGCCGTTATGTTTGACGGTGATGCGCGCGTTCTTGGTCTTCTTGCCGGCGTCGTCATATAGCGCGGTCGTGTAATCGATGTCGTACGTCTGCCAGCTCAGCGGCGGGAAGCACATATTCACGGCCGGGTCGGAGATCGTATAGATGCCGCCGCACTCGTTATTTTTTCCGGCCAGCCCGAACGAATCGAGGATCTGCGTCTCGTATCTGCCCTGCATGTAGCAGCCGCTGTTGCCGCGTCCCTGTCCGCGCGCGCTGGGCATATAAGGAAGGCGGAATTCCAGATGCAGCGAGGCATTCTGAAAGGTGTGCTTGCTGTCGACGCCTTCCATCAACAGTTTGTCCTCAGTCATGCGCCCGCCTTTAAAATTATCGGCGGTCGTACCGTCGAAGAGAACCATCGCGCCATCGGGTGGCTTGGCGCCCATGGTGGGGCTCTCGCGCGTCACCTTCTTCAAATCGCCGAGCGCCTTGCCGTCCGCGCCGCTTACGGTCATCACGCCATCTTTGATTTTTGCATTCCACGTCGCCGTCGAAAAACTGGTCGTGCCGTCGGCGCTTTTGCCATCGACTTCTTCCTTCTTGCTCTTATCCCATCCATCGCCCGGCAGGCCGCCATTATGGAGCACCGCATGAAAGGCGCCGTCGCCTAGCGCGATCACCTGCACGCCGGTTTTGGCGGCTTTGCCGTCGCGCGTGAGCTCGCCGCTGTACTCACCCTGGGTCGGAAAATCCGCATCGACTTTTGCTGGATCGTTCGAGACGAAGCCTTTGTCGGCGGCGGCGACAACGACCGTCAGCGCGCAGATCAGAAGTAGAACAGACGATTTCAGCATGAGACTCTCCGCGGGAAAATGAGACGTTTTGTTACTGTTTGTAAACACCACGAAAATGCAGCGCGTTAAAAATTCCGCCTGTTCGTGCGAAAGGCCCGGTCGCCCGGGCCTTTCGTATTGCAGAGCAGGCATCCTGCCTGCCTGTTTTTATGATCACGCAGGCTGGAAGCCTGCGCTACTTTAGTCGTTCGATTTCAAACTCAACCCGATGTCGCCCAGCTTCGCCTTCACTTCAACCAGGCTCGTCTGACCAAAATTCTTCGTCGCCAGCAGGTCGGCTTCGCTCCTCTCGATCAGGTCGCCGATGGTCTCGATGTTCAGGCGCTGCATGCACTTTCGGGAACGGACCGACAGTTCCAGATCGGTGATCGGCTTCTGGTGCGCGGTGTTCTCGGTGCCGCCCAGGCGCAGGCGCTGAGCGCGCGCGCGCTTCTGCTCTTCTTCCTTATGGAGGCCCAGGCGCAGGCCTTTGCTTTCAAGCAACTGCTTGATCTCGCGCAGGCTGGTTTCGCCGAAGTTCTTGTAGGCCAGCAATTCTGGCTCGGTCTTGCGGACCATGTCGCCGAGCGTCTTCACGTTCATCTTTGCCAGGCAGTTGCGGCTGCGCACAGAGAGTTCGAAATCGTTGACCGGGATGCGCAGCACGGCTTCCAGACGGTCGGTCTCTTTGCGCTGACTTTCGTCGTAGTACATATCGAGCGACTCGACGGCGTCCTGCAGGTAGAGCGCGGCGCGGCGGTTGGTCGGGTCGGCGGCGAGCGCCTCCTTCAAGCAGGCGATTGCGTTGTCCATGTCGTCGCGGTCCTCATAAAGGAGGCCGAGATTGATCATGGCGTTGACGAAGGCCGTGCCCTGTCCGGCGACGCGGCGGTACAGTTCGATCGCGCGCGTATCGTCGCCGCGCAAGTCGAGGTAATACGCAAGGCGGAAGGCGGCTTGCGCGTTCTGCGGATCGAGTTCCAGCGCCTTCTCGTAAAAATCAACGGCCTTCTGCTGATCGTCCTTCTCCAGCAGCCAGCCTTTCTGCAACCACAGGTCGCTCTCGGTCGGCGCGTTCTTCTCGGCCTTCTCGATTACTTTCAACGCGTCGGCGGGCTTGCCCGATACGCGCAGCGCCGCGGCCAGTTCGGCGGCAACCTTTGGCGAATTTCCGGAGCTGCTCAGCGCGGTCGTCAGATCATGAATCGCCGCTTCTGCGTTGCCGCGGTCGGCTGCGATACCGCCTCGGATCAGGCTGGCGGCGGCGGCCGGCACGCCTTTGAGAGCGGCCTCGGCTTCGTCGAAGCGTCCGAGAATCCAGGCAAACGCGGCATGACGCAGCCCTTTCTCTTCTTTGGAATGACTCCCGCCGTCCAGCGCGCTCAAATGACCCTGCAGCGCTTTGCGTTCGGCGGTGCTGTTGCGAGTCGCGTTGCGAATTTTTAGAATGTCGTTTGCGTCGAGCCCCGGCTTCGCCAGAACTTGATCCAGGACACTGGCGACCTGTGTTTCTTCGGCCATGAAAAACTCTCTCCTTGTGAAACGACGTTGTCAGCAGCCCTTGGTGTTGGCGAAACGGCGCGACAAATAACCACCGGGCGGTCTCAAGAGAGCCGCCTCAAGAATGCAAAGTGTAGTCCCTCGCGCGTTTCAAGACAAGCTCCATTCCACAGGCGTCTTTTACAGAATTACCACAAAGAAACGAAGGCACGAAGAACGCACTAACAACCGCCTATTATTATTTTGGGGTCGGGCTTTGCCGTTAACCCGATCCCTTTCTTCGTGTCCCTATTGTGCCTTCGTGTCTTCGTGGTAATTCCGTTTCAAACGGT
>Ga0105047_10010982_pt1 | contig 14745 bp, 8 predicted proteins | sample MAT04_FD_78384 | JGI IMG/M metagenome (GOLD analysis project Ga0105047, IMG submission 78384) | Freshwater microbial communities from Lake Fryxell liftoff mats and glacier meltwater in Antarctica - MAT-04 (megahit assembly) | ecosystem: Environmental > Aquatic > Freshwater > Ice > Liftoff... | reverse complement strand
TCTGGATCAGATTGATGAGCGAAACGATTACCGCGCAACATTAATTGATTATCAACGTCAACGACGAAGCTATATGCTGTCGGAAGACACGATTGCGCTGAATATTCGCCAAAACTGGCGTCAGTTACAAGTGCAGGAATACCGTCTGGAAATCGACCGCAGGGCGGTCAGAACCGCAGCGTTGCAGTACGACAGTGCCTCGTTGCAGGCCACCGCAGCCGCTCAAGGGAACGCCCTCAGCATCACGGGGGCTTTGTCCACGCTTCTGGATGCGCAAAACACACTTGCTTCGGATTGGGTCACTTATGAGACAAATCGGCTTAACATCTTCGTAAACATGGGTATCATGCAGATTGATCCTCGCGGAGTCTGGGACGATCCCTTTTACCTGCAGATGAACGATTTGCAGGATGACGGTGCAGTTGTTCCTCCTGCAATGACTCCCGGTGTTGTTCTTCCCAATTCGCAACCACAGAACTAGAAGAAGGTCTCTGAGGATGCTCCGATCATTCCCACGAACACGTTCGGGCAAGTCCCCGATCATTATCCTGCTACTGCTGACGATTGTCACTGCGGTCACAGCTTTTGTGGTGCCATATTCTCGCAACAAACTGTTGTCGGCGATGGGTATGAACAAGCCCACGCTGAACTCGCAGTACATTCTGAAGAAGGCTGAAAAAGGCCCTTTCAGAATTATGATCACCGAAAACGGCACGGTGGACAGCATGAAAAATTCAGTGCTGAGCAACCGCGTGGAGGGCAGCACGACGATTATTATGCTGGTCCCTGAAGGCAGTCGCGTCAATGCACCGGCCATCGCCGAATTCGACGGCGTTGTGGAGTTCATGGATTCGGCATCGGAATCTTCAAAGACGATTAAGCTGCGTGGAGAAGACGGCAAGGAAAAAATTTACGAAATCGCCTTGGGTGAGTTTTCCGAAATTCTCGTGAAGGATCGACAGGCCGTTCGACGTTTTGATTACATCTCTGGTGACGTCGTCTGCGAACTGGATTCTTCAACGCTTGTTGAAAAGGAAAAAGAGCAGCAGATCAAAGTCACGACGTCCAGGGCTTTGGTTGAAAAATCAGAGATCAATATCGAGATTCAGGAAACAACAAACTCCAGTGCCGTGGGAACCGCTAAGTCCCTTGAAAAACTCGCCGAGCTGGATTTGATCAAATACAATGCACCGGGGGGAGAATACGATCAGGAACTCGCCACGATTGAGGGTGATGTGAAGAAGACCGAAGAAGAGTTGTCGATGAACATGGAAAAGTACAACAAGGTCCGCAGTCAGGCTCGGCTCGGTTACAGCAATATTAATGAACTGGAAACCGCGCGGCTGGCTGTCACAAATTCGCTCATTGTGCTGGGGGTGAACAACGGCAAGCGGAAGGTGCTGCAGGATTTCATGCGTGAGCGCAAGATGATCGAACTGCAGCAGGCCGCCGACGATTCTAAACAGGAAACAATTCGGGCTGGCAAAGAAGGCGAAGCCATGATGACGCAGCTTCGAGCGGAACTTGAAGCAGCAAGATTGACCTACAGCGTCGAGATGGACAAGTGGGATATGTTCAAGCGGCAGATTCAGGCCTGTCGCCTGGTGGCACCGCAGGCAGGTGAAGTTGTCTATGCTTCACAGAATAACTCACGCGGCAGTGAACCCGTGGTCATCGAAGAAGGGGCTGCTGTGCGTGAGCGGCAGGCCATCATCAACCTGCCCGACGTCGAAAACATGAAGATCGATGCCCGCATTCACGAATCGAAAATCAGCCGCATCGTCGTCGGACAGCCCGTGGAAATTGAAGTCGATGCACTTCCCGGGCAACCCTACCGCGGCGTGCTTGCAACCGTGTCGTCTGTGCCCACGCCTGGCAGCTGGCCGAATACCGACCTGAAAGAATACGAAACCGCCATTGAGATCAAAGACGACATTGCACGAGTGCGAATGCTCAAACCCGGCATGAACGCTGAATGCCGGATCATCGTTGAGGATCGTAAAGAGCCGGTCCTGCAGATTCCGATCCAGGCGGTCATCTCAACGTCGGGGCACTACTTTTCGTACGTCGCCGTTGCCAGCGAAGCTGAACGCCGCGAACTTAAGATCGGCGATACGAATGACGAGTACATGGAGATTCTGGATGGCGTGGCGGAGGGTGAGTTCGTCATCATGAATCCACGCACGCACTTTTCAAAAGAGTTGAGTGTGCTTGAGGACCAACTTTCTGCCGAAGTCGAAGCGAATCGCGAAAAGCTCGACACGCCGGGACAAAAGCGTGGCGGTGGGCCTGGCGGTGCCGGGCCCGGCGGCGGCGGACGAGAAGGAAAGCAGGCGGACGGCGGCGGCCCTGGTGGCGGCGGACCGGGCGCTGGTGGCCCTGGCGGCGGTGCTCCTGGCGGAATGCCGGATCCGAAAACGATCTTCGATAGCATGGACAAGAATAAGGACGGCAGCGTCACAAAGGACGAACATTCTCGCCCTGAATTCTTTGATCGCAGTGATAAGGACGGCGACGGAAAGATCACACTCGAAGAAATGCAGCAGGCATTTCAACAGCGTGGTCAGGCACAGGGCAAAGGTCCCTAGGAGAGCGGCAGATTAGGAACTACCAAGCCGAACAACCGGACGCTAGCGCGTGGCGGCTGATCTTATCAGCCGCACGGCGCTAGCCCCCGGTTTTCGACGGTAACCAGAAATCTGCCGCTCGCCACACGGAGTTCACAGTTTCGGTGTCTTGTGGAATGCGAAGACGCACCATCACTTTGTTTGTCGTTTCGAAAACAACTTCCCATGGAACTGGCTGCTCAAGTCCTGGATCTGAAGAAGCACTTTTTTCTGGGAACTGTCACCGTCGAAGCCCTGCGCGGTGTGACGATTGAGTTTCCGAAGGGTGATTTCGTGGCCATCATGGGGTCGTCCGGAAGTGGCAAGAGCACGCTCCTGAATCTGCTGGGAGCACTCGACCGACCGACGTTCGGGAAATACATCATCGGCGGAAAGGACGTCTCTGTTCTTTCCGACGACCAATTGTCCTCCATCCGCAACGAAATGATCGGTTTTATCTTTCAGTCATATAATCTGATACCACAGTACACAGTTCTGGAGAATATCGAAGTCCCGGTGCATTATCGGGCCGGGTATCCTTCGATCGGAACCAAAGAAAAAAAGTGGATTGAACATCTTGCTGAAATGGTCGGACTCGCTGACCGCATGGATCATCGCCCGTTTCAGTTGTCCGGAGGTCAGCAGCAGCGCGTGGCGATTGCACGGGCTCTGGTGAATAACCCTGAAATCATTCTGGCGGACGAGCCAACGGGAAATCTGGACTCGAAGACCGAACATGAAATCATGGAAATGTTGCTGAGACTCAATCACGAAGGCCGAACCATCATCATGGTGACACACGAACCCAATGTCGCCAAACTGGCCAAGCGCCGAATCTTTATGCGTGACGGTGTTGTTGCCGGTGAAGGCATATTTCCAGGGTAAGTATGTAGCTCAGTCGCTCCGCCGACTGAGATTCCAATGTCCAATGTCGCCAGGAAACACTCTTTCCTTAAACGCAATACCGTTCAAAAAGTAGTAGGCACACTCCGTGTGCCGTCCGGCAAGCTGCGAAAAACGTTGTTTTTCTTGCGGCTGCGGCACATGGAATGTGCCTGCTACTTGAATAATTGAACTGTATTGTCCTTAAACGAACATCTCGGCAAAGCAAAACCCGTCCCATGATGAATCTTCTCCGCACGATCGAACTGGCATTGAAAAGCCTGATGCTGCACAAACTGCGGTCCGGCCTCACGATGCTGGGGATCGTGTTTGGAGTGTTCTCGGTGATCGCGATGCTGGCAATCGGTGAAGGTGCCAGCCAGCAGGCTCAGGAACAGGTGCTGAAACTTGGAGCCACCAACATCATCGTCCGCAGTGTCAAACCGCCGCGCGAAACTGCCGGTAGTCAGGCACCAGGTTCCTTTGTGCTGCGTTACGGCTTGCTGCGGGCCGACTACGATCTGCTGTCCCGCACGATTCCGACTGTGGAGCAGGCAATTCCGATTCGGGAATTGACCAAACCGTGCCGCTATCTTCATCGCGAAATGAACTGCCGGATCGTCGGTTGTACTCCGGACTATCGCGACGTTAATCATTTGAACATGGCGCAGGGGCGATTCATTACCGACGAAGACCGTCGCACCAAAGACAACGTTGCCGTTCTCGCAGCAGGTTCGGCACAAGCGTTGTTTCAGTATGAAGATCCGCTGGGCAAAACGGTCAAGATTGCGGATCGCCGCTATATGATCGTGGGTGTCACAGAATCGCGGGAAGCGAGTGCCGCCATTGGTGGCAGTATGTCAGGGCAGGACTACAACAACGACATTTATATTCCACTCGAAACCATGCGTGTACGCATGGGAGATCTGGACGTCGATCGCCGCACCGGCTCATTCAGTGCTGAAGAAGTCCAATTGAACCAGATTACGCTGCGGATCAGCGACAAGGATCAGGTTGTACCCACAGCCGCCGTCATTCGCGAGAGCCTTGCAAAGAATCACAAGGATCCCAACCAGTACAGCGTCGTCGTCCCTCAGGAACTGCTCAAACAAGCCGAACAGATCAAGGTCATTTTCAATGTTGTGCTGGGATCAATCGCGGCCATCAGTCTGATTGTCGGTGGTATCGGCATTATGAATATCATGCTGGCGACCGTCACCGAACGCACTCGAGAAATCGGGATCCGCCGCGCGCTGGGAGCCAAGCAGAGCGATATCACGGCGCAGTTCCTGACCGAGACCATGGTGCTGGCAGGAAGTGGTGGCTTGATCGGCGTCATCCTGGGATTGCTCACGCCATTCGCATTCGATGGCATTAAGTGGCTGGCAAATGAATTCATGATGGAAGGTGGTCAGGCGACGTCTGAAGTCGGCACGATGTTCCTGAGTCTGACACCGAGGATCGTCTGGAGCAGCCTGCCCCTGGCGTTCGGGATTTCCGTCGGCATCGGAATCATCTTCGGCCTCTACCCAGCCCGCGCCGCCGCCCGCATGGACCCCATCGAAGCCCTGCGCCACGAATAGAAATGCAACCTGCAACCGCATGGTCTCTGGGCTTCAACGCGACACCGCCCGTTTGTCCTCAATGGCCTGCAAATCGTATGGACGACAGCATCAACATCCTGCTCAGATTCATCGATGAGGCTTTCGACCGTAAATCCTGGCACGGCACCAACCTGCGCGGATCGCTTCGTGGGCTGACCGTCCAGGATGTCGTCTGGTGCCCGCAGCCACAGCGCCACAATATCTGGGAAATTGCGTTGCATGCCGCCTACTGGAAATACACTGTACGACAGCACTTGCTCGGTGAAAAACGCGGTTCGTTTCCACTCAAAGGCTCCAATTGGTTTGCTCGTCCAATTGTGGGTGCTGAGGATGAATCGCATTGGAAATCCGACGTGGCGTTATTAGCATCGACACATGTGTCGCTGCGAAATGCCGTAGCGCAGCTGACCTCCAAAGAACTTGCAAGGCAGGCCGATGGCGGCCAGACGACCATCCTCTCGCTTATCACCGGCATCGCTGCACACGACTTGTACCATGCCGGGCAAATCCAACTCCTCAAGCGACTCAACGCCGATCATGGGGCGTAGGACAACCGCAGCTTCGTGATAATGCCACCGCTGGTTCGCGGTATCGATCCCGCGAAAGCCCTGTCTTAGCGCCAGTTCGGTCAGACGCTGCGTCTCGTTGTCCTTCCACGCGTTGCTTGTCGCACTCTACGAGTTTGCGGATTGTCCCTGTTTGGTGTTGATCCGTTGCTTGAGAACATCGCTTGAGTTCCGGTTGCATGTTACACTACTGGTCTACGAAATTGGCGAATCGCCATCACGATTTGTTCCCGCCTGTTCGAAACAAGTGAGCCTCCGACATGCAGCGCATCGTTTTGACTGCGGTTCTTCTGATGGCCCCGCTGCTGGTGCCGGTAGATGCGTTGCCACGATGTGCGGCAGAAAATGATGTGCTGCCACCACGAACGATCGATTACGATCGCGAGATCAAGCCACTGCTGTTTCAGAAATGTGCCGCCTGCCACGGCGCGCTGAAACAGAACTCGGGGCTGAGACTGGATGCCGGCGAATTGATCCGCAAGGGTGGCGACAACGGACCGACCGTGGTGCCTGGCCACAGCATTCGCAGCGTGATGATCGACCGTGTGACCGCGCAGGACCACAGTATTCGCATGCCTCCGGAAGGGCAGGGTGAGAAATTGTCGGCGTCTCAGATTGACCTGCTGAGTCGGTGGATTGATCAGGGAGCTGCGTCACCAGCCGATGAAAAAATTCCCGATGACCCAGCACGGTATTGGTCTTATCAGAGTCCCGTTCGTCCCGCAGTCCCGGCAGTCAGAAATCATGCCTGGGTTCGAAATCCGATTGATGCCTTCATCGCCGTCGAACATGAGAAGCGCGGGCTGTCTCCGGCAGAAGAAGTGCCCCGGGAAGTCTGGTTGCGGCGAGTTTGCCTGGATCTGACCGGGCTACCGCCAACACGCGCGGAACTGCACGCATTTCTGGAGGATCAATCCGCCGACGCCTTTGAGAAAATCGTGCACGAATTGCTTTCTCGCCCGGAATATGGCGAACGCTGGGGACGCCACTGGATGGACGTCTGGCGTTACACTGATTGGTATGGAAGTCGAGGCATTAATGAAATCCGTTACAGCCAGCGACATATCTGGCGGTGGCGTGACTGGATTGTCGAATCACTCAATGATGACAAACCGTATGACCAGATGGTTGTGGAAATGCTGGCCGGTGATGAACTGGCGCCGGCGGATTCTGATGTCCTCCGCGCCACCGGATTTCTCGGACGCAACTGGTACAAGTTCGACCGCAACGTCTGGATGTTTGAGACTGTCGAACACACCAGCCAGGCATTTCTGGGACTGACACTCAAGTGCGCTCGGTGCCATGATCACAAGTTTGATCCGATCACACAGGAAGACTACTACCACTTCCGCGCGTTCTTCGAACCGCATGATCTTCGTACAGATCCAGTGAACGGAAACGCAGACACAGAAAAAGATGCGACGCTGGGACCCGTGCTGAAAGAAGGCGTCGCCCGAGCGTTCGATAAAGTGGTTGATGCGAAGACTTTTGTCTTTCAACGAGGCGACAACCGATATCCGGATGAATCCAGACTGATGACTCCGGCGGTTCCCAAAGCACTGGGCGAATTGGCCAGCGAGATCCAGCCCGTGACACTATCGCCCGATGCGTGGTATCCACAATTGCGTCCAGCCGTGGCCGACGGACTGATTGCAGCTGCCGAATCGAAAGCCGTGCTGACGGAACAGCAGATCGCAAAGGCTCGCGAAGACGCAGTGCTGGCTGAACAGGCCGTCGAAGAACTTCAGACCGCACTTGACCAGCAGCCGGCTCAGGGAGCGGAAGCCGCAAATGTTGCCGCAGCGCTGCATGATGACTTTCAATCGCGATCAGATGTATGGAATGTCGTATCGGGCAACTGGTCGTGGCAGGACGGCAGGTTGCTTGAGTCCTCGGTCGGAAGTTTTGCGACCGTCGTGGCCAACACCGTTCATCCCCGCAACTTCCAGGCTCGCGTGCGCTATCGAACGCTTCGACCGGGAACGTATCGATCAGTTGGATTCAGCTTTGATTATATCGACAACGGAAACTCGCAGGATATTTATACGTCCACGGGTGATGCGGCGCAGTCGATTCAGGCATTTCACCGTGACAAGGGGCAGCAGGTTTATCCGCAGGCCGGGATCGTCAGTACCAAACTTTCTGTGGGAGAAGTGACAACTGTCGAGATCACAGTTCGAGATCAGCAACTGACAATGACGCTGAATGGCGAACACAAACTGGATTACACAATACCGTTGGCTCGGCGTGACGGAAAATTCGCGCTGTGGGTTCACAGCGGCTCGGCGGAGTTTCTGGAAGTGGATGTCCGCGAACTCGTTCCGGATCTGAAGGATCTCAGGCTGCGTCATTTCGCGGCGATGCACCAGGTGACGCTCGCGGAAGCAAAACAGATCACCGCGCAGCACGAAGTCGAAACAATCAAAGCCAGAATTACGGCCGAACGCGCACAGCACTTTGGCGAACCCGAGGATGTTGCTCGTGTGAAGGCACTCGCCGCCAGTCGTGCGGAGCGCCAGGTTGCCGTTGCAAAGCTGTCCGAAGAAGTGCTGGTTGCCGAGCAGTTTCTGGCAGGAACTCGCGCGCCCTCGGGACCGGCAGCGACGTCCGGGAATGCCGCCACCGCGCTGGCGGAGGCTGAACAGAAGCACTCAGCGGCGGTACAGAAGCTGGCCGACGCAAAGGCCGCAGTTGATCAGGCCGATGGCACCTATTCTGCACTGGGAGACAAGTTTCCGAATTCCTCAACCGGACGACGTCTGGCGCTCGCGCGGTGGATCGCAAGTCCTCAGAATCCGCGTGCCTCGCGCATTGCGGTGAATCACATGTGGCTGCGTCACTTCGGAGAAGCCCTTGTTCCGTCTGTCGCCAACTTTGGACTCAACGGACAACAGCCATCGCATCCGGATCTGCTCGACTGGCTGGCGACGGAACTGACGAGCAACGGCTGGAAGATGAAGTCTCTGCATCGCATGATGGTGCTGTCTTCGGCATATCGACAGAGCTCTGCGACAGCGCAACAATCGACTGCTGCTATTACAAACGTGGCCACTGATCCGGGCAATCGATTCTTGTGGCGGATGAATTCTCGTCGTATGGAAGCCGAGGCCGTCCGCGATTCTTTGCTGTTTGTCGCGGGCTCACTGGACTCTTCGCGCGGTGGCCCGGAGATTCCCGATACGGAAGCCCAAGACAACCTTCGGCGGAGTCTGTATTTCAGAAGTACGCCCAACGAGAAGGCCGGATTCCTGGAAACTTTTGATGCCGCGAATCCCAACGAGTGCTATCGCCGGCAGGAAAGTGTTGTTCCGCAGCAGGCGCTGGCTTTGATGAACAGCCGCCTGTCTCTGGATCATGCTCGACTTCTGGCCGGGAAACTCAGTGAGGACGCTGGTGAGGGTGACGATGCGATTACAAGGGCGGCCTTTGTCACGGTTGCGTTCGAAACCATTCTGAACAGAGCACCGACGGACGCTGAAGTCATCGTTTGTCAGCGGTTTCTGGAACGAAATTCGACAGCAGCTGATGCCGCCAATCTCGCTGTTTTTCCCACCGGAGCAGAGTCCTCGCGGCGAGCACCCGCGACAGTTGCTCACCAGCGAGCCCGCGAGAACCTGGTCCATGTGCTGTTGAGTCACAATGATTTTGTCACGATCCGATGAATCCTTCATTTTCCTTCCACACACCGGAGAGCGGTGCGGCGTCAGCCCACCGGTCACAATACAACTCCTTCGCAAGAATCGCATTGTACCGGCAAGCTGACGCATGCCGCTCGCCACGAATCGATCGACATACTTTGAAGTACCCCGAAATGAAATCTTTTCCTTCTCTAACTGCGTCAGCATCTTCACGATTGACGTCTGGTTCCGAAATAATGCGAGGTCGCCGACATTTCCTTTCCGACATGGGAATGGGCTTCACGGGGCTGGCGCTGGGTTCTCTGATGGCCCGCGACGGCATTGCACGAACTGCTGAGTCAACCGCCAGCGCGGTCGCCGAATCCGCGATCGCGCAGTTCGCACCGCGGGCAAAGAGCGTCATCTGGTATTTCATGCTGGGAGGCACGAGTCATCTTGAGAGTTTTGATCCCAAACCGGCGGTCGATAAGTATGCCGGACTGACAATCGACGAGTCCCCATTCAAATCGTCCGTGCTGGACTCGCCGTTCTACCGAAAAAACGTGCGTGACTTTGCTGGAACTCCGCGGGCACTGATGGCAAAGCTGTATCCCACGCAAGTGGGGTTCCGAAGACGCGGCAACAGCGGCATCGAGGTCAGCGACTGGTGGCCTCATGTCGGCGACTGCGTTGATGATCTTGCCATCGTGCGGTCCATGTGGACGACCGACAATGATCATGCGGCTCAACTGCAGTTTCACACAGGACGACACATCTTTGATGGCTTTCACCCGTCGATTGGATCATGGGTGCATTACGGTCTCGGTTCCCTGAATGATAACCTTCCGCAGTTTGTTGTGATGGGTGGCGGTCCGGGAGACTGCTGTGGAGGAGTTGGAGCGCACAGTGGCAGCTATCTTGGTCCGGAACACTCTGGCGTCAACATGGCCCTGGACCCGAACAACCCGCTGCCGTTCGGAACTCCGGGTTCCAGCGTGTCGATTGCTGAGCGTCGGGAACAACTGGATCTACTGAAGGAACTGAACGGACTTGCCGGGATTCAGTATCCGGATGATCCAGCCATGCGCGCTCGGATCAAGAGCTATGAACTTGCGTTCCGCATGCAGATGTCGGTGCCGGAAGTCGTGCGACTCAGTGACGAAACGCAGCTGACACAGGAGCTATACGGGCTGAACGAACCTGCCACGGAACGTGTGGGGCGCTTCAGTCTCGCGGCACGTCGATTGGTAGAGCGCGGAGTTCGATTTGTTCAGATCTACGACGACGGCTGGGATGCACATAGTGAACTGGTGAAGAATCACTCGACGCGCTGTAAGGCAGTCGATAAGCCGATCGCGGGACTGCTGAAAGATCTGAAACAGCGCGGACTGCTGGACGAAACCCTGATCGTCTGGGCGACGGAGTTCGGTCGAACGCCAGGTGCTGAGCGTTCCGACGGACGTGATCACCATCCTTATGGATTCTCGGTCTGGATGTCGGGTGGCGGATTGAAACGTGGTGTTGTGCATGGAGCAACAGATGAGATTGGATTTCACGCCGTCGATGATCGCCACTATGTCACGGACATTCATGCGACGCTTCTCCGTCAACTGGGCATCGACTCTCGTCGCCTTGAATTTCCGGGACAGAAGAGACTGGAGATCGATTTCGGCACGCCGATTCAGGAGATCATTGCGTAATCGAAATCGTAACGCTATTCAAAGACGGTCCGTCCCCTGTCCACGGATGGCCAGTTTGTGAATCTTTAGGGGGTGACAAGAGCCGTCGGGTTTCCGCCCATCGAAACAACGACCGTTAGTTGCGAGGGAGCCATTCGCAGTCAAAGATCTGCAAGCGATGATCGCTCAGCAACGTGGACTGCAGTTGGTAATGGACGGGCGTAAGGCGAGGTCCGATGATGCATTGATCGATGGCAAGAACCGGGACTGGTACCGGCCAGGTATACGACCAGCCTTCGCCCGCTGCATCGTAAGCATGCCGATAGCCTGTCGGCAGATCGCTGAAAGCCAGTGATCGTCGTGGTGCGTTGAAGTCGCCAACAGACACGTCAATTTTTCGATCCGCCAGCAGCGCGACAAATGGGCGCAAATACGGATCTCGAGGTATGGCGATCCACGAAGTCATGTCGGCGATCAACACATCCAACGGCCCTTCGGACAGTTGGCACGTCACATGCCAGGCCTGCAGCGCGCCGCCTTTGACGAGTGGTCCTCTCTTCGTCATCGAACCGTGACAGGCAACAGCCATGCTGTCAATCACGAGCACGTCGAATCCGGTCAATGTTTTTGTGTCAAACAACTCCGGAATTTCAGACAGAACGACGATGTCGGGATGCAGGCTTTCGATGTGTTGCCATTGCTTTTCCCAGCCCATGACGCCTCGCGCCAGATTCCAGTGGATGAGTCGCAATGGAATCAGATCGGTTGTCGTGTCGATTGCTGTCGTGTCGGACAACGAGGAATTCTCGTACTTCTCGGCTGTCGAGATTTCAGTCGAAACGTAATCTGGATGCACCCATTGATTCTCAATCCCCAGCAGCATCCCCAACGGTGCAATCAATAACCCAAGGATGAGGCGTCGGCTTGTGCGCGAGATTTTCAACAACAGCAACAACCATGCGACGAGTACGGGCGTCGGAAAGTAGAACATCAGGCCCGTCCACCAAGTGCGATCTCGCAAAATCTGGCCCAGAGCCCAAACCCCCACGAGCCCGATTGACAGGATCGGCGCAGTGCGAGCAAAACTTGTACCAATCTTCCATGATCCCATGACGAATCTCACTCGGCTCAGAGCACCAACGAAGTATCCGAAAGGTGCATTTTAGCCCGAACGAACATCACGGGCAACGAGCAAACTCTGGGGGCGGCTCTCGCGTCTTCGTTGAGCGAAACTACAAATCTTGCGGCAAAGGATCACTGACTCGACGATTTGGCTCCACTATACTGTTGGTGGCATAAGTTAAGTTATTTAGCCGCTGCGCCGCAACGCAGGGATTTTTGCACTTTCTCCATCGAACAAGTTTCCATGCCTGACACACGCAATCTTTTCAACAAAGTCTGGGATCTGCACGCAGTACAAACTTTGCCGGGCGGGCAGACGCAGTTATTTATCGGTCTGCATTTGATTCACGAAGTCACCAGCCCGCAGGCGTTTGAGATTCTGCGTGACCGTCAGCTCAAAGTCGCTTTTCCGGAACGCACGATTGCGACAGTCGATCACATTGTGCCAACAGGAAATCAGGCTCGCCCGTTTCTGGACGATTTGGCCGAGCAGATGATGTCCGCCATCGAAAAGAACTGTGCTGATTTCGGCGTAACGCTTCTCGACCTGAAAGATGATCGCCAGGGGATCGTGCATGTCGTCGGACCTGAGCAGGGATTGACTCAGCCCGGCATGACGATCGTGTGTGGAGACAGTCACACCAGCACGCACGGAGCATTCGGCAGCATCGCCATCGGCATCGGCACCAGCAATGTGGCGGAAGTGCTGGCGACTCAGACGATGTTCCTCAATCGCCCGAAAGTTCGCCAGGTCGTCGTCAACGGCGAACTTGCTCCGGGTGTCTACGCCAAGGACGTGATCCTGTACATCATCCAGAAACTGGGCGTGCAGGGCGGCGTCGGTTACGCCTATGAATTCGCAGGCTCAACGTTCGACGCGATGTCGATCGAAGAACGCATGACGGTGTGCAACATGAGCATCGAAGGCGGGGCTCGCTGTGGTTATATCAACCCGGACCAGACGACGATCGACTATCTGAAGGGGCGTCCGTTTTCTCCGGAGGGGGCGGACTTTGACCGAGCCGCCGCATGGTGGTTGAGTCTTGCTTCAGCCGATGACGCTCAGTTCGACGATGTCGTGGAATTCAATGCCGCGGACATTGAACCGACTGTGACCTGGGGAATCACACCGGCTCAGTCTGTCGGAGTCAGCCAGCCGCTGCCCAGAATCAGTGAAGTGGCGCCGGAAGAGCAGACGCTCATACGCGAGGCGTTGAAATTCATGGGGCTTGAAGAAGGCCAACCGATCAAAGGGACAAAGATCGACGTCGCTTTTATTGGATCGTGTACGAACTCCCGGATGTCAGACCTGCGTGAGGCAGCTCGTATTGTCGAAGGCCACAAAGTTGCGCCGCACGTGAAGGCGATCGTGGTCCCCGGTTCGCAGCTCGTTCGTAAACAGGCGATGGCAGAAGGTCTGCATCTGATCTTCGAAGCCGCCGGTTTCGAATGGCGGGCTGCTGGATGCTCAATGTGTCTCGCCATGAACCCGGATAAACTTCAGGGCCGCGAAGTCTGTGCCTCCTCCAGCAACCGCAACTTCAAGGGCCGCCAAGGCAGCCCAACGGGGCGCACGCTGCTGATGAGTCCAGCCATGGTCGCGGCGGCGGCGATTGAGGGTCATGTGGCAGATATCCGGGAGTTTTCCGGCGCGACGGTTTGAACTCAGTTCACTGAGATTGAGGATCTCCCATGCTGACACGAATTCAGGCTAGAAACTACCGCTGTTTGAAACAAGTTGATCAATCGCTTGCTGGTTTCGAAGTATTGGTCGGCGGCAATGGCGTTGGAAAATCAACATTCCTGGACGTTGTCTGCCTGCTTGGCGAAATCGTTCGGCAGCCGCGGAATGGTTTGATCGCGGCGATATCGGCTCGATCCGGCAATTTTGAAGATTTGCTTTTCGATTCGTCGATCGGTTTTTTTGAATTGGCGATTGAGGCGACGATTCCCGAATCCATCGCGTGCAAGACCAGACTATTCGGGACATCGAGCGTCGTTAGATTCCAAATCAAGGTTGGATTTACAGACGCGGAACGCACCGCGATCGGAATTCTGGAAGAGCAGCTTTTGTTACGTAGAAATGCGACCACAGAGAGGTGGATGCTCCCTGACACGAAACGACAGAATGGAACAATTCCGGATTGTGACGAAGGCTCCATTTTGGAGGCATCTGGGTTTTCTTTCACAGACAATCCAGACGACTGTTTCTCTGCGATTTGGAGAGGTGAAGAGCAGTCAGTATTTCAATATGAAGGATTGGCGGAGCCCGGAAAAATTGGACAAAGCCAGTTTAATCTTGACGCCAAAAGCTCTGCGTTGGCAAACATCCCAGAAGACGGACTTCGTTTTCCTGTCGCCACATGGTTTCGTCGATTTCTTTCGGAAGGAAGTCTTCGCCTTCGGCTCGATCCGGAAAAACTGCGTCAACCTGTATCGGCTGTCTCGTCGAACGACGAACATGGCGACGAACTAAATTTGCCGCTGGTTGTAAATGATCTCGTCAACTCAGCAAGCACTCAATCTGAAGACTGGCTAAACCATCTACGTATCGCGTTGCCGGATTTGAAGACAATTCGAGTCACCGAAAGGCCTGAGGATCGTCGGCGGTACCTGGTTGTTGAATACATCGACGGGCGGAGAGTTCCATCATGGTTGTTGTCCGATGG
>Ga0105047_10010981_pt1 | contig 14746 bp, 11 predicted proteins | sample MAT04_FD_78384 | JGI IMG/M metagenome (GOLD analysis project Ga0105047, IMG submission 78384) | Freshwater microbial communities from Lake Fryxell liftoff mats and glacier meltwater in Antarctica - MAT-04 (megahit assembly) | ecosystem: Environmental > Aquatic > Freshwater > Ice > Liftoff... | reverse complement strand
TGATCGCAGCAAACGCGACACCAAGAAAATTCCCGTCCGCGCCCAGGATCGGCCGTGACATTCCGAAAAACCAAGTGCCCAGGAGGATCCGGCTGCGTAGTGGCGCACCGATGAAGGCCCCGTTGGAGGCCGGCGCGGCGCGGGCGGCGACAAAGAAGTCCCGGTCCGAAAAATCGATTTTTCGGTCCGCGTCGGGCGTCGAGCTTGCGACGATCCGTCCCCCGCTGTCCATAATGGAGAGTCCAGACAGCTGGGGCAGGCCCACCAGCATCTGCTTCAGTTGCGCGTCGAGCGCCTCGTCTCTCGAGGCGCCAAGTGCCTGGGACGCCCAGGGGGCCTTCCTCAGCGCCACCAGTGCATTGTCGACCGCCTGCACGGTGCGCAGCGTGTGTTCCTCCAGCGCGCGTACCAGGTTGCTGGTCTCCCTGGCGGCGTCGGCAATTGCGCGCTCGTGGCTTCGCCACGAATCCAGCGCAACCAGCGCAACGATGAGCACTGTGAGCAGTGCCGAGGTGCAGAGCACGCGGGCGCGATAACTGCGGCTGAGGTCGGCGATCTTCATGTGTAGGTGTCCGGCCCCTTGTCGACGCCGACCACCAAGGCCACTGTCGGCTGCGCCTGGCTCCGCAGCGGCATGAGCAGCACCAGGGCAGCAGCCAGCGCAAGGGGCGTGGCAGTGATGAACGCGCCAGATATTGTTGTGTAAATTCTCCAATTCATGGGGCAGCACTTGCTTTCTGCGTGGCTGATCCGACGCTCAGGCACCGTTCGAATCAATATCTGCCCAGGAATTATGCCGTCGATGGATGCGTGTCCGGCCGAACAGGTGCTTCGCTGCTTGCCGCGTGGTCTATCAGGCATCACCCATTTCCAATAGTCTGTCGATCTGGTCAAGGAACTGTTTGACCTCCAGCGGCTTCGCAACGTAGGCATTGAAGCCCGCTTGCAGGCCGCGCTCCGCGTCACCTTTCATCACGTTGGCGCTGACGGCGACCACGGGGGTGTGCTGGAGGCCATCCATTTTGCGCAATTGCGCGATGGCCTGGTAGCCATCGATCCCGGGCAGGTTGATGTCAAGAAGAATCAGGTCGGGCTTGAGGCGCGCGGCCAGAGACAACCCGACTTCGGCGGAATCGGCGTCATACAGCACAATCCGGGCCCGTTTGGCGAACACCTTGCGCATCAGCCCGAGATTGGCTTGGTTGTCCTCGATGTAGAGCACGCGCTTTTGCACGCCCGCCACTGTCTGCTCCACCATGGCGGCATCCACGGTGGCATCGGCATGCGCCGGACTCTCCGAACTGGCCGTCACCCCAGCGACGCGTGGAAGTTCGACCCAGAACGAGCTGCCTTGCCCAGGCGCCGACTCGACACCGATCGCCCCCCCCATCAGTTCTGCCAGCCGTTTGCTGATCACCAGGCCGATGCCCGTGCCTTCGACCGGGCCCATTTCCGCACCCAGGCGTTCAAAAGAGGTGAACAGGCGTACCCGCATTTCTTGTGCGATGCCCGGGCCGGTATCGGTCACATGGATGCGCACGCCATCGGCAGCGGTTCGCTGACACCAAACGCGCACCGAACCGCCTTCGCGGTTGTACTTGATGGCGTTCGAGATGAAATTGAGTAGCACCTGTCTGAGCCGGGTGGCATCCGCCAGGACGTTCAGGCCGACACAGGAGTCTTGCTCGAAGGACAGGTCGATGGAGCACGCCCGCGCCATCGCGCCCATCGCCAGTCGACAGCTTGAAGCAATCTCTGTCAACGACACGGACTCGATTGCGACGACCATCTGACCAGATTCGATCTTTGCAAGGTCAAGCACATCGTTGACCAAGGACAGCAATTGTTGTCCTCCTTTGCGGATTTCGACCACTGCCTCGTGCATCGCCGCACCGTCTCCTTTCTGCAGCCGGTCGTCCGACTCCAGCAATTGCGCAAAACCAAGGATCGCATTGAGCGGGGTGCGCAGTTCGTGGCTCATGCTGGAGAGGAATTCCGATTTGGCGCGGCTGGCGCTCTCGGCCTGCAGGGTGCGCACATTCAGCGCGACCTCTGCGTCCTTGCGCGCCGTGATGTCGGTGCGAATCGACACGTAACGCTCCGGCAAACCGTCAGCATCGCGCATGGGAACGATCGTGGCCTGCACCCAATAGGGTGTGCCATCCCTGCGGTGGTTGCAGATTTCGCCATGCCAGACATGACCCGCTGCGATGACACTCCAGAGTTCGACGTAGAAAGCTTCTGGATGAATGCCGGACTTCAGGATGCGGTGGTTGTGCCCCATCAGTTCATGACGCTCGTAGCCTGATATGTCGACGAATTTCTGGTTGACAAAGAGAATATTCCCGCTCGCGTCAGCCGTGCTGACGATGGCATGCGCGTCAATGGCCAGCCGCAAGAACTGGTTGCTGCGTTCGGCAACGGCCCACATCAGCCGGTGATCCCTGAGCCGCCGGCATCTGGCAGCCTGTGACCGGACCAGTTGCGCAAACAAGCTCGCGTCTTGCGGCCCTGGCCTGGCAAGCAGAAAGTCCACACCGTTGTTGATGAGCGCAGCGAGCTCAGCCGGCGACTGATCCGCGGTCAGCAGCAAGATCGCCGCTTCCGGCACAACGCCGGCCTTCCTGATGTCGGCGACCAGCTGGTCGCCCACCGTGCGTGACCACGAACTGGCGAGCAAGACGATGTCGGGCTGGAATTGGGCAAGGCACGCGAGCGCCTGTGCGGGGGTCGTCGCGGTCTGGCAGTGGATTCCGTTGTCCTGCAAGATGGCCGCAAGCAGCTGCAGCGCGATGTTATCGTTGTCGACGATGAGCGCTCGCAGCGAGGTGTCGAGGATTTGTGCATCGGGATCCATGGATCCGTCGCGGACGGTGATCATCATTAATTAGAATGTCTCAATAAAACACGGAAGGCTACCAGCCTTGCAGAACGTCGCGATCGAGCATCAGTTCAAATGGATTTCAAGCCCCTCAAAATCTTGGTCGTCGATGACGTTGCCGGCAATCGCGAACTGTTGCACAAGGCCTTGCGCTCCTGGGGGCACGACCCCAAAATGGCCGCGTCCGGCGAAGATGCCGTCGCCAGTGTAGCCATGGAAGTACCCGATTTGATTCTCATGGACGTGAAGATGGACGGCATGGGCGGGCACGAGGCGACACGGCGGATCAGGGCGATGACGGGTGAAAAATGGATCCCGATCATATTTCAAAGTGCGCTGATCACCGGGCAGGACATGCTCGCTGGCATGATGGCGGGCGGTGACGAATACCTGCCCAAGCCGGTTGACCTGTACCAATTGAAGGCCAAGATCGGTTCCTTCCTGCGTATTGCTGAAACGCAGCAGACCACGGAAGAGAAAGCGGCGCGACTGGAAGAACGAAGGATCAGCACCGAATTGCGGGCCGCACAGATGGAGCGGCGTCTGAATCTGGCCGTGGACGCGGCATCGATCGGCTTCTGGGACTGGGACCTGGCGTCCAACGTGGCACATGCATCGGCAAACTACTTTGCGATGCTCGGGGAGACACCGGAGATGGGGGTGATCAGTGGAATGCGATTGCTGCGGCGCCTGCACGTCCAGGACAGACAGCTGATGGTGAAACGGATCCGTGTAGCGCTGGATTCGCCTGGCGCGTCGTACCAACAGGAAACGCGGATGCGCCACGCAGACGGTTCGTTCCGTTGGGTCCACGTGGTGGGGCGCGCGCTCGCGCAAGACGAAGACCGCAGGGCGACCCGCCTTCTGGGTGTCACGATCGACATCACGGAACGTGTGCGAGCGACCACCGCGCTACGCGAAAATGCGCGACAGCTCCGCTTGCTTTCGCGGCGTGTACTCGAAGCCCAGGAGACCGAGCGCCGAAGGATCGCGCACGAATTGCACGATGAACTCGGCCAATCGCTTACCGCCATCAAGATCAACCTTCAGGCGCACGAAAGTCTCCGTCACCGATCGCCCGATGAACTCAAGGCCGAGAATCTGCGGATCATCGATGCTGCCTTGCAGCATCTCCGGGAGTTGGCATTGGCGTTGCGGCCCGCCGTGCTTGACGACCTGGGCCTGTTGCCTGCGCTCAGCGGGATTGCCGAGCAAACGGCAGCCCGTAGTGGCTTCAAGGTCCATGTCTATTGCGCCTTGACGGATCCCCGGCTGAGCCCGGACGTCGAAACCGCATGTTTCCGTATCGCCCAGGAGGCGCTTACGAACATTGCCCGTCACGCCCGCGCAAAACGCGTGCACATCGACCTCTATCACGACGGCGAAGAGCTCATCCTCGGCATCCAGGACGACGGGGTTGGATTCGACGTCGCCGCCATGCGTGCCCGCGCGGCTTCCGGTGGCAGCATTGGCGTGCTTGGCATGCAGGAGCGCGCGACGCTTATTGGCGGGCAACTCGTGATCGAGTCATCGCCAGGAAAGGGCAGTGCGATTCGCATGCGCTGCGCCGCGCCACCGCCCACGGAGGTTCCATGAAACGGGTACGTACCGTCCTTGCCGACGACCACACGCTCATGCGCGCGGGCTTGCGGATGATGCTGGAGTCCATGGAGGAGATCGAGGTCGTTGGCGAGGCGGAAGATGGGCGCGCCCTGCTGGCACTGGCAGAACAGTTGCAGCCCGGTCTGATCCTGATGGATATCGCCATGCCAGGGCTCAATGGGCTTGAGGCAACGGCCAGTTTGACCAAGTCAAGACCCGAGACAAAGATTGTCATACTTTCGATGCATCAGAACGAGGCGTATGTTCGCCGGGCCTTGCGCAGCGGCGCGGTCGGATACCTGCTCAAGGACTCGGCGCCGGTCGAACTGAGCCTGGCATTGAAGGCGGTGCTGCGCGGCGAAACCTATCTCAGCCCGGCAGTCTCGCGCGGTGTCATGAGCGACTACGTGCAGCGGCTTCGCGCCGACGATCAGCCCAGTGATGCGCTCTCACCACGGCAGCGAGAGGTGCTCCAATTACTGGCCGAGGGGTACAGCAACAAGGAAATTGCGCGGCGACTCGATATTTCAGTCAACACGGTTGATACCCATCGCAGCCAGTTGATGAAGCAGCTCGATATTCATGAAGTGACAGGACTGGTCCGTTATGCGATGCGCAACGGACTGATTTCACCAGATAGCTGAGCCGCCGCGCGGGCGGGCGTGACCGTGCTGGTCAGGCGTTTCCCGCGCCCCACTCATGTATCGGCGGGATGGCACATCGGGGCCCGGACCTCTACAGTCTGGGCATGATGCCCATCCTCGAACAGGCGGCCGCCTGCCTTCGACGGGAGCCGCAGGCCCCTGCCTTTGTTCCCATGCCCAAACCCATGTTTTCCGTCAGTCTGAAGGCCCGCGTGCTCATCCTGGTCACGACCGTGCTGTTGCTGGGTATATGGGCGATCGCCGCGCGCGTTTCGACCGTGCTGGGTTCGCAGCTCCAGGCGATCCTGGCCGGGCAGTTGCAGGCAAACGCCAGTTACGTGGCGACGGATATCGAAGGAAAGCTACAACTCAGGCTCGATATCCTGAAAGCTGTCGCCGGGAGCATGACGGTCGAGATGCTTGCGGATCCCCCCATGCTGCAGCAGTATCTCGAGAACCACCTTGTCTCGAACGCACTGTTCCCCAACGGAATTTTTGTGGCCAACAGCCAGGGTATCAACCTCGCCGATGTTCCCAAGCGCGGCGGGCGCACAGGCGGATTCATCGGGGATCGCAGCTTCTTTCAGGAAGTCATGGGTGGGCGTCATCAGGCGGTCAGTGCGCCACTGATGGAACGATTTTCAGAAGGAACGGTGGTGTCGGTTGCCGTGCCGGTCCGCAACACCGCCGGCGAACCGATCGGCGTGTTGGTCTCGTCCGCTGACCCGTCGGACCCCAACCTGTTCGGCAACCTGGACCAGCCTAGAGAGCTGATGCAGGGCGACCTGATGCTGGTTTCCCCCAAGGACAATCTGATCGTCTCGGGGTCCGACAAGAGCCGGATACTTCAGGCCCTGCCGGCGCGGGGCGTCAATCCGGTCCTGGACAGGCGTATCCTGGACGGATTCGAAGGTGCTGCAACGTATGTCACTTCGCAGGGACGCGAGGTGCTCTCCGTCAGCCGCAACCTCAAGGAGACCGGCTGGATTCTCATTGCAGCGATCCCAAGCGAAGAAATCTATGCCCCCATCACCGCGATCCAGCGACAGATCTATGGTGCCGCCTTGCTTTTGTCCATCGCACTGGCGTTGATTCTTTATGTCAGCCTGAGTCGGCAACTCGCGCCCTTGGGCAAAGTCGCCACATCGATGCGGCGCATGCGCGAGGGCCAGCACGGCGTGATGCCGATGCAGGTCGAACGTGATGACGAGGTCGGCCAACTGATCAGCAGTTTCAACGGGCTCTTCAGGCAGCGGACGGCGTTGGAGGACGAGCTCCGAAGGCAGCAGGAGGACCTCGAGGAACAGGTGCGGGATCGGACCGCTGACTTGCGCATGGCGCAGGCCATCGGGCACATGGGCAACTGGCGAATGGACGTGTCAAGCGGGAAAATGACGTGGTCCGATGAGATCTACCGCATCTATGGTTATTTGCCGGGCGACTTCGAGCCGACCTTCAAACACTTCATGACCACGGTACACCCTGACGATGTCGAACAGGTCAAGCGCAGCGTGACGGCGGCCTTGGCGGGCGGCCGTTACGACGTCGAACACCGCATCGTCATGCCGGGGGGGCAAGTGCGCTGGGTGCACGCGGAAGCGCTGGTCGCCACCGTGTACAACGCCAACGACCGACCTTCGTTCATGGCCGGGATCGTGCAGGACATTACCGCGCGCAGGTTGACGCAAGTGGCCCTCCAGGAAACGGAACATGAATTGCGCACCATGCTCGACGTATTCCCCGGGTTCATCGTGCGCGCCAGCGAGGACTACCGCTACGAGTACGTCAACCACGGTTTCGCCGCGTTGTTCGGCAAGACGCCCGACGAAATAGTCGGGCTGCACCCACGCGACCTTCTTGGTGAAGATCGCTTCCAGGATCTGCGCATGCGGCGCGAACTCACGATCGCCAACGGCCGGCCGACGAGCTTCGAGCGGTCGATCAGCACCGCCAATGGCACCGGGCAAATCGACCTGTTGTTCACCAACTTTTCCGTGTTGTCGCCGTATCCCTCGAGTCGGCGCCGCTTCTACCAGATCAGTATCGACATCAGCGAGCGCAAGCGTGCGGAACGGGCGCTGGCCGCGCGCGAAGCAGAGTTGAGCGCCATCCTCCATGCCTACCCCGGAATGCTGGCACGCGTCGACAACGCGTTGCGTTATACCTATGTCAATGAGCGCTTTGCCCAGCTCATCGGTAGGCCTCGTGAGCAGATCGTGGGCCGCTGCATGCGCGAGATCCTGGGGCCCGAGCGCGAGGCCATCGTCCTGGCGCTGCTGCCAGGCTTGCACGCCGGCCAGGTCGTTCAACAAGAGCGGGTTCACCATGTTCCGGGCCAGGGTGATGTGGTCCTCGAGCTGAACTTCGTGGGAGGGCCGGATGCCGAATGCCCCGGCGCTTCGATGCACTATGTGTTCGGGCACGATGTGACGGAAATCCGCCGTCACCAGCAACGCCTGGGCAGCATCATTGACGGCACCAATGCCGGCACGTGGGAGTGGAACGTGCAGACCGGTGAAACCCGCTTCAACGAGCGCTGGGCCGAGATCGCCGGTTATGCGCTGGAGGATCTTCAGCCCTTCACCATCCAGAGCTGGACCCGGCTGACGCACGAGGACGACCTCCCGCGCACGCGCGAATTGCTTCGGCGGCACTTTACCGGGGCACTTTCCACCCTGGAGCAGGAATGCCGAGTGCGTCACAAGAGTGGCGCCTGGATCTGGGTCAGCGATCACGGCCGCATTGCCAGCCGGACATCTGCCGGCGAGCCGCTCTGGGTCATGGGAACGCGCCAGGACATCACGGCGCGCAAACTGGCAGAGGCGCAACTCATTGCCGCGCGGGACGAGGCACAAATCGCCGACCGCGCGAAGACGTCGTTTCTCTCCAGCATAAGCCACGAACTGCGCACACCACTGAATGCCGTGCTCGGTTATGCGCAACTGCTTTGCATGGACGAGAGTGCCGGCCCCGGCACCCTCGAAAACGCCATCGAAATCGAGAAGGCCGGCCGCCACCTGCTGGTCCTGGTCAACGACATTCTCGACCTGGCGCGGATCGAGTCCGGCAAAGTGGAAATGAGTATCGAAGATGTGCCGCTTGCCGATGTCATCGTGAATTGCCAGCGGCTGATCCAGCCCAAGTTGTTCGCACGTGGCATTGCCCTGGAACTGCCAACGATGGCGGTCGCGCTGCGCGCGGACCGTGTGCGCCTGGGTCAGGTGCTGCTCAACTTGTTGGCCAATGCCGTCAAGTACAACCAGGACGGTGGACGGATCGTGCTGCGCGGGGACGAGATGCCGGGGCGGCGCTACCGGATTTCCATCACGGACTCAGGCTGCGGAATTGCCACAGACCGCGTCAATGGCCTGTTCCAGCCCTTCAATCGTCTTGGCGCGGAACGCGGACGCATCGAGGGTACAGGCACCGGACTGGTGATCGCCAAGGCGCTGGTCGAACTGATGTCCGGCAGCATCGGGGTCGAATCGACTGTCGGCCGCGGCAGCACCTTCTGGATCGAGCTCCCCCTGGCGAGCGATGGTGCGCTGGCGGATGTCACCGACACGGAGCCGACATCATCGCGCTGCGGTGCGATCCTCGTGGCGGAAGACCATGAACCGAACCGCAAGGTGCTTCGCCGGCAGATCGAGAAACTGGGGTACCGGGTGGATTTTGCTTTTGACGGAAGCGAAGCGCTTCACAAGTGGCGCACCGGCCACTACGACCTCATCCTGACCGACTGCAACATGCCGGTGATGGATGGCTACGAACTGGCACGTGCGGTTCGCGCCGTGGAAACCGTCGACCGCATTCCGATTCTGGCCTTTACGGCCAATGGGATGGGCGACGCGGCAGCGAAATGCGCCGCTGCGGGCATGGATGATTTCCTCGTCAAGCCCGTGCTGTTGGACGCCTTGCGGCGCGCACTGGCGAAATGGCTGGAGGGCCCGACCGGGGGAGTGTCGATGGGGGCCGGGGCCACCGCGTCGTGGGACGGTGCGCCGCCCGTTGACGCGGACCCCATGGAAGCACTGGCCGCGATCCTGGGCGACGACGAACCGGTGCAGGCACGGCTGGTACTGGGAAGCTTCGTGGATTCCGCCCGTGTCTGTATCGATGAAATGAAGGCCGGCATCGCGCAGCAGGACGCCTGCACGTTCGCGCGTGCCGTGCACAAGCTCAAGTCCTCCGCCCGGATGATCGGGGCGACGACCCTCGCGGACCTCTGCCAGCGCATCGAGGAGGCGTGCAAGCGGCAGTCCTGGGCGGAACTGGCGACCGATATCGCGGTGCTCCAATCGGCGCTTCGAGAAACCGAGGCGCGCATCCAAAGCCTGCCGTCAATTGCCGCGTCGCAGTTCCCCACCATCGACCTGGCGGACTTGACGTTCATGCTGGTGGATGACGACCCTTTCATCCTCGACTATGTGTCCCGCTTGTTGGAGTCGTGCGGCGCGCGCGATATTCGACGCGCCACAGAAGGTCTGGCAGCATTGCGCGAATTGGGCGAGTTCCCGGACACCATCGACGTGGTGGTGTGCGATCTCAACATGCCCGGCATGGACGGCGTCGAATTCCTGCGCCATCTGGCCGAATCGCGATTCAAGGGCTCGGTGATTGTTGTCAGCGGTTCAGCTGACTTGTTGGCGACGATCTACGAGTTGGCGCGAGCCCACGGACTGCACGTTCTGGGCACCCTTGCCAAGCCATTCACGCCCGAGAAGTTTCTTGGATTGCTACACCAGCATCGCCTTTCCGGCGCCAGCGATTCCGCGCAGAAGATGGCGTCCCGCCAGGAAATATCCCCCCTCGACATTGCAGCGGCCCTGGCCAACGGTGAAATTTTTCCCTTCTTCCAACCCAAGGTGGATGCGCTCACGCTCAAACCGGTTGGCGCGGAGGCACTCGCCCGCTGGCTGCGGCCGGACGGCAGGATGGTGTCACCCGGCGATTTCATTCCGGTGATCGAGGCCCATGGTCTTACCGACAGTTTGTTCAAGACCATTCTGGATGGCACATTGGCGTGTGCCGGCCAGTTTGGCGAGATGGGATTCAGCAACCTCAAGTTTGCCGTCAACATGGCGGCCTCTTCGCTAGGCACGCTGGACCTGCCCGAACATATTGGCGTCGCCACCCGCAAGTACGGGATGACGCAGGACAAGTTGATTCTCGAAATAACCGAGTCCGGCATCATGGGAGACACACGGATTGGTCTGGATGTGTTGAGCCGGCTGCGGATCAAGGGTGTGGGGCTTTCGATTGACGATTTCGGAACCGGCTACTCGACGATCAGCCAGTTGCTACGCTTGCCATTCACCGAATTGAAGATCGACCGATCCTTTGTCGCCAATGCGGCCCAGAACAACTCCGCGCGCATCATCCTCGAGTCCAGTGTCGAAATGGCCAGGCGGCTCCATCTGTCGACGGTGGCCGAAGGCGTCGAGACCGAGTCGGACCTGGAAATGATCAGGGCTCTGGGGTGCGATGTATTGCAAGGCTTTCTGATCGCCAAACCGATGCCGCTGAATGAACTCATTGTCTGGATGAACGCGCACCGATGATGCGGATACCTGGACAGGGCCACCCGTCGGACGATCGTCAACCTTGACGCGCAGGGGCACGCGGATCGCCAGATCGATCAGATCCGCCATCGTGTGATCGCGGGCGAGGTGAGCGCGCATGAAGACAAGGTCTTCTCCATCTTCGAGCCCCACACAGATTGAATATTTGACCCAGGATGCCGGGATTCGCTGACCCAGCCGCGTGGCCCGCAAAGTCAGGCTGCGAAAAAGTTTACGCAGGTTTCGAGCGGGTCAACCAAAGTCGGCGGCACGAGTCAATTTCGCGTCGGCGCAAACTCAAGCTGGGACGCTACGTAGTCACGGTGAAGCATGCCCCGCTCTGGATGCTGGCGCTCGGAGCTGGACCGGCCGGTTCGGCGGTGCGGGCTCTGGCCTGGATGGGGCCTGCCCATGGGGGCGAGTCGCTGGCAGCCTTGCGCCGCGCACGCTACCGCCTTCTGAGTGGTTTGAGTCGCCAGTCGCCGCCGACCTTCAAGGGTGGTACGTCACTCTCAGAGGTGGTCACTGGGGCCGTTCCGTCCACTAAGCGGACAGAGCAAACGGCTCGCCATTCCGCGTCGGCTCGACCACACTCAACGGCTTCACTTCCTTGAGCACGCGCTTCAATAGCGCCTTCTCCGCCTTCTTTAGGTCATAGGCCTGTTGCAGATTGAGCCACGACTGGGCATCACCGCCGAAAAAGGTGGCCAGCCGCAGCGCGGTTTCCGGGGTGATGCCCCTTTCCTCGCGCACGATCTCATTCATCCGCGCCGTGGTGACGCTCAATGCCTTCGCCAAGGCGTTCACGGACATGCCAATCGGGGCCAGAAAGTCCTCCCGCAATATTTCTCCCGGGTGGATGGGGCGCATACCGTTTTTCATATCAACTCCCTCTCAGTGGTAATCCACGATCTCAACATTCTTCGGGCCTTCAGCCGTCCAGACAAAACACACGCGCCATTGGTCATTGACCCGTATGCTGTGCTGCCCGGCCCGGCTGCCTACCAGTGCCTCCAACCGGTTGCCAGGCGGAGAGCGCAAGAATTCAAGCGTAGCCGCGCTATCGAGCTGCTGCAGCTTCCGGGTGGCAGTCGCCTTAATCTGGGAAAACCTCGCCGATTTACCCAGTTCAAACAACGCCATCGTGTCAGCGCAGGCGAAGCTCAAGATCATAAGGAGCATTGTATATCGTTTGTCGATAAACCATGCAACAGAGTGCAATGATGCGAGTGCAAGACTATGCCGGACGACGTGATGCGCGAGCGGTTTGAAAAGGTGCCCGCGCAGCGCCGTATGGGGTTTGTGAAGTTCAGCCTGCAGGACTGCCGGCGGAAGGGCGTGAGCGACAAGCTCGAGCGCGGCGACACCGACACGCAGGACGCCACGTTGCACTCAAACGCGAAGATGATCGAGACGATTTACGACCGCCAGAAGTCCCGTAAAACGACCCCGGCCGAGTGACGCAACTTCCGCTTGATGCGCCTCAACACTTCGTCGCGGCAAGTGCCGGACGGTTCTTGCGGTACGAATTTTTCAGCGCGATCTTGCCGTCTTGAAAAATGAAGAGGTCGCAGCCATGCACTTCGACGCGGGAGCCGTCTGCCCGCGTGCCCGTGAAGGTCCACTCCGAAACCCCTCGATCCCCATGCACGAAATGACGCGCATTGCCCCAATGGGCATCGGGAAAAGTCGCCCATACCTCGGCGTAACCAGCGCGCACCGCCTCACGGCTCGCGTACCGGGTGCCACAGATGTCCGGACCTCCTGAGGCTTCAAAAACACAGTCCTCTGTCATGAAGGACATGAGAGCGTCTGCATCGTGGCGATTCCAGGCGTCGGCAAATGCCTGCAGGACTTCCGTGGTGACCTCGAAATTCGCTTGCGCCATGATCAGACCCTCCTATAGTTCACTGCACTCGTCCTCAGCGTCCAGCGCGCAGAGCATTCTGAAACCCTGCTGCCTCCGGCGGCCCGGTTCAACAGAACATCAACGCCAGCCACGCCGGATCGTCCAGCACATTGAGCACGACAAAGCCGCCCATGCGGTAGAACCAAAATTCCAACAGTTCGATCTTTTCCGCCCACGTCACAAAACCAGGTCCTTCAGTCCGGTGGCACCAAACAGTCGGGCCGCAGCTTCGATAAATGCCGCGTTGCGCCGTTCTTCGCAATCGTCCAGCGCGTCCAGCAGCGCCTCATGGGTGCGATGCCTCATGCCTTTGGGCCACGCCCAATTCTCGCCGAGCCGCGCCTCCAATTTCGATTGCTTGCGCCATGCCCGGTCCAGCGTATCGCATGACTGGCTGGCGTACGATACCCCAAGGCACGGAAACTGGGACTGTCGATCACCACATGCGGTAATGCCACGTAACGATCTCCGTCCCGCTTGTCCTTGCTGCGTTTGTAAGTTTTGGACATCGCGCATGGTGCCCGACACCTTGGCAAGAAACTCGCGCGCCCGCGTCCAGGTCATCCGACGGCTGCCAAAGATTCTGCCGAACAGCGTAGTACGAGGCTTGTCTGCTGATTTCCGGGTCGCTCCTGATCAACTCGACGCCGATCAAGGCGAACTGTGCCGCCAGGGTTGCATAGGCCTCGCCTTCGCGCTGACCGGTGGCCGTGTCCAGGGCGTTGGCACTGGCGGCCGGACAAGGTAATTGTCGCCAACCACTGCTCGATACTGCCTCCATGCGGCGCGATCACGGCGATCGACGAACCCGTCTTCGCTTGCACCTGAATTCGGTAGCCGGTGCCTTCGACCTGTGCGCCGCCAAATCGTTGAAGTTCCTGTCGTTGTCTGCAGGGCTACTCATAGCGTGTCCATGTCATGGGAAGCTCTGCTCCGACAGCAAACACGTAGCCAAAGCTGCAACCCGACATGGCGTCTCACGCATCGGGACGCCTTTCGAAAAAGAAGCACTCAGGCAGGATGGCCGGGGCGATGTAGTCGATGTCTTGGACCGACACGCCGCAGGCGAAAAAGCCGTCGCGCCAGTGCCGAACGACATCGACGAGTCGATCGATGTGCCCGCGTGCCTCTTCAGCCGACAAACCGAAACGCCCCGCTTGCGACAGGAGGTTGTAGATGCTGGCCGTGCGACCGTAGTCGCCGACGGTCAAGGCCAGGTCGCGCCTCTCCAGGCTGACCACAGGTGCGGGCACGAGGTCGTAGGCTGGAGACAGCCGCCATCCCTTCTGCCTGCGCAGCAGGGCGTGATTGCGCGGATGATCATCGTTGTTGGTCACGGCGGCATTGAAGACCATCCGCCTGAATAGTTCGGCGCAGTCGGCTTCCGGCTTGTCGGACCAGCGGCGCAAGTTGTCGGCCAGCAGCGGGTAGGACCAGCGCTCGCGGTCCAGGTGGCTGTCACCGCAGTCAAGCACGGTCAAGCCGCTGACAAGACCGAAGCGAAGGTAGCCCTTGTCGGTGTAGTCGCGATCGAACCGCTGCAGCATCAGCACGTCGCTCTCGCCAACCGCCTTCAGCCGGGCTTGTGTGACGTTCAGACCGCATCTGCGTGCCAGGTCGAGCGTCGCGAACTCGACGCGCTGCAGATTGAAGCGGTCATCTCTGGCTGGAAACTTGCCGAGCCAGAGACTTTGCGCGTCCTCAATCGTGGCCTTCGGCCGCGCACCACCCATGCTTGTGCCAGGATCGAGCTGTTCGAGCAGATGGGCGGCCACTGGGCGCCCCTCGTCGATCGCCTGTGTGGCCGCGATCAGCTCGGCCAGCTGGTGCGTGCGGTTGTACTGGCGCTTGGGCGCGGGCGGTTCGGCATTCAGCCCGAAGCTCAGGTGCCCTGCCCCGTCTTGGGGACCATGTAGCAAATAGTCGATTGCCTGGAGGTCAACCGCGCTGCGCTCGAGCTTGTGCTCGATCACGCGCCGTCCCCAGGCGTCGGGGCCAGCGTCTCGAACCGCACCGGGAATCCCCTTGAGCTGGGTGAACTCGAAGACTTCCTTGGCAAGAGGCAGCTGGAACGGATCGAGTGCAACCGCCTCTTGGCGCTGAAGGTAGCGGTCGCCGTAGCGAAACCGCCCTATCTGCGTGCCGTCGG
>Ga0105047_10010979_pt1 | contig 14746 bp, 17 predicted proteins | sample MAT04_FD_78384 | JGI IMG/M metagenome (GOLD analysis project Ga0105047, IMG submission 78384) | Freshwater microbial communities from Lake Fryxell liftoff mats and glacier meltwater in Antarctica - MAT-04 (megahit assembly) | ecosystem: Environmental > Aquatic > Freshwater > Ice > Liftoff... | reverse complement strand
GAAGGCAGCGCGCACGCGGTATTGGGCGCGCGAGCCTTCTGTTCGCGTACTTGCCTGAACGGCCTGTCCGGATGCAAGTCCGGGTCGGCCACCATGAATAGCTCGGACCCTCCCCTCTTCCAGAGTCAACCAATGGATCTCTGGCCTTACCGGCCACTCCATCACGCGGGGTCGCCGCGTGGGGGAGGCGCCTTCTGGCGCCGCGATGGGTCCGGAATGCCCTGTCTCAGCAATTAAATCGGGCCGGCGAAGGAACTGTTTGGCAGCAGAAACGTTCACCCGCCAGGACCTCATTGATCGGCAGGAGTGACGCTATGGGACTGATATGGACGATCCTCATCGGATTTGTTGCCGGTGTGATTGCCAAGATGATGATGCCGGGCGACCGCGAACCGCGCGGCTTTGTGCTTACCACGCTGCTTGGCGTCGTGGGCGCATTTGTTGCCTCGTATCTGGGTCAGGCACTCGGCTGGTATCAGCCCGGCGAAGGCGCGGGTCTGATTGGCGCCGTTGTTGGCGCCGTCATCGTTCTGTTCGCCTGGGGACGGATGTCCTCGCGGACCTGACGCCATCTGGCGCGTTTGCTGCGCGCTTTCAGTTCAAAATGGAGACCAAGAAAATGTCAAAAACGATGCCTTCAATGGTTGCCTTGCTGGGTCTGTTGGCCGTGGCGGGATATCAAAACCGTGACAAGCTCGGCAGCATGATCAACAATGCTGCAAAACCGGGTGACGGGTCGGCAGCGCCGACCGGCCTGATGGGTCAATTGGCGGGGCTTTTTGGCGGCAGCGCCGGCGGTGGATCCCTGTCGGAAGGGCTGACGTCCCTCGTGAACCGGTTTCAAGCGGCTGGCCATGGGACGGTGGCTGACAGTTGGGTTTCGACAGGTGCCAATGCCCAAATGAAAGAAGGCGATCTTGAATCGGCGATCGGGCCGGCCACGATTGCCGAACTGGAACGCACCACTGGGTTGTCGCGCTCGGACCTGCTCGCCCGCCTTTCGCGAGACCTGCCCAGGGCGGTGGATCACATGACGCCTCAGGGGCGTGTGCCAACGCCTGCCGAAGCCCAAGCGATGGTCTGAACGACCAGCTTGCGAACCTGAATATTCTGAAAGGACATCCGATGAAAACACTTGCGGAAGCATTTCACCACACGCTGAAAGACATCTACGACGCCTAAAATGCGCTGATCAAGGCGCTACGGAAAGTCGCAAAAGCCGCGATGAACCTGGATCTGAAGAAGGCGGTCGAGCATCATCTGGAAGAAATCCGGCTTCAGATTGTCATCTTGAACGAGGTTTTCAAGCTGGTCGGTGAACCGGCAGAGGGCCAGAAGTGCGACGCGATCGAAGGCCCGATCAAGGAGACCGACGGCATCATTGCGCAAGCCAGCGGCGTCGCCTTTGACGCATGCTTGATCGCCGCTGCGCAGGCCGTCGAGAATTACGAGATTGCGCGTTACGGCACACTGCGGGAATGGGCCAAAGTGCTGGGCCATACCGCGGTGAATGACAAGTCGTCGCAAATCCTCGGCATGGAAAAGGCGGCCAACGCCAAGCTGACCGGCCTGGCGATTGAAACAGTCAACGTCGAAGCGCGAACCATTCATCGATCCAAGGAAAGGCACCCAAATGGGCGCCTTTCCTGCCCTTCTTCGCAACCAAGCCAGATGATTCAGACGTGGCCGCGCTTGCCCCGGATCGGGCAGACGATGGAACAGGAATCCAGTCCCATCGCGGAAAGTCCCTGTGTCCCAAAGGAACAGCTTTGGCCGACCGAGCGTTATAGTCGATCAATGGCGAGGAGTGCCTGATGAGGAATGTGCTGCATGTTGAATCTCGCCCGTGGCGCTCATGCGAAATGGCAGACCCAAGACGGCGCATCTGACGTGCCTCGTGGGTTCAATTCCGATTGCATTGCAATGTCCCGCTTGCGGGCATTTGGGACGAACCCATGACTCTCGAAACCGTCCCCCCAGCAGCTACTGTCCCGCCAGCACTGGTGACGAACCAGCCTGACGGCTGGGCCCGCCGCGTCTCCCTGCCCACGATGGCGTCGATGCTTATTGTCCCGGCCATTTTGCGCTTTGGCAGCGAAGTGCTTCTGCCACTGGCCATTGCCACCCTGATCGCGTTCGCGCTCTCGCCGATGGTGTCTTTCCTGCGAAAGCGCGGCTTTCCGCCGATCCCTGCTGTCTTGCTTGCGGTCAGCGTCGCCTTTGTCTTGCTCGGGCTGTTTCTGGCGGTCTTTGCAAGCCAGGGCAGTCTGCTCTTGCAAAGCCTGCCCACGTTCCAGTCCAACATCCTAGCAAAACTTGACGCGTTGCGCGCGGCCAGCGGCTCGAATGGCGTTCTGGGGCGATTCATCGAGATGCTGACGCGCATCAACGCCGAGATTACCAACGCCCTGCCAGCCGGGCAGAGCGGCCAAATGGCGACAGGCGGCACGGCGGCACCCATGCAGGTGGCACTCGTAGAAAGCCGAAGTGCATGGCGGATCCTGCAAGATGTGGTGCTTCCAATTGCCGGCCCTTTCGTGATGGCGGGGCTCGTGATCGTCGTTGTCGTGTTCATGCTGCTGGAACGTGAAGACCTTCGGGATCGTTTCATTCGGCTCCTGGGGTCAAGCGATCTGCACCGCACGACCGAGATGCTGCAAGATGCAGGCTCGCGGGTGGCAAGCTATCTGCTGGTTCAGTTGCTCGTGAATGTCATCTATGCCCTGCCCATTGGCTTGGGCCTTTGGGCCATCGGGGTGCCGAACCCGATCCTATGGGCCTCGGTTACGCTGGTCTTGCGCTTTGTCCCGTTTTTCGGCGCCGCCCTTTCCGCAGCTTTTCCGCTGTTTCTGGCGTTCGCGGTCTCTCCGGGTTGGTCGATGGTGATCTGGACGGCCGCGCTGTTTATCGTGGTGGAACTGGTGACCTCAAACGTGGTCGAGCCATGGCTTTACGGCTCGCGGACGGGCTTGTCTCCGCTGGCGATCATCGTTGCGGCCATCTTCTGGACATTCATCTGGGGTCCTTTGGGACTGATCTTGTCTACACCCTTGACGGTGTGCTTCACGGTCATGGGCCGCCGCCTTCCTCAGTTCGAGATTTTCGAAATCCTGTTGGGCGTCGAACCGGTGCTGGCCCCGCATGCACGGCTTTACCAGCGCCTTTTGTCCGGCGATGTCGTCGACTCCGTCGCGCGGGCCGAAGAGCAACTCGAAAGCGAATATCTTGGCGATTACTATCAGCGTGTGTGCATCCCGGCCTTGCTTTTGGCACAGGACGACCATGATCGCGGCGTGTTGACCAATGCGCAGGAAGACCGCATCGCAAGTTCTGCGACCAGTCTGTTTCAGGCGCTGGACTACGTCATTTCCGAAGAGCTGGAGGAGACACCTGATGTGCCCGCACCCCCCCTTCCGGATGGTGGCCAGCCCCCGAAACCCGGCAAAGGTCTGTCTGTCCTGCTCGTCGGTGGTCGAAGCAAGCTGGACGATGTCGCAGCCGCCATGCTGGGACAGGTGATGGCGGCAGAGGGCGCCTCCGTCCGCACCGTGGCGCGCGTCGACGTGATGGGCCCCAATCCAGCGGTCACCGCAGAAAATCTTCCCAATTGTCTTGTGCTGAACTTTCTGGATTCGCGGCCGGCGCGGGCGTCCCTGCTGATCATCCGCCGGATCAAACGATCCGCTCCGGGCCTGAGGGTCGGTGTGGTCTTTTGGCAGATGCCCGAAGCCGTCATGCCGACGTCGAACGATGGCAGACTGCAGACCCGGGTTTCAGAGACCGCCGTCCACGAAGCCGAGGAAATTGGCGCGGACTTCGTCGCGACCTCGGTTGAAGCGGCTCTGAAGATGGCATTTTCAAGCGGCACCGCGAAGTCACCGGTCCCTTCGTCCAAACGCTCGCTGCGCAAACACAGTCAGCCGATGCTGGACACCCCAGCAGCGTAGCGCCGCCCAAGGCGCCAGATACCTGACCTCCGCTGGGAACTTGAAGTTGGTTTGAACGTTCGTCCAGCAGACCACCTGCGCTTTGGCGGGCCTGTGAAGGGAAAGATCATGCAGACAACTGCCACGCCATTTCCCATCGCGGAACCGGGCCCCCAGACGTTGGCGTCCGAACAGGATGTCACGCTGATCGGCGTTCACGATCGCACCCTCGATTCGGTGAGGGGTTTTGCGAAAATGGTCGAAACAGCCGATCCGATGTTTCATGACGTCGCGGAAAGATTTCACTCCCTGCACGCGCACCATGCCGAGCGGCTCGTCAAGCTTCTGACTCAACGGGGGATCGGCGCCGATGCCGGCGGCGCCGCGATAGGCCCTGTCAACGAGACTGCCGCTGCCTTCCGTACCTTCTTTGACGACATCGACGAAGACGTGATGGACCAGGTTCGCAGCGGTGAAAACTGGGTGCTGAAGTCCTTTGATGACGCAATAAAGGCGCAGGGCGAAGACAGCCTTGCGGCCGCTTTGCGCGAAATGCGCGATGAAGTGGTCAGCCTGTTGGCCGACACCACCGATTTCGGCTGATCGCCTGCGCGCAAAGAGCAAGCTTGTCGAAGAGCGACCCATCGTGGCCGGCACGATTGGCATGGCATTTGGTGCGTCTCTGGAAGCGACATGGCCGCGTACCCAGACAGAAGACCGGTGGCTCGGGCAGGAACGCGACCGGCTTCCAGAGCAAGCCCGACAGCCGGTGCGGGTCGAACGGGTCCGGACCAGTCGACTGGCCCAAGACGCAACAGAGAATTTCGCGATCGAGGCCCAAGGGGTCGTGACCAGGCTGCCAGCGAAGCGATCTGTTCCGGGCTTCTGGTCCTTAAAAAAATTGAACCGATTCGTTGGATGTCGGTCGAAGTGATCGGTCCAGTGACAGGCTCCCAAGCCGTTTGTCCTGGCCGCCGGTGATTTCTGTGTCCGAGATGAAATCGCCGCTTCTGCCGAGGAACCAGCCCGGGGCTCGGCGTGTGGATGATCAGCGGGTGATCAGCGGGATCATCCATGTTCTGCGGGTTGGATGCCGTTCACTTTTCGCAGGTAACGAGCAAGTGAAGGATCTTCTATATCACAGTTTAATGCGGGATGGCCAAGACGCAGGCAGAACGGCGGCGACATCAAGGGGCCACCATGCACCAGTTTGAGGCCGAAACCGCACGACACATCGTTGTCATCATGCTGCGCGAAGCGCTGATCGCGAGAGACATTGAATTGATCGTTCAAGACCTGAGACCAAATGCGCCGGCTGTTGTTGCGCGAAACGTTGAGGAGGTCACCGCCCGCCTTTTCCGGGGCGACGTGATTGACATCGCGTTTGTCGATGAACTTCTCTCGGCGATCGGTCCGTCGGACTTCGCGCAGCGCATCGCCACCGACCGCGGAACCGTCGTGCTCGTCGGCCATGAACCCAGTGCAGTGCCGCAGCGCCCGAATTTGACGCTGCTGCAGTTTCCCTTCACCCGCGAAGATGTTGAAAAACTTGTGTTCTGCCAGCCGGTGTGTTGATACGGCTCCGCGGCCGAACAGTCCCCCGCGGGCAACAGGCGGCTTTTCCGACCAAATCCTCATGGCCAAGTCTTCGACAGAGCGGCTTCGCTGCACCGACAAAATGCTCGCGCCTATGAGGCGTTCAGAGTCTCGGTGCTGGCAAAGAACATGGCCTGAGACACAGCCGAACGAATCTGTTCTTCGATGTAGGGTTTGCTGATCAGAAAGGCGGGTTCCGGGCGTTCGCCCGTCAGCAGACGCTCTGGGAAAGCCGTGATGAAAATCACCGGAACGTCCGCCAGCATCTTGAGAATGTCGTTGACCGCGTCGATCCCCGAGGAGCGGTCGGCCAGTTGAACATCTGCAAGAATTAGGTCGGGCCTTTCGCGCTTGGCCAATTCCACCGCTTCGGCGCGCGTTGCCGCGATACCAGTGACGTCGTGACCCATCTCGCGCACGATCGACGCGATATCCAACGCAATGATCGCCTCGTCCTCGATGATCATCACCCGGCCACTGACCGAGGCGTGCATCTCGGCGACGGCCGTGTCGATCAGCGTGACCACATCGTTCACGCCAGTGTCCATGATGTCGGCAATTTCCGTCGGAGAAAAACCTTCGATCACCTGAAGCAACAACGCCTCACGCGTGTTCGGCGTCAAGTCGGCCATGTGAGACTGGGCAATGGCGGAAAAGCGCGTGTCCGGCTCACCCACCGGAGCGCCGGCACTGGACCAGACGCGATGAAATGCATGAAACAGCCCGACTTTCGGATCCGGCCCGTCGGAAACAACCGACAAATCCTCCAAAATGGCTTCCAGGGTTGCCGCAGCGAATGTGTCTCCGCTGGACTGACTCCCTGTGAGAGCGCGCGCATAGCGGCGAAGGTAGGGAAGATTGCTGCTGATCGCGGCGATCGTATCCGACGGCGTATAGGCTCGGTTCATTATTTCCCCCGTAAAGCATTTTCTCTGGAACCAAACGCACGGTTCGAGAGTTGGTTCCTTGTGAAGTCACGCCAACAACAAAAATGATGTATCTGGACATGTCAGAAAGCGGTGCCAAGTCGAAGATCAGGGGTCAGATCGACGAGAACCTGAAACGAATTTATGATGAGACGCTGAACCAGCAAGTTCCGGACAAGCTCCTGCAGCTTTTGAACAAGCTTCGTCAAAAGTCCAGCCAATCTGATGCCGAAGACCCCGGCGAGGTGTTATGAAGGGTACGCAGCCAGCAGATCCCCGGGATGAACTGGTGAATTATCTGGCGGCGTTGAGGGCTTTTGCCATCAGCCTGACGCGGAACACCGCATCCGCCGACGATCTCGTGCAGGATACCATCGTGAAGGCCTGGACGAATTTCGACAAGTTCACGGACGGCACCAACTTGCGGGCTTGGTTGTTCACCATTCTGCGCAACACCTTCTACTCCTCGCTGCGCAAGCATCGCTTCGAAGTCGCCGATCCGGATGGTCTTTACGCTCAAAGCCTGCTCGTGAAGCCCGAGCATGACGGGCGCCTCGCCTATCGTGATTTCGAGCGGGCTTTCGACCAGTTGTCGCCCGAACACCGCGAGGTGCTGATCCTTGTCGGCGCGTCAGGATTTTCCTACGAAGAGGCGGCCGGCATGATGGGCGTCGCGGTCGGAACGGTCAAAAGCCGCGCAAGCCGTGCGCGCAAACTCCTGTCCGAGCTGATGGGTCTCGCGGAGGGAGAAGACGCCTTTTCGGGTATGGATGAAGCCAGCAACGCAGTCATCGTCAAACCGGGGACGCAAGCTGCATGACGGATTCCGAGACCTGGTTTTCACCAGCGCGACTATGGGTCCGGTTCGCATTGATTCTTACTTATGCTCTGCTGCCGCTCGGCTTGATTGCATTTGCGCAGACCAGGAGCCTTGAAAGCGAGGTTCGCGCGCGCAGCGAGGCCGCGTTGCTGGGCACCACTCTGCGCGCTGCGCAAGCCGAAACGGGCCTGATATTGAAGGCTCGCGGTGCAATGGCCAGCTTGGCCCTCGCTATTCCGGAAGTGTTGGACGACGGAGCGGCCTGCATCGATTTGATGAAAAGGATGGCAATACTGGAACCTGCCGCGGTCTTTGTGGGTTTTATACCCTTTAACGGGATCATGACGTGTTCCTCGGTTGGAAAGGTGCACGATTTCAGCAAGAACCCCTTTTTCCTGAAGATGCGTGATCTCAGAGTACCGTCTTTTGTCGTTAACCCGAATGGCCCGATTGCCAAAGCCTCGGTGCTTGGAATTTTGGACCCGGTCTTCGACAAGTCCGGAGCGTATGTTGGCTTGGCGGGAATGTCACTGCCGCACAGGTTGCTCAAAGATTTGCAATTCGGTTCCCTGATGCCAGTTGCAGGGACCGCCACGCCGGTCGTGTTCTGGACTTTTGACGGCGAGGGCAATCTTCTAAGTTCCAATATCGACCTGGCGGACGCAGCGACCCGGGTTCCGAAAGATATGCCGATCGGACAATTCATCAAAAGCGAGGGCCAAGTCCTTACTGGCGTGTCGAAAAGCGGCCTGTCTCAGATCTACGCCGTGGTCCCGATCGTCGCAGGCGAATTATACCTGATGAGCAGCTGGCACCCCGAAGAACAAGTCGATTTCAACGGCTTCGCTGTGTGGTCTTATGCTCCGCCGTTGCTCATGTGGTTGGCCGGGTTGATCGTGGCAGGTTGGGCAGCAGAACGGCTCGTCACGCGCCATGTCCGCACGCTCAACCGTGCCATCGTCGGTTTCGCCAAAGGCGACCGCAGGTTGCAGGAAATCGATCTGAAGGGTGCGCCGCTTGAACTGGATCAACTGGCCTCGGCCTATTCTGCGATGACCGAAAGCATCACGCGCAGCGAAGCCGAACTGGAGGATTCCCTGCACCAGAAAGAGGCCCTGCTGCGTGAAGTGCATCACCGCGTGAAAAACAACCTTCAGCTGATTTCGTCGATCATGAACATCCAACTGCGCAGCACCAAGACGGTCGAGGCGAAAACGCTGATGAAAAACCTTCAGGAACGGATCATGAGCCTGGCGACCGTGCATCGCAGCTTGTACCAGTCCGACAAAGTTGCAGATGTAGGGGCGCGCGATTTGTTCCCCAGCATTGTTCGCCAGATCATGTCCTTGTCATCTGGCGCGGAAAAACCGTTCGACACCCAACTCGACATTGACGACCTTCGTCTCGTCCCGGATCAAGCGGTGCCGCTTGCACTTCTGTTGGCCGAAGCGCTGACCAACGTGGTGAAACACGGCAATGCAACGCGCGACCACCCCGGACATCTGCAGGTGCGCCTGAAACGATCCGGCGACAGCGATGCAATGATGGAGTTGATCAACAGCTTCCGCGCGCGCGAGCCCAAGATTTCGACGCAAGTCCCCCACGACGCCGGCATAGGGACGCAGTTGATCACTGCGTTTGTGCGTCAACTTGGCGGCACACAGGAAAGCGGGATTCTTGGCGAGACTTATTTTCTGAGGGTCAGATTCAACGTCGCCTCGCGATCAGAACCGGACATTGGCCAACCAGACCCAGATCCAGAATTCGCCTCAGTGAACGCAACGCCCTCCTGATCTTGCGGCGCAGGGAAACCGGTTATTCTGGCCATCCGACCTGCGCGCCTGAAGTTCCTCCAGCTTTTGGCAGAGTCCAACCGCGCATCAGTTGTGAGCGCGTTCAGATGTGCTCAAGGTTCGACGTCGTCGCATCGATCTGGGTTCAAACAATGCGGCATCCCTGGTGGACAATTGGTGCACCAAAATCATCATCCATAACTTAACTCATTGAAACTAATGGCATTAAATTGAATTATTGGTGCCCCCAGCAGGATTTGAACCCGCGACCCCCTGATTACAAATCAGGTGCTCTACCAACTGAGCTATAAGGGCACGTCAGCCGGAATACAGGGGCCGCGCGCGCTTCGCAAGTCTCGTGGTGACGCATGCACACTGCCGGCTCTCCCTGAGCCTTCCCCTGCCCCGAAAACCCCGTATGATGAGACGCAAAACAATAGCCGACAGCAGGGGCAGAGCATGCGGATTGTCTACCATCTGGGCGCGCATTGCACCGATGACGAACGGCTGATCCGGTGCCTGCTGAAGAACCGGGGCGCGTTGTCGGCGCAAGGCATCGTGGTGCCGGGTCCGAACCGCTATCGCAACCTGCTTCGCGACACTGCAATCCAGTTGAAAGGCCAGCCCGCCTCGACCGACACCCAGGCTCTGGTGCTGGACCAGATCATGGACGAGGACCGCGCCGACCGGTTGATCCTGTCCTGGGAGAATTTCCTGTCTTTCGCGCCTTGGGCGGTCGATCATGGCCGCCTCTACCCTGCCGCCGCTGAACGCGTGCGCGCCTTCAGCCAGATCTTCCCCGAGATCGAGGCAGAGTTTCACTTGGGCATCCGCAATCCGGCCTCGTTTCTGCCGGTGCTGTTTGAAAAACAGCGGACCGACAGCAAGCATGGCAAAAGCTTCAACGCGTTCATGAAGGGCGTGGTGCTGGACCGCCTGCGCTGGTCCGAAGTCGTTTCGGCCATCTTGGCGGAAAACCCCGGCGTGCCGCTGACCATCTGGCCCGATGAAGACACGCCGCTGATCTGGCCCGAGGTGCTGCAAACCGTGTCCGGCCACGCAGCCAGCACCGTGCTCGAGGATACCGACGACGTTCTGGCGCAGATCATGTCGGTCGAGGGGCTGGCGCGGCTGAATTCCTATCTGAAGACCCACCCGACCGGTTCAATCGCGCTGCGGCGCAAGGTGGTGACGGCGTTTCTGGACAAGTTCGCCATTCCCGACCGGGTGGATGTCGAAATCGAGATGCCCGACTGGCTGCCGGAAACCGTGGCGCGCCTGACCGAGGCCTATGACCTTGACGTGGCGCGGATTGCCGCGATGCCGGGGGTAAGTTTCCTTTCCGCCTGACCGTCTTGATGGCTTGCAGATCGGGGGCTGGCCCCCGAACCCCCAGGATATTTACCGCTTCGGTGACGGGAAAGCCGGGACGGTCAGACCATCCCCAGCGCCTGTTTGTAGACGTCCAGCACGGCTTCCTGCTCGGCCAGATCATCCGGCTTCAGCTTGCGCAGCGCCACGATCTTGCGCAGGGCCTTGGTGTCATAGCCGCGCCCCTTGGCTTCGGCCATCACTTCCTTCTGCTGGTCGGCGACATCCTTCTTTTCCGCCTCAAGTTGCTCATAACGTTCAATGAACTGGCGCAGTTCGGAAGCGGTGACAGCATAGGGATCGGCAGCGTCGGACATGGAAAAGACCCTTTCTTCTGAAGCCCCGCTTCCTAACCCGTCCCGGCGGTGCTTCGCAAGGGCGGGGTTGCGCCCGAGTCTTGCGCCCGGGTCTTGCTTCGGGGCCTTGCTCCGGCTAGGCGCGTGCCAGACAAGGGAGGCGGCGATGCAGGCATGGGTCTGGGCGGGTGTGGCGGCGACGGTCCTTGGTCTGGCCGGCCTGGTCTGGTGCATCGTGCTGGCCCTGCGCGCCAAGCGGGTGGGCGGCAGCGAGGATCAGGTTCGCGCAAAACTGCAGCGCGTTGTGCTGATCAACCTTGCGGCCATGGGCCTGTCGGCCATGGGGCTGATGCTGGTGGTGATCGGGGTGATGTTGGGATGACGTTTCAGCGCCAAGCGTTCAGACTGGCCAGGTTGCGGCCTTCCGCAATCAACCGGTCCAGCAGCGGCGGCACCGCATAAAGCGAAGGTTCGGTTTGCGCACGCCGCCACAGATCGGCGCGCAGGACCAGCAGGCCCAGCCGGTCAGCCGACGCCATCGGCCCGCCCTCCCAACGCGGCACGAGGCCCGACAGGATTGCTGCGGCATCGATCTCCAGCGGGCGGCGCACGGTGCCGTCTTCGATCATCCGCGTACCTGCCACCACCAACGCGGCAAGGACCGCGCGCAGAACGTCCGTGCTGCCCTTCGGCGCCAGATTGCCGTTGCGCCAGGCGGTGAGCGTTTCGGCGATCAACGCGGGCTGCGTGCCTGCGGCTTCCAGAACCAAAGCAGCTTCGGTCAGCGCGCGGGTCAAGTGGTCCAGGATCGGGCCGCCGGGGCCGGTGAACAGGCAGCGCAGGCCCAGCCGCCGGGCCAGTGCCAGCGCCAGCGCCGCGCGGCCCGCGTCGGCATTGGGCCCAAGGGCGATTTCCGCGAAAGTGTCATGCACGGCCAGCGCCGGTCCGTCCTGGCCAAAGCCAAGTCCGCCGGGCACCAGACAAAGCGGCTCGGCAAGGCCATCGGGCACGGCGGTCAGGATCACATCGGCCTCGGCCAGCGCCGCCCGGCCAAGGCTCGCCGACAGCAGGGCCCATTCGGCGTCACGGGCGGCCTCGGTCAGCGCGCCGCTTGCCACCGCCTGATCCTGTTGCGCGGCGATCTGGTTCAGCACCGCAACCAGCGCCTCGCGGTCCGGGGCCGTGACAATCACCCGCATCCCGGCCTTGAGCGCGCCGGCAACCATTGCGACAGCACCGCCATCCGGTGACCAAAGCCCCAGAGTGTCCACCTTTGGCAGGCCCGCCGCCACAACCGCCGCCACCGCCGATGGCACCTGCGCCGCGCGGCGCTCGGCGTCCCAGGCGGCGCGCAGGCCATGTGCCGCGTCGCTTCCCGCCAGTTCGGCAAAAGTTGTGGCTTCGACCACCAGCCCCTGATCAAAGGGCAAAAGGCCCGATGCTTCGACACTGTCCACAATGCGGGGCGGCGCGAGCAAGGGCATGGGCTGCCCCGCCACGCGCGCCCGAGCTGCGGCCAAAGCGCCTTTCGGTCCGTAAAGATCGGCAGGCCCCAAACGGTCGGCGGTCGGCCTTGGTCCGGGACGCGCGGCGGCGAATGCCAGACCCGCATCAAAGATTTCGCCTTCCGCCACCTGATCGACCAGACCCAGTGCCAGCGCCTCAGCGGCCCGGATCGGCACGCCGTCCAGCAGCATCCGCAGCGCCGCGCCGCCGCCCACCAGACGCGGCAACCTTTGCGTGCCGCCCGAGCCGGGGGTCAGCCCCAGATGCACTTCGGGAAAACCAACTTGGGCAGATGGCGCCGCAAGCCGCCAATGGCAGGCCATCGCCAGTTCCAACCCCGCGCCAAGACAGGTGCCATGCAGCACCGCGCTCACCGGCTTGGGACATTTCTCGATCCGCCGGGCCAAAGCGCCCAGCGCCAAAGCCCCGGCTGGCGTGCCGAAACAGCGCGGGTCCATCCCGGCAGAAAACCCCCGCCCCGCACCAATCAGCATCACCGAAGTCACATCAGGATCGGCACTGCCGTCCACAATGGCCTGCGACAGACCTGCGATCAGATCCAGGCTGAGGGCGTTGGCAGGCGGATGATCCAGAACCAGCACCAGCAGACCGCCCCGACGCTGCCGCCGCACGCTGCCGCCTTTCATGCCCTGCGCCGTCTCTTTCACGCCCGTCACCCCCCGGTTCCTTGCATGAAAGCGCGCAAGGTCCGGTTTGGCAATGTCAATCCCGTCTTTGGCCGTCAAACCGGCATGTTATCAAACCCGTCTTCGGCCTTGGCCTCATCGGCGAGGGCTTTGGCCGCCTTCGCCTCGGGCGACAAAGTCACCTGTGGCGCAAGCACGGCTTTGATCGCGGCCATCTCCGCCGCGACAAGACCCGCAGTCGCGGCTTCCACCGCCTGCACCCATTCTCCGGCAAGTTCGGCCAGTTCGGTCAGGGCCGGCTTGGGCTCGTCTGCCACCGTCTTGTCTGCGCCCACCTTCTCCGGGCCCACCTTGTCCGCGCCCGACTTGCCCACGCGCGTCAAGCCGCACAGTCCCGGCACAGCGGCGCATAGGGCAGAAGGTCCAGCCGCTCCTCAGAGATTTCAGCGCCGCAGCGCACACAGACCCCGTAGTCGCCCAAGGCGATGCGTCCCAAGGCAGCCTGAATGGCCCGGACCTCGGCCTGCGCCGAAAGTCCCATGCCTTCCAGCACTTCATCGCCTTCGCGCTCGGTCGCCATCTCCTCCCAATCCTGGGCCTGATGCGACTCCAGTTCCTGCTCGATGGCGTTCATGCGGCTTTGCAAGTCCGTCAGGCGCGCCTCCAAAGCGATCTTGCGGTTTTTGATGCTCGTCATGCTATGCTTCCTCCATGACGCAGGCTAACCCGCCCGGCGCGGCCAAGACTTGATGCAGGTCAATGCTCGGCCTGCGCCTCGGGGGACATCTTGCCGCAGGGGTATTTTGATATTCAAACACAGGAATATATCAGGACTGGAACGATGAAAGGACCAAAGGCGTGACGTCCCCGATGACCCCGCGCGTATTTGCCTTCTTTGACGAGGCGACCAACACCGTCAGCTATGTCGTGGCCGAACCGGAAGGTCGGTCCTGCGCGGTGATCGATTCGGTCCTCGACTTCGACTATGCCTCGGGCCGCACCGACACCCGGTCTGCGGACGCCATCGTGGCCTTCGTCAAGGATCAGGATTTCCGCCTGGACTGGGTGCTGGAAACCCATGTCCACGCCGACCACCTTTCAGCCGCGCCCTATCTTCAAGAACGCCTTGGTGGGCTGATCGGCATCGGTGAGCGCATCACGATGGTGCAGGAAACCTTCGGCAAGGTGTTCAACGAAGGCACCCGGTTCCGCCGCGACGGCAGCCAGTTCGACCGACTGTTCAAAGAGCGGGATATCTTCATGATCGGCCAACTCCGCGCCGAGGTGCTGCATACCCCAGGCCACACCCCCGCCTGCCTGACCTATGTGATCGGTGATGCGGCCTTTGTCGGTGACACGCTGTTCATGCCGGATTTCGGCACGGCGCGCTGCGACTTCCCCGGCGGCTCGGCGGCGGTGATGTTCGAATCGGTGCAGAAGATCCTCGCCCTGCCGGACACCACCCGGATCTTTGTCGGCCATGACTACAAGGCGCCGGGCCGCGAGGACTACGCTTGGGAGACGACCGTGGGCGACCAGAAGGCGAAAAATGTCCACATCGGCGCGGGCCGTTCGAAGGAAGATTTCATCGCCCTGCGTCAGGGGCGTGACGCCACCCTTGCCATGCCGCGGCTGATCGTGCCATCGCTGCAGGTGAACATGCGCGCAGGGCAAATGCCCGAGCCCGAGGACAACGGCATTTCCTATCTGAAAGTGCCGCTGAACGGGCTGTGAATATTCAGGAGGGGCCGATGCCAATCGACTGGATTTACGGCTTTCTGGGCGGATTGCTGATCGGCGGGGCGGCGGTCTTGTACCTTCTGTTCAACGGCAAGATCATGGGCGTGTCAGGCATCGTCGGCGGG
>Ga0105047_10010976_pt1 | contig 14748 bp, 12 predicted proteins | sample MAT04_FD_78384 | JGI IMG/M metagenome (GOLD analysis project Ga0105047, IMG submission 78384) | Freshwater microbial communities from Lake Fryxell liftoff mats and glacier meltwater in Antarctica - MAT-04 (megahit assembly) | ecosystem: Environmental > Aquatic > Freshwater > Ice > Liftoff... | reverse complement strand
CGGCACGCCCTTGCCCACCACATCGCAGACGGCCATGAACAACTGTCCGCGTCTCGGGAACAGGTCGTAGAAGTCGCCACCAAGCTGAAAAGACGGCGCGTAGCGCGCTGCCAGTTCGAACGGCTCCATGTCGGGCAAGGTCTGCGGCAACATCCGCCGCTGCACGTCGGCCGCCAGTTGCACCTGCCGCTTGATCTGCTGGTCCTCATCGCGCAGACGCCGCAGACGCTGGTGCGCCAGCGCCATCGCCGATTGATCGGCGATCGAACGCAGAAGCCCGGTCTCTTCCTCGCTGAAGAATCGCCGCGATCGGCTGTAGAGCCGCATCAGCCCCGCCGGTCGGCCTTGGAAGATCAGTCCCGTGGTGATCAGGCTCTGCAAACCCTCCGCCTGCGGCCGCCCGTGGTCGGCGATTCGCGGGTCGCTCTGCAAGTCGTCAACCGTCACCACCTCGCCCAAGAGCGCCCGCTCGCGCAGCACGCCGTCGGATGACAGCGGCGCGTTGTTGGCCAGATACTCATCGCTGAGCCCGCGCGCCACGCGGTGCCTGAGCACGCCGTCGCCATCGGGATCGATTACCGCGATCGACCCCGCGTCGAGCCCCATCACGTCGAGCGCCAGGTTGAGCGCCGCCTCCAGCACGCGGTCCGGGTCGCCCGCTCCGACCAGCACCGAGGAGAGCCGGAAGAGTGCGTCGAGCTCGTGGACCCGTCGTCGCAGCGTCAACTGATCTTCACACGACTCCGCCGCCGTGCTGGCCAGGAGCATGATCGCCCGCTCCAGCGCCCGCCGCCCGACGGGCTCGTCGCGCCCCCAGTCGGCCAGCGTCACGATGTCGCCCAGCCGACCGGCCGTCGTCTTGATCGGTGCCCGGAACAGCTCGGCCTGCTCGTCAAACGGCACGCCCACCACCGCCGCCGCCCGCCGCGCCCCATCGGTGGCATCCAGTAGCGCCCACAGTTTCCCGTCGTGCCCAGGAGCCACCACCCGCCCATCGGCGTTCACCACCCAGATCGGCACCCCCCGTAGCCGCCCGAGCTCATCGCACAGCCGCGCGATCGAACCGTCGGTCAGGAACGACTCGATCGACAGCACCTCTCCCGCCCGGCCCATGCCCGAACGTTCCCCACCCGAGTTGTGCCCCGTATCGCCCATCTGCCTGCAACATAGGTCGCCGGACCCAGCCCCGCAGGATGCACGCTCTCTGCGGCCCTCGACTCGCCCGTCCCCCATCCCTATTCGGCCATTTGACCATTTGTTCCTTGGGCCATTTGAAGCCCGCGCTCTACCCTCGCCCATGAACATCCTGCTCGTCAACGACGACGGCATCCACGCTCCCGGCATCCAGTCCCTCTACGACGCCCTCATCAATCACGACGGCTCCTTCGCCGCCCCCTTCGCTCAGCGCGTCGTGACCATCGCCCCCCTCACCGTCCAATCCGCCACGGGCCACGGCGTCACTTTCCGACAGCCACTCATCACCCACCCCATCAAAGTCAACGACCGCATGAGCGGTACGGCGGTCGACGGCCGGCCCGCCGACTGCGTCAAGCTCGCCCTCTCCGCACTCTGGCCCGACCGCTTCGGCCCCAAGTCACTCCCCGACCTGGTCGTCTCCGGCATGAACATGGGCGCCAACGTCGGGATCAACGTCCTCTATTCGGGCACCTGCGCCGCCGCCCTCGAAGCCGCGTTTCTGGGCATCCCCTCGATCGCCGTCAGCCTGCACCTGGGCCGCGGCGAAGCCCGCTACGACGTCGCTGGCCGGCACGCCCGCCAGATCATCGAGTCGATCATCGGCCGCCCCAACGGCAGCACGCTCCGCTCCGCCCTCGGCGCGCACTCATGCCTGAGCATCAATCTGCCCATCACCGAGGCCGACGGCCCTGCGCCGCCGGTCCGCTTCTGCCCCATGAACACCCACGGCACCATCGACCACTTCGTCAAGAACGTCAACCCGCTGGGCGAAACCTACTACTGGTCCGCCGGCGGACCTCTCGAGTTCCACGGCACCGAGCCCGGCTCCGATGTGCAGGAGCTCTTCGCGGGTCACGCGACCGTTACGCCGCTGCTTTATGACCTGACCGACCGTGGGGCGCTGGAACGCTGGCGCCACGCGATCCAGCAGCGCGAGGCCCCCCCCAGCTGAACCGGGGGCCCAAAACGAAAATGAGCGGTTGTACTTTCGTACAGCCGCCCGGAGGGAGAAAGAGAGAGAGTTCAGGAATCGGCGTGCGGGACGCGTCCGTGCGGCCCGACGCCGAATAGTCTCAGGAACCGAGCATCGCCGAGACCTCGTCGACCGAGGCGGGCAACTGCTTGGTAATCAGATCGACCTCTTCGCGGGTCAGCTTCAGTTCATCCAGCCATTCCGGGGGCACATCGGTCTGGGGGAGGTCGAGTCGGAAGCCAATATCGAGCCCCGCCGCCAGCCGGTCGGCGACCGCGACCATCGTCGTCAGGGCCCGCTGGTCGTAAGGCAGATCGAGCGGGCGGTGGTGAAAGCCGCACACGTGGACGAAGGAACGGGGGAACTTCCAGCGGTCGCACAACGCCGCGCCGAAGTCCTGGTGGTGGGCGTTGAAGACCTCGAGTTCCACGGTCAGCATGTCGGTGCCCTCGGTCGCCTCCGTCCGCTCCAGCACTTCGACGAGCTTGTTGCGGTCGTACTGCAGCTCGACCATCATGCCCACGTCGTGGATCAGACCGGCCAGGAAGGCCTCGTCGCTCAGGCCCAGCTTCATCTGCTGCGCCAACGCCTTGGTCCCCGCGGCCACCGCGACCGAGTGCGTCCACAAATCCTTGGCCGAGAAGCCCGGCGTGAGCTGCCCGCCCTTGAACAGCTTGGACAAGCTCGATGCGATCGCGATGTTCTTGACGGCGTTCAGGCCCAGGAGCACGATGGCCCGGTTGATCGAGCCGATCTGCCCCGGCAGGCCGTAGAAGGCGCTGTTGACCACTTTGAGGATCCGCGTGCACAGCGCCGGGTCCTTGGCGATCACGTTGTGCAGGTCCTGAGCCGTGCTCGTCGGATCCTCCACCAGCTGGATGATCTTCAGCGTGATCTCGGGCAAGGTGGCGATGTGCGAGATCTCGCGGATCGCCGCGGCGACGGCCTGCTCACGGACTGCGGTGTCAACGCTCATGAAGAAACTCCCGCGGCGGGCCAATGGGCCGACGCCGCGAGTCTCCTATCGACCCCGCATGCGGGGCACTTTTCTCTGTCAAGCAGTCCGAGCACGGCCCGGGTTCCCGTTCGCCGTTTGCGCCGTCCAGAGAACTCAGATCGTCGTTATGCGGACGCGCCGCCGACGCCCAAGCCGGTTGAACCCCCGCACGATCAGCGCGGCTTCTCGCTCACGACCTTGCCGTTGATCACCACGCCCACGCAGCGCGAGGTGTACTCGAACGGGTCGCCGTCGTACATCGCCACATCGCCGTCCTTCCCGGCTTCCAGCGACCCGACGCGGGCCTCGATCCCCAGGATCTTCGCCGGCTCGATGGTGATGCTTGCCAGGGCCTGTTCGAACGTGAGCCCGTTGGCCGCGGCGATCGCCGCCTCTAACAGCACCACGCGCGTCTTGGGGACGTACGCCTCATAACCGCTCTGGATCGCCATGGGGATCCCGGCCTTGATCAAGATCGCCGCCAGCTCGAATGTGGCGTTCTCGCGATCGCCGAACGACCGCGACATGGGGGCGAGCGCCACCACGGGCACGCCCGCCGCTTTGATCTGTTCCGTCCGCATGAACGCCTCGGCCCCGGAGTCCAGGATCAGCTTGAACTTGAACTCCGCCGCCAGCCGCAGGGCCGCGTCGATATCGTGAGCCCTGTCCGCCGTGATCATCATGGGCGTCTCGCCCTTGAGCACCGCTACCAGCATCTCCAGCCGCAGGTTGCGCTCGGGGGCCGCGGGCGCGTCCTTGCCTTCGGTGGTCGGCTGCCCGGCCTTGTCCCGATAACGCTGCCACTTGGTCTCGTACTCCTGGGCCTTGATGAACTGCTCGCGCAGCATCGAGACCATCTTCCCGCGTGTCCCCGGGCTCTTGGCCCCGTCCTTCTCGGCGCTGGGGTCCAGCGTCGCCACCACCGCGCCGGGGTTTTTGACCAGTGCCTCTTCCACGGTGTTGCCCGTCGTCTTGACGATTATCGTCTGCCCGCTCACCAGCTCGCCTGGCGCGTTGCCGGTGTTCACCGTCGTCACACCCAGCGAGCGCACGAACGCCACCAGCGGCTCCAGCGGGTTGTACGCGTCCATCGCCCGCAACTCCGGCTGGATCGGGCTCGACCGCTCCAGCTGGTCCGAATCATGCCGCTGGTTGTAGATGCCCGACACGCCCACCGTGCTCCGCGCATCCACCAGCCCCGGCGTCGCTACCTCGGCCGACAGCACCTTGAACCCATCGGGGATCGCCGTGCTCGCCGCCGGGCCCACCGCAACGATTTTCCCGTCGCGGATCACGATCACGCCGTCGCTGATCTTTCCCGCGGGGCCCATCGTGTGGACCGTCTTGGCCTTGATGGCCAGCTGCGCCCACGCCGGCAGCGCCATCGCGCCCACCGCCGCCAGGAACGCCGCCACGACCCACCGTTGGCCACCAATATCGCTCGTGTTCATGCTCATCTGATGATCCGCCTTCCGAAGTTCGAGTCGCTCTTCACCCATCGAATCGCCGCACACACACTCCCGGCCCGTTCGGCCGCCGCTCACCTGGCCGCCTCCCACTGCCGACCGCCGAACGTGAACCTCGCGTTGTCCTCGCAGCACATGTACGGCCTCTGCAACTGCCCCGCACCGAGCCCGCCGACCGCGTAGAGGCGGTCCTTGGCGTCGCTGCGATCAAAGACCTTGGTCCCTTCCACCCACGTCTGCTCAACCTTGGTGTACACGCTGAGCGGGTCGCCCGACAGGATGATCAAGTCCGCGTCCTTGCCTTGCTCCAGCGAGCCGACGCGGCCTTCCAGATCGAGCATCTTGGCCCCGCTGATCGTCAGGGCCCGCAGCGCCCCGGCCCGGCTCATGCCCGCCCGCACCGACAGCGCCGCCGAGCGGAAGAACAGCCGCGAGTCGGTGATCCAGTCATCGGTATGGAAGGCGACGGTCACGCCCGCCTTCTCCAGGATCTTGCCCGTCTCCCACGTCAACTCAGCCGCTTCCAGCTTCCCGCCCGGCGTGTCGATCACGATCGCCGACACCGGCGTTCCTTTGATCCCTTTAGGCCCCCAGCCCGTGTCCGCCGCCGCGATCTCGTCGGCCACCTTCCACGCCTCGCTCACATGATGCAGCACCGTCCGCGCCTTGAACTCCTTGGCGAAACGCAGCACCGTCATGATGTCATCCGCCCGGTGCGTGTGGTGCTGCACGATCCGCCGCCCAGTCAGCACCTCGCCCAATCCCTCCATGGCCAGGTCGCGGGCCATCGCCTTGTCCGGGTCGGTGCTCGGCTTGGCCTTCTTGGCCTGATACTCCTGCGCTTTGACATACTGCTCGCGGATCAGCGATGCCGACTTCCCGCGCGTCCCGGGGAACGGCGCCTCGCGCAGCGAGTTGGTCCCGTTGGCCATCTTCATCCCGCCCATCACCCAGCCGTCCTCGGCCTTGATGAAGCGATCCTCGATCGTCCGCCCGTTCCGCAGCTTCAAGTACGCCGTCTGACCGCTCAACAGGTGCCCAGACCCCGGCATTATATTGAGCGTCGTCAGCCCGCCCGCCAACGCCCGCTTGAAGCCCGAGTCCTCCACCGTCAGCGAGTCATAAATCCGCACCTCCGGCTGGATCGGCGATGAACCGTCCGCCCCGCCCAGCCCGCCCATCCCGCCGATGTGGCTGTGCGTATCCACCAGCCCCGGCATGATCCACTTGCCCGTGCAATCCACCACCTCAGCGTCATCGGGCAGCTTCACCGTTGCATCGCCCGCGGCCACTACCCGCCCGTTCCACACCACCACCGTCCCCTTCTCGATCTCGCCGATTCCGTCCCCCGCCATGGTCAAGATCCGCGCGTTTACAAACGCGACGGGCTTCTCTTGCCCCGCCGCCACCGACACGGCCAAACCCACCACGCCCACCACACACATCACGTTCATGCGCACTGGAAAACTCCTTGCACGGCCACACGTCGGACGGCCGAGCATACCGAACCTCGCCCTCCCCACGCTGCCATCCCACCAAACTTCCCCAAACCTCCCCCAAACGCACCAAGCCCGGCCCTGTCTCATTCGGCCATCCGGCAAGTCGACCATTTGGCCATTTGTTACGCTCCCCCCGTGCCCCTCCCACTCCTCGCCCTCATCGTCATCGCGCTCCTCATCGCCGGCTATCTCCTCTACGGCTCCTTCCTCGCCCGTCAATACCGCCTCGACAACCAGACGGCCACGCCCGCCACCCGCATCAACGACGGCGTCGACTTCATCCCCACGCGCCCTTTCTCGCTGATGAGCCAGCACTTCTCGGCCATCGCCGCCGCAGGGCCTATCGCCGGGCCCATCCTCGCCTGCCAGGGCTTCGGCTGGCTCCCCTGCATCCTCTGGATTATCTTCGGCGTCATCTTCATCGGGGCCGTCCACGATTTCTCCGCCCTCGTCGCTTCCATCCGCCACGGCGCCCACTCCATCGCCGAGATCGCCCGCGTCAACCTCGGCCGCCGCGCGTACCTCGCCCTCACCGCCTTCATCTGGCTCGCCCTTCTGTACGTCATCATCGCCTTCACCCAGATCACCGCCGACTCGTTCGCGGGCAAGGCCGAGGAGTTCGCGGGCCTCGCCACCACCTTTAACAAAGGCGGGGCCGTCGCCGCGTCGAGCACGCTCTATCTCCTCCTCGCGCTGCTCATGGGCGTCGTCGACAGATTCCTCAAGCCGCCCATCTGGCTCACCACGATCATCTTCGTCCCCGCCACCCTCGGCTGCGTCTGGGCAGGCACCCACCTCGACCACCTCCTCAACTTCTCCCTCGCCACCTGGTGTGCCGTCATCCTCGTCTACTGCTTCGTCGCCTCGCTCCTGCCCATGTGGCTCCTCCAACAACCCCGCGGCTACCTCGGCGGCTTCGTCCTCTATCTCGCCCTCGCCGTCGGCACTATCGGCGTCCTCTTCGGCGGGTTCACCATCAAGCAGCCCATGCTCTCAGAACAAGCCCTGGCCACCCTCAACCCGCTTAGCCAGATCGAACTCTTCGGCTCCAGCCCGCCGCCCATCACCGCCTTCGTCCTGCCCTTCCTCTTTGTCACCATCGCTTGCGGCGCCTGCTCCGGGTTCCACGGCCTCATCTGCGGCGGCACCACGAGCAAACAAGTCTCCAAAGAATCGCACTGCCAACCCGTCGGCTTCGGGGCCATGCTCCTCGAAGGCTTCGTCGCGCTCATCGCTCTCGCCACCATCCTCGTCATCACCCCCGAAGCCGCCAAGGGCCAGCCCGCCGCACGCATCTACGGCGACGGCATGGCCCAGTTCCTTACCCTCATCCTCGGCAACGACTGGTTCCTCTTCGCCGCCACCTTCGGGGCCATGGCCTTCAGCACCTTCGTCTTCGACACTCTCGACGTGTCTACACGTCTGGGCCGATACCTCCTCACCGAGCTCTACTTCCAGTTCCGCCGCACCGCGCCCATCGGCCCCGACAACGAGCCGCGCGTCCGCGACGTCCCCAAAGGTCTCGAACCCAAAGCCGTAGGACTCATCGCCGCGGGGCTCACGGCGGGCTTGCCGCTCGTCGTCCTGCTCACCGCCGACGCCAACGCCTACCGCCTCTTCTGGACGCTCTTCGGCACCAGCAACCAGCTCCTCGCCGCCCTCACGCTGCTGGGCATCACCGTCTGGCTCCACCGCGCCGGCAAACGCTGCTGGTACACCTTCATCCCCATGCTCTTTGTCATGGCCATCACCCTCTGGGCCATCACCCTCCAGATCGCCGTCGGCGTCCGCGATCTCTCCCGCGGCGTCTTCCGCACGGCCACCGGCGAGTTCAACCCCATCCTCCTCAACGCCGCCGTCGCCGCCGCCCTCCTCGCGCTCGCCATCGTCTTCATCGTCGAAGGCCTTCGCGCCGTCCGCCGACCGGCGATTGCCGCCGCGCGGTCGACATAAGCGCCGCCACACGCTCTGCCGCCCCGCCATAATCCCCCAAGGAGCCCGGCCATGTTCACCCCCCCACCGCTGCTGCCCTGGAACGCTCTGCACGTCGCGGTCATCCACTTCCCGATCGTGCTCTTGATGATCGCCATCGTGCCGGCGTTGTTAGCGTTGGTCTGGCGTCGCTTTGCCGGCCCGCTCAGCACGTTCGCGCTCGCGCTCCTGATCGCCGGCACCGTCTCGGCCTTCGTCGCCACCGCCACCGGCGAAGCCGCGCAGGAGATCGTCCCCTCCACCATCCCCGCCGCCGCCGACGAGGTCCTCGAAGACCATGAGCAGCTCGGCGAGCTCTGCCGCAACGTCTTCCTCGGGGTCAGCCTCGCTTATGCCGCCCTTGCCGTTGTCCGCTGGCGCTTCGGCGAGAAGCTGCCGCGCTGGGCCTTTCCCGCTGCCGGCGCGATCATCGCCCTCCCCCACGCCGCCGGAATTCTCATGCTCGCCAACACCGCCCACCTCGGCGGCCGCCTCGTACACGAGTTCGGCCTCCTCGCCCCCATCAACGGCCCCAACGCTCCGCCCAACGCCACGCCCCGCGTACGCACAGAAGAGCCTTAGGCCCCCCGCGCCGCCGGCATATGGTCGAACTCGTCGCCGCGGAACAGCGAGCCGAGGTACACCCGCTTCACCATCTCATTCTTGATCAGCTCCCGCGGCGTCCCCTCGGCAAACACCTTCCCCTCGTCGATAATGCACGCCCGATCGCACACCCGAAGCGTCTGCTGCACGTTGTGATCGGTGATCAGGCACGCGATCCCGCTGTCGGCCAAACGCCGGATCTCGCCCTGCAGGTCCTCAACCGCGATCGGATCGACCCCGCTGAACGGCTCGTCGAGCAATATCAGCTTGGGCCGCGTCACCAGCGCCCGCGCGATCTCCAGCTTGCGCCGTTCGCCGCCGGAGCAGGTCCGCGCCTGCTGCTTGGCCTTGTGCGTCAGCCCGAACTGGGCCAGTAGCGCGGTGGCCCTGCTCCGCCGCTCCCCCCGCGACAGGCTCAGCGTCTCCAGGATCGCCAGCAGGTTCTGCTCGCACGTGAGCCGCGTGAAGACCGACGGCTCCTGCGACAGATAGCCCATCCCCAGCCGCGCCCTCTTGTACATCGCCAGGTTGGAGACATCGCGTCCGTCGAAGATCACCCGCCCGCCGTCGCCCTCGATCATGCCGATCGCCATGCGGAAGCTGGTCGTCTTGCCCGCGCCGTTACGACCCAAGAGCCCGACGATCTCGCCGGGGTCAACATGGAACGACACACCCTGCACCACCGGGCGCCCGTTGTACGACTTCTGCAGTTCGATCGCTTGAAGCAGCGGCACGGGCCAAGTCTAGCGTGCGTCCGCCCCTGCCTTGCCAATCCGCCGCCGACAAATGGGCCATAACGAGAACCGAGTGGCTCCGAGCCCCGAGGCTTTACTCGGGTTTTCTCGATCAATCCCCGCTCAACGCGGCCGCCGGGCCGCCAGCGGCAGGCCCATGAGCCCCAGCCCCGCCACGCCGGGACCGGCGATTGGGTTGTGTTCACGATCACGTCATCCAGCACCGGCTCGCTGGCAACACCGTCCCGAAGGTCAAGTGCCCCCAGTTGATGAGCTCGATCGTCGCCTATCCGTCGGGCTGACAAACCGGGTTTACGTCCGTCGCCGCGAACAGATTCCCGAAGTACATCCCGTTGGTACCGTCGAGCAGCAGATCGCTCACACGGATCCGCGGAGCCAACAGCGTTCCGTTGTTCCCCCAGGTCGCATGCGTGCTCGCCGTCCCCGCCGACGATCACCCACCCGGCACCGCAAACAGCCTGATCGCCGTCCCCGTCGCTCAATCGGCGGGCGACCCCACCACCGGCGCGCCAACTTCAAACGAGCCGTTTGTCGCCAGGTTCGACGGGCGACTGAGCACCGGCCCGCCGGGGATGAACGTCAACGACGCCGACACACGCTTGATGATCTTCATGGCACTCTCCTCGATGCGTCCCGCCCCGCACGTCAACGCGGCACTCAAGAACGCGTTGGAACCATCCGCCTACCCGACATTACCGGACCGTGCCAGCACCATCACCCGGATTGCGCCTCCCGGGAATGGGCCCCTTCGGCTGACGCCGCCACTCACGCCGATCTAACCCCGGGTCGCGACGACCCCTCGTGCGGGCGTCCTCCCAGATCGACCCCACACTCGCTGCACCGCGCCCGCATCACGTTCCCAAGCTTGTAGCCACACGCGCGACACACACTCGACGGCATCGTCACCAGCACCACCACCGCCACCCTCACGGCCTTCCGCATCCGATACCGCTTGTGCCCGATCGACCAAACATCAAAGACCTTCGGCAAGCCTCCTTGTGTGAAACCGCCCCGATCCGCACGCCCTCAATGCCCGAACAGGTTCTTTTCGCCGAACATCCCCTTGCTCTCGAAGTATGCCAGTGCTTCGTCCACGGTCTTGAACACCTTGGTCGCCGTCTCCGTGATGAACGGCGACGGGTTCTTCTTCGGCTTCCAAACCACATACACCTCCTTGGTGTGCTCCCACGCGTGCTGAAGCTCGCGCTCCACGCCGCTCGACAGCCCCGGCACGCCGCCCGCCAGCTCCGGCACCAGCGACACGATCATGTCGCTCTGGTCGATGAGCTTGAAGTCGCGCATGTAGATCTGCCCGTCGATATCGCCCGCGATATCCAGCACCTCGCGCACCTTCACGCGGATCGGGTCGTGTGCCGCCTTCGACCCGCCAAACGAGTGCGGGAGCACATCCAGATAGTCCTTCCCATCCCGCGCCGCCGCGATCGCGCGATCGAGCAGCAGCTTCTCGTCCACATCGCCCGGATCAAAGCAGATGAAGTGCTTGGCCAACTCCGCGCGGAAGTTGTCGATCTCCGCCAATACATCGGGCATGTCCACCACGTGGCTCATGGGGAAGCTCGGGTACACCTTCCGCATCCCCGGCCGACAGACCAGCCGAAACAGCGTCTGCCGCGTGTCGTTGTGCCGCCCGCGCGAGAGGATGTAGAACCGCGACCCCTGAATGGCCTGGCTGAGCAGCTCCGTGGCGAGCTGCTCCTCCTCGCGCCACACCATGCAGTCCTTCAACGTGGCGTCGATCACATGGTCGCGATGCAGCCGATGGTGTACCACCTCGATGTTGTCGACCAGACAGACGAACGTGTCGATATTGAGCTTGGCCGCCTGGTCAAAGTCGAAAGCCGAGAAGAGCCCGTGCCGCCAGCGGAACGTGGCGTGGGTGTTGACGATGATGTTCGGCTTGCCCACCGAGTCGGCGATCACGTCCTTGAACGCCGCCCGCCGCAGCGAGTTCAACCGCGAGATCGGCAGGTCCAGGATCCGCCCCGCCTTCACATCCCGCCCCTCGGCATACATCATGTCGCCAACGTTGTAGACATGGATCGTCTCCCCCTGCTCGCCGGCCAGGTCGACCCCGGATTGGAGGTAGGATTTCTTGTCGAGCCCGATCTGACCGGTGACGAGGATGCGCATAGGGGCGATCCTATAAGCCCCGCCCGTCACTCGCCGCTACACCATCGGCCCCGACGCCTTGCCACCTTCGTCCTCCCTCGGCGGCGCACCCAGCCCGCGCGGCACGCTCCGCGGATCCGCCCCGCCGCGCTCGATCGCCACCACCGGCCCCGCCAGCGGCTCGGCCCCCGGCCCGCCCATTGGCCCCGGCCCGCCCGCGGCCGGCCCAGCCTTCGGCGGCGTGTCGTCGTCGTCACCCTCGTCGCGCTTCCCCGCGATTCGCGACGCCGGCAACGCCCACATCAGCAGTAAGCCAAACTCGAACAGCAAATACAGCGGCACCTGCAAAATCAGCAGGCTCATCGGATCGCCCGTCGGCGAGATCACCGCCCCCACGATCACACTCCCCGCCAACGCGTGCTTGCGATACTTCCGCAGCATCCCCGCGGTCACCAGCCCCGACCAACCCAGCAGCAGCATCACCACCGGCAACTGAAACGCCACCGCGAACACCAGCGTCATGTTCACGAAAAGATCCACGTACTGATCCAGCTTCAGGTGCACATCCAGCGACGACGGCTTGGTCACCGCCACCGCAAACACCTCGATCGTCGGCTCCCCCACCACCGCCGCCGCCGCCGCACCCGGAACCGCCACCGGCAGCGCGATCCGCATCTGCCGCAGCGGACCGTTCAGCCACATCTGCCCCGCCGTCGGCCCCTCCGGGTCCGCTTCCAACACCGGCAGCACCGGCAGCACCACACCCTGCGGCACCGGCCCCCGCGGCGCCGTCACCCGCATCTGCTCCGACCCAAACGCGACCAGAAAACTCAACGCCGTCGGCAACATCCCAAAGTACATCACCCCCACGCCCAACACCGCCAGCACCAGGCTCATCGGCGCCAGCACATACGCAAAGCGCCGTTCCTTCGAATACAACCCCGGCGCCACAAACTTCCAGATCTGAAACACCACCCACGGCCCGCCCACCACCAGCGTCGCCAACACCACCACATAGAAGTACGCGCTAAACGACTCGAGCGCGCTCGTGACCTGCAACCCCTCTTGCAACCCCTGCTTCGCCAACGCATCCAGCGCCGGCTTCAACATCCACCGCACCAGCGTCCACCCGTACACGAACGACACAATCAAAATCGGTAACAGCCCCACAAGCGCCCACGCCAACCGCGCGCGCAGCTCCTCCAAGTGCTCCCCCAGCCCCATCACCGAGTCCTTGTTGCGGCGTTCAATGATCGGATCCAGCACCATCGGCTCCTCGAAGCAACCGCCAGAAGATACGCCGCCCGCCTACCGGCCCCCTCGGGGAATCGTCGGGCGATGTCCTTGAGTGCGACATCCCTGCGATTCCGGGCCCGGCATGATCGAGGATATCCTGACGTCTTGGCACCACGGCAACTCAAACTCTGGGCCAGCAACGCAACGCAGGAGCCGGCCGCTCCGCGCTTCGCCGAGTTTTTCGCGGGCATCGGCCTCGTCCGAATGGGCCTCGAATCGCGCGGATGGTCGCTGGTCTACGCCAACGACATCGATCCACAGAAGCGCGAGCAGTACGACGCGCACTTCGGCGACGCCGATCAACACTTTCGGCTCGGCGACGTCCACGCCGTCGCCGGCGACGAGGTCCCCGACATCGAGCTCGCCACCGCCTCGTTCCCCTGCACAGACCTCTCGCTCGCCGGGGCCCGCGCGGGCCTGGACAAGGGCACCCAGTCCTCGTCGTTCTGGGGCTTCATCGACGTGCTACGCAAGATGGGCCCGCGCAGACCGCCGCTCGTCCTCCTCGAAAACGTCGTCGGGTTCATCACCTCCAACGACGGACTGGATTTCCGCTCGGCCTTGCTGGCCCTCAACGACTTGGGCTACACCGTCGACCCGTTCCTTCTTGACGCCAAGTGGTTCGTCCCGCAGAGCCGACCCCGGATGTTCGTCGTGGCCTCAGCGCTCCCCGATCCGACCGCCAGTCAGCTGGCCGTAGAGAGCCGCATCCGCCCGGCCCTCGTACAGAAGTTCATCGCGGCCCATCCCGATATCGCTTGGTGCCTCCGTTCGCTCCCCACGCCGCCCGCTCGATCCCCCCACCTTCTCCCCGAGATTCTCGATGATCTAGACGACAACGCCCCCGAGTGGTGGAGCCGCGAGCGCTCTGATTATCTCTACAGCCAGTTCTCCGACAAGCACCGCGCCGTCGCCGACGCCATGATCGCTCGCCGCCGCTCGTCCTATGCCACCGTCTTCCGTCGCGTGCGCATGCAGCTCGACGGCAACAAACGATCCATGGCCGAACTCCGTTCCGACGGCATCGCCGGCTGCCTGCGAACCCCCAAGGGCGGCAGCGGACGCCAGATCCTCTTGAAGGCTGGTTATGGCCGCTTCGCCGCTCGCCTCGTCACGCCGCGCGAATGCGCGAGACTCATGGGCGCCGACGACTTCCAGATCGTCGGCAGCGCCAACCGAGCCCTCTTCGGCTTCGGCGACGCCGTTTGCGTCCCCGCCATCTCGTGGATCGCCGAGCACTACCTGAATCCGCTCATTGCCTCGGCACGCTCCGCCACACCCGCCCCGCCCGTCTCCGTTGGAGCGTAACCGTTGCCCAAGGCCCCGCTCGCTCGATCGTCTCGTACATGCTCGAAAAAACTCGCGCTCACAGCCAAGCCGGACCCGTCGCGCACCACATCGTCGGTGCCAAGCTCGCCGTCCGCTTCCCCGAGCTAACCAGCGACAACTTCTCTTTCAACGCCGCCGACAGCTCCGCTCCCCGCTGACAAACGAAACCTCGGCTCCTGAAAGCCAATCACCCCTACTGAACCCTACCCCGCTCTCCCTCAAAACTTCCTGACGGGCCCCAGCCCAGCGCGCATCTCCCCTACCTCGAGGCGCCTTGGATCCAAACACCCTCCCACTCCCGACCGGAGCTCTCGGGCTCCACATCGCGACCGGCTCGCTTGTCGAGGCGGCCATGGCTGGCGATCACGCTGCCCTCGCCTCGCTCTGGCAGTCCAACCGCCGCTGGGTCGCCGCCGTCATCATGGCCCACAAACCCGCTCGTGCCGATCTCGACGACCTGCTCCAGGACGTCGCCATGACCCTCCTGGCCAAAATCTCCCAGCTCCAAGAGCCCGCCGCGTTTCATCCCTGG
>Ga0105047_10010974_pt1 | contig 14749 bp, 10 predicted proteins | sample MAT04_FD_78384 | JGI IMG/M metagenome (GOLD analysis project Ga0105047, IMG submission 78384) | Freshwater microbial communities from Lake Fryxell liftoff mats and glacier meltwater in Antarctica - MAT-04 (megahit assembly) | ecosystem: Environmental > Aquatic > Freshwater > Ice > Liftoff... | reverse complement strand
TCTGGCCGGTCGTCATCTGGCCGGTCGTCATCTGGCCGGTCGTCATCTGGCTGGTCGTGATCTGGCTCTTCAGGGGCCTCTTCCGGCTTGTCGCCCTCATCCGGTGCCTCGTCCGGTTGGTCCTCGGACGGCTGCTCCATCTCTTCTGAGGACTCGGACTCTTCATTGGACGCGGGAGCGTCGTCGTCCTTCTCGGCAGACGCATCAGGCTGGTCGTCATCTGGCTCTTCAGAGGCCTCTTCCGGCTTGTCGCCCTCATCCGGTGCCTCGTCCGCCATGGCCAGTAGCCATGTGCGCGGCTCCTCCTCGAACCCACCCAGCCCGGTGTCAGTCCCGGTCACTGCGAAGGGATCACCCGACACCGGCCCCGCCCCGCTCCGGGTCTCTCCGAAACCGCCGAAACCGGCTCCGAACAACACCGCTCCCCCGACGGTCAGGGTTCCGGCGGCTCCGACGAACAATGCGGTGGCTTGACTTCCAGCTGACATGGCGGCCAGCTCCTTTCCTGCGAGTTGAATGGCGGTCGAGGCAGTGGCCGCTGTCAGCGAAGTGCTCACAACAGTCCCCGTCGCGGCCAGGGAAATGGTGGATGTGACAAGCGCGGCCGGAGGGGCCGCCGAAGCGACCGAGGTGGCCGCATTGAAAGCAGCCACCGCCAACGACAGAGTGATTCCGCGCCGCACTAAGCGGACTCGCAGCTCCTGCTTCGCCCGCTTCAGCCGACTTTCGACGGCGGCCACTGTGATGCCGAGTAGTTGCGAAATCTCCTGGTGCGAACGCTCCTCCAAGTAGTGCAGCACGAGCGGGGCTCGGTGCTGATCGGGGAGTTTTTGCAGCTCCTCGTCGAGGAGTTGCCGTTCGTGGGAGCGGATCATTTCGGAGAACGGATCGTCTTCGACCGCAGTGACCATCTCGACTCCCGAATCGTTCCCCGATCGAACTGCGTATTTCTGAGCCAGGGCCCGGCGACCAATGTTGCGTGCCGTGCCATGCAGCCACGACGCGAGTGACGCCGACCGTTGAATCTTGCGAGCCGACTGCGCCAGCACCAAGAATGTCGCCTGGAACACGTCGTCGGCCAGAGAGCGGTCGTTGACCATCATCCGCTGGGCGACTTGGTAGACCAGCGCCCCGTGCCGCTCGACAATGCGGGAGAGGACGGCTGCAGCGGCCACCGTCCCGACTGGGGCTTCGACAAACGCCCGAAGCAGATCCGCATCCGAGATCAGTTCGACTTCATCAACTGGTGAGGGTTGCACCCGTACGGACCGATCCGTGGGACAGTCTCCTGAGCGGAGACCGCCAGGATGGGACCAGAGGAGTGAAGCGGAGGGAGCTGGCACCGACATGAGCCGTCCCGGGAACAGAAGAGTGTCTTTCACCAATCGTTTGAATCGCATCCGAGCTGGGAAGTGGGACGCGATGTGTATCTTAGTCCATCGAACTGACAAAACCGGTCGGGAAATTTAGGGAGAATTTGGAGGAATTGAAAACTCGCAGTGGCACTTTGAAGCACGCTTCGCTCATAAACATGAACGATGCAAGACGCTCTCCAGTGGCGAAGCGCTGATAGCACGTAGCCGCAGGCGGCAGCCCAATGGCACTTGGTTTAGATAAACAACCAGACGCCTGAGCGTTAAAAAACAGAGAACGTCTTGCTTGGCTCGCCCTCGCCTACGCTTCGGGTGAGTAAACCAAGCACTATTGGGCGCTCGCCTGCGGAACCGAGCCCACCGCAAATCCCCAAAGCCTCGAAGAGGCGACAGCGAGCGTGAATGCGGAGTCAGCCGTTCCTGGCTGAGGAGATGGTCAAGAATAAATTCCCGACATCACTCTCTGGACCCCCACGGGGTCACGTCTCGTGGGCTCGCGCCCAAGGTTATCTGCTGCTACCGCTTCGCGGTTTAGAGGCCGGTCCTGATGCCGAGGATTGCCCTGCAGGGCGGTATGGCTTTAGGATGTGGTTCATGGAGAGAAGATGTCACTCGCGGTGTTCCGTCGAGCCCCTGGATGGAGTCAACCCGTTGAATCTGGCTTTGAAGAATTTGGCGACCACCGCGCCCCGCGACTGGATCGATGTGGATTCGACCGTGGCGGATCTCGATCACGTCATCGAGTTTCTGACGCAGCAGGGGACATTTCGGTTCCCTGCGCTGTCCAATGGCCTCTTCTCCGCAGCCTTGGGGGAGGGCGGGGAATTCGCGCTCACGGGGTATGCCAACATCTGGGTGCGGGACAATATCCATATCGCTCATGCTCATTGGGTCATCGGGGAGAAGGCCTTAGCTGTCAAAACCGTGCGGGCGATTCTCGACTTCTACCGGAAGCATCAGAACCGATTTGTTGACATCATTGAGGGACGAGCCGCTGCGAGTGATCCCATGCAGCGGCCGCATGTCCGATTCCGTGGGGCTGACCTGACCGAGTTGCCCGAGAAATGGTCGCATGCCCAGAACGACGCACTGGGGTACTGGCTCTGGCTGACCAGCAAGCTGGCGATTGCCGGGGATCTGGTGCTTGATCGAGACGATGTGTCAGTGCTGATCGACCTGCTGCGGTATTGGAAAACGATTCGGTATTGGGAAGACGAGGACAGCGGGCACTGGGAGGAGACTCGCAAGATCTCGATGAGCAGCGTCGGGGTCGCGGTTGGCGGGCTGAGGGAGTTTCGGGCATGGCTCGCCACTCCCGCAGGAGATGTCGCGCGGTCGATTGATCCCGAGGTTGACACGCTGAGCGAAGAACTCTGGTATGAGGGGATCATGGCCATCGGCACGAACTTGCCGCATGAGAGTGGTCCCTTCGGACGGAAAACGGATCGCCATCACGATTCAGCATTACTCTTCTTGATGTATCCCCTCGACTTGTGGGAGGGCGAGGTACGGGAAGAAGTCCTCGACAATGTTCGCCAGCATCTGTTGGGTGAGTTCGGCATCCGTCGGTATCTCGGGGACTCCTATTGGTGTGCCGACTACAAGACGCTACTCGCAGCTGACGCCCGCACCGCCGATTTCAGCGACAATCTGGGGGCGAGAGATCGCTTACTAAAGCCCGGACTGGAAGCTCAGTGGTGCATCTTTGACCCGATCCTGTCTGTGATCTATGGTCAGCGGAGCCAACCGACCGACGACGATTTCGATCTCCAGCTGTGGCACCTGCGGCGGTCGCTTTCGCAGCTGACGACCGCAGAGTCTCGCTTTGGGGCGTACCGCTGCCCGGAGTCGTACTTCTGCGAGAACGGGAAGTGGGTGCCGAACGACATTACGCCGCTGCTATGGACGCAGGCGAATTTGCGGCTGGCGCTGCATTTCATGCGGGAGACACTGGATGCTTAAGTCCCCGTGTCGGGTGGGACAAGGTCGCCTTGAACCGCAGGCCCACCGGAACACGCGTCATCCACAGCGTGGTGGGCATGCGCCCAGAGCGGCTGGTCCCAAGCTACGGGCACGACACACAGGTGGCTTGTGAGCTGGGACTTCGACGCGATCCTCGCCGCCGGTTGGATTCAGACGGTCGACTTCTACGACGAGTTGGGATCGACGAACGACCATGCGATTCGGACAGCGGGCGACGCGCGGCCCCATCCCCGGCTGGTGGTTTGTGATCGTCAGCAAGCGGGTCGCGGGCGAGGGGCGAACCGCTGGTGGGCGAGTGCGGGGGCGCTGACGTTCTCGGTGGTCATCGAGCCGCTGGCCATCGGGATTCCGATGGAGCGTTGGCCGACACTTTCGGTCGCTGTCGGGGGGGCGATCTGCGAAGCGATTGCGTCCTGCATCCCGTCCGCCGATGTGAGATTGAAATGGCCGAATGATGTCTATGCCGATGGGCGAAAGCTCGGTGGAATCTTAGTCGAGGTGCCCCCGGTGGCCCCCCAGAGACTCGTCATTGGGATCGGGATCAATGTCGCGAACAGTGCGAGAAACGCACCGCCCGAAGTGCAGGCTCGGATGACCTCGCTGGTCGATTTAGCGGGGTCACCACCTGCGAGAGATGAAGTCCTGAAGCGGGTCCTGGCACAGTTACGGATCGATCTGGTCTATCTGGCCACCGACCCCGTATCGCTCGCCCATGGATGGCGGCAACGTTGCCTGCTCACTGGCCGGACCGTCACATTGAACGATGGCGTTCGGACAATCTCGGGGGCTTGTCAAGGGATTGATGACGATGGAGCGCTCCGGATTTACTCCGAATTTGGCCCCCAAAGATGCTTTGGCGGGACGGTGGAGGCGTTCGAATGACTTGACAATTTGTGTTCCAAGTGTCCAGTCAATGTGAAAATAGTGAAACAAAGTCGAGTTTTCGTGAGAAAAAACGATCGCGAGCATTAAATTTGCGTAATGTCAAGAGATTCCCTCAAGAATACCGATTGACGCTGGATCAACCGGGTCTAACATTGCAATAGTCTTTTGGGCAGATTGTGGCTCTCCGCCGAACGTCAAGGAAACCGTCGAGGAGATTTCGCCAGATCGTTGGCCCCGCCGACCCATGAAGGGGGTGTCGCATGTTGGTTCTTTCTCGCCGTCCGAATGAAAGCATTGTGATCAACGACAAGATCGTGATCACCGTCATTGAGATCCGTGGAGACAAGGTTCGCCTCGGCATTGAAGCCCCGCGCGATGTCCCCGTACATCGCAGCGAGATCTACAACGCGATTCAGCGGGCAGAGTCCGAAGTCCCGACGCCTGACGACTCGGTCTCCCCCTGACGCAATTGAACTCCAACGGCCCGCGATTCGATTCGAAAGAACTCGGACCGCGGGCTTTTTTTCTGCGCCCCGCCAGACCGTAGCGAACCGACGTAAGTCCGCTTCACGATTTGTCCCGTGGGTTCGTTGCCGTCCGGCCCCCGACGGCAGATTCAGAAACGGTCCTCACGCAGAGCAGACAGGCATGTCTGCTCTGCGGAAGTAGGACAGACATGCCTGTCTGTCTCGCGTGAAAACAGATTCTAAATCTGCTCCAGGTCCGGACCGAACGAACGCAGACAGCCGTTCTACATCGGCACTGATCAGCGCTTCTACCGGACCACTGGCCGCCTCTTAAACTCCGGACGTGGCAAGCTGCCATTCGGGACCGCAATCAGCTCTGGAAGGAACGCCAGGCGCTGGGTCATCTGACGCTCCATCCGGTTCTGAAGTTGATCAAGTGCCACTCGATTACGGTCGACTTCCTGGGTGACTTCGAACTCAATTTGCAACTGCAGCATCGCTTGGCGCTGGACGACGGACAATCGGAACTCGGTAATCTCGGGAAAATCGCGGAGTACCGCTTCGACGCTGCTGGGGAAGACGTTGTTGCCGCGGATGATCAGCATATCGTCCGATCGCCCGAGGACTCCGCCCTCCAAACGCAACACACCCGCACCGCCGGAACTGGTGTCGAGGGTGGCTTTCACGAGGTCGCCGGTACGATAGCGCAGGACAGGTTGACCGACTCGACCGAGGTTCGTCATCACCAGTTCCCCGATCTCGCCGGGCAGCGAGGGGCCGCCGGTCTGTGGATCGATCACTTCGGCAATCGACTCGGTCTCGAGAACGATCAAGCTGCCGGGGTGGCTTTCCGATTCGATCCCCAGTGATCCGAGATCGGTCATCCCCCAATGGTCAAAGACTCGGGCTCCCCATTCCGCTTCAATTCGGGAACGGATTCCAGAGACCGCACCGCCGGGTTCCCCCGCCACGATCAGCGCTCGCACTGCGGAACCTGCGAGATCGATCCCCTCGCTCTTCGCGACCTCGGCCAGCCGCAAGGCATACGTCGGCGTGCAGCAGACGACCGTACACTGATGGTCGACGATCTGCCGCAGCCGGGCCTCACTGCTCAAGCCTCCCATCGCCAAGCACAGATTTCCCTGCCGAACTGCCCCTTCGAACGCGGCCCAAAATCCAATGAAGGGCCCGAACGAGAACGGAAATCCGAGGATGTCACCCGGCTGCAATCCAATCCACTGGTAAATCTGCGTCCAACACTGCATAAACCAGTCCCAACTGTCCGCGGTATCGAGCCAGTACATCGGTCGACCGGTCGTCCCCGATGTCTGGTGCAGACGGGTGTACTGCGACCGGGAATAGGTCAGGTTGGAACCGTACAGAGGATGCGTGGACTGATCTGCGACTAGTTCGGCCTTGGTCAGTAAGGGGAGGGTCCGCCATTGCTCCCACGACTCCACAGCCCCGGTCCCCAAACCGGCCGACTCCAGTCGCGTTGTCCAGAACCGGTTCTTGCCTCGCAGTTCATCCAGCATCTGGTTTAGACGCTGGCGCTGGTTCGGTAGCCACTCGGAACGGAACACGGATGACTCCTCAACGGTTGGAATGTGGAGAAGCGATTATTCCACAATAGGTATGCTTGGGCAATTCGCCTGTTGAGTGAATGGCATGCATCGCTGCGGATCAAGAGGCCGACAAGCCGCTGTGAGCGGGGACTCGACCCGGGATGCAAACCGCGACTTGGACAACGGAAAGCGTGTCTGCCCAGACTGTCCTTGGACTTCTCGAAGTCGCAACCTAGACTTCCGGGCGATAGGCAGTGACCTCTTCGCCCGCTCGTTTACGAAGGTCTTCCCGAATGTCCAAGCAACGCATCAGCCGCCCCCAGGCATCCGAGGGCAGCCCGCTGCCCTCGGAAACGGCGACTCCCAATCTTGCCCGCACCGCTCAAATGCTCGACGAGATGCGTGAGACGGTCGATAAGCTCGAGCGAGATCACGCAGCTCCCGGTGATGTGCGAATCATCTCCAGGGCGATGAAGGAGCTGCGGTATGCCTTCAAGATATTCACACCGTATCGTCGAGCCCGCAAGGTCACGGTATTTGGGTCCGCCCGAACACCTCCGGATACCGCGTCTTATCAGCAAGCCGTCGAATATGGTCGCCGCATGGCCGAAGCGGGATGGTATGTCGTGACCGGTGCGGGGGGGGGCATCATGGAGGCCGCTCACGTGGGAGCCGGTCGGGAGATGTCGATGGGGCTCAACATCATGCTGCCCTTCGAACAAGAGTCAAACCGCATCATCAACGACGACAAGAAGCTGGTGCATCTCAAATACTTCTTCACGCGGAAACTGCTGTTCGTGAAGGAAGTTCACGCGGTGGTCGTGTTTCCAGGCGGTTTCGGGACCTTGGATGAGCTGTTTGAAACGATCACGTTGATTCAGACCGGTAAGCGCGACTTGATGCCCATTGTGGTCGTTGATGCCGAGGGCGAGAACTATTTTACTGATCTCGTCGAGTACATGCAGAAACATCTGCTCGCGGCGAAGTTGATCTCCCCGGATGATCTTTCCCTGATGAAGGTCACGCATAGCGTGGCCGAAGCATTTGATGAAGTCATCGGTTTTTATACGGTGTACAACAGCATGCGGTACGTGAGGGAGAAGCTCTATCTGCGATTGCACGAGGCTCCGTCGCCTGAGTTTCTGGAACGATTGAATACGGAGTTCCGTGACATCATCGTCGAAGGCAAAATTGAGTCCGTTCCTGCTCACCCGTTTGAGGCGGACGAACCGCACCTCGCCGCACTCCCGCGGATCGCTTTCAACTTCAACCGTCGCGCCCTCGCGCGGTTGCGATTGATGGTTGACTTAATCAACGATGAGCTGGCCAACACCTGCTCCATCGATGGGGAAGACTGCATTCGCTGTCAAAACTGACGACCCCGATGGCCCATTGAGCAACAAGCATGACCCCAGCGGAGTCCGTGATGTCCATGCGGGATCGAGACTTGATGGCTGGCGAAGTCCTGACCTTGCTGGAACAGACCGGTCGTCGATTGGTCTGCGCGGAAAGCTGCACTGCGGGCTTGGTCTCTGCCACTCTGGCCGGAATCCCCGGTGCGTCAAATTACTTGTGCGGCTCAGCTGTGGTCTACCGCAATGCGACAAAGACGGAGTGGGTTGGTGTCCCTCGCGAAGTTCTCGACGACCCAGCTCGTGGAGATGTCTGCGAAGAGACAGCGACCCTCATGGCTCAGGGGGTGTTGGCGGCGACCAGTGAAGCCAGCGTGTCGGTCTCAGTCACCGGGCACTTGGGACCGGGATCGCCAGTGGGACTGGATGGAGTGATCTACATTGGGTGGGCAGAACGCGATGTGAACCAGCGGGCGATCAGCCGCTCAAAATGCATACGGGTCGAGCTGCAAGAGCCAGCCCCTCAAGATCGCGATGACATTCCTCGACGGGTCGCACGCCAGGCAGCAGCCACGCTGAGTGTCCTGCATGTCGTGCGGGACGCCCTGTGCCAGATCGTCGAATCATCCAAGGGCGAATGCTAGAACTGATAGTTCAAGCCGATGTTGATGCCTTGCATCCAGAATTCTTGGCGGGTCTGCTTCAACCCAATCTGTGGGGGAGCGGCCAGTACGGAGGAAGAGTTCCAGACCACGTTTTCTTCCGCGAGGGACATACCCGCCATGGCCATGAACTGGTATCCGAGGGACAAATGCAGGTTCTCGGAGAACCGGATTCGAGCATACGTATTCAGATCCACGACCGGGGCGAAGCGGGTCAACGTTCCCTTCTCTCCTCGATCGGGTTCGACCGGAAGTAACGTCACGGGATCGATGGCTGACGTGAATATCTGCGACGTGTTCACATGATTCGACATGCGATTGATGCCGAAGGTGAATTTTGGTTCGAAGCCCAGTGTGACCCAGCGGCTGCGAGTCTCCATTCGCAAACCCATCTCGGGTCCAAAGATATTGTTATTCGATCGTGACTCAATGCGATGCACGGTATCCGATGTTATGTCCCCCCCGCGAATCAACATCTGATTGCTGTAATGGATGTAGTTGAATCCGAGGATCGGTGCGACTTCGGTGGCCGCGTTGGGGGTCAACGCTCCCATCACGAATTTGAAATCCGTGCCTTGCAGATTGGAACTCAGCTTCACATCCATCCCTTGATCGAACAGGATCGCATCCTGGACCGAGGGAAGGCCATCTCGCAGCAACGGGATCGCAGGGTACGCCGAGGAACCCAGAATGGAGTTCACGTTGACAAACGTCGGAAACCTCAGATTGCTGACCGACTCACCCATGGCGAATGCACTGGCCTCAAACGTAAACAGCTCCGTCGGAATCCCCATCGTCAGCCGCAGGCCGCTGTTGTCGCGATTTTGAGCGCCATCCAAAAATGCCAGGTATCCCTGTTGAAAGACGCGTGCTCCCACTCGATTTACAGCCGGGAAAAACGACTTGGGATCGAAGGTGCGGGGAGGTACGACGAGGGGAGCCACGCCCAGGAATTGGCGTGACGGATTCTTATAGTTCAGCCACAGATACTCCGTCCGGAACCAGCTCTGGGAGAGTGTCTCGGCGATTCCCAGATCCTCAATCGGGTCCGTGTCGAAGGCCGAGGCTCGCGACGCGGGGAGCAATTGCTCGTACAGCGTCGGCTGCAGTTGGTATCCATTGGGGACCGATTGGCGGGCATACGGATTTCCCGGTGCCATCCCCTGGAATCCCGGTCCTGGGTAGCCTTGCGGTCCCGGCCCTTGAGCCGAAACCATGGGGATCCAGGCAAGCCAGGCGATCAAAAGGCGAAGTGCGAGCCGCCGAGGCATCGTTGCCGTTCCTTCCATGGGGGGCTGCGGTGTGCTCCCGTGTCTGAGTGACCAGACCACAGGATCCCCTCGCCGATGCGCGGGGAAGCGCCGTCATCCTTGTATCGGTTAGGAAAAAGGATTCACTTGTATGAAAAAGTCCGGTTAGGCAAAGATTGTCGGTTGTGCCGGATGATCCGCTGTTAAAATGCGCAGTCTAGTGAAGGCGGGAGGCATTGGTGACGACGAGCAGGGGCACGTAAGAAACGTGCCCCCCACATCCGTCGCCTTAGTTCGGTCGTTCTGCAGCGTGCTCTCGCAGATCCTCAATCGACACAAATTCGACCGTCGACATATGCGTCGCTTCCAGAACCACGGGCGGAGCGACTCCGGCTTCCAGGGCCTCTTTCCACCGAGCGACACAGACGCACCAGCGGTCACCGGGCATCAATCCCGGGAACTCATACTCGTCGACCGGCGTCGACAGATCGTTCCCCTGGGCTTTTGAGAACTCCAGAAATTCTTCAGTCATCTCAGCGCATACGACATGCAGCCCCATGTCGGACGCTCCGGTCTCGCAACATCCGTTACGGAAAAATCCGGTCATCGGCGACACGCTGCACACCTCCAGCGTTGTTCCCAGCACGTTCTTACCAGCAGGCACAGTCTCACTCCTTCACAGTGGTCTCGGGGTGAGCAGCATACCACACACCGACTCGTCTTTTCACTGCACCTTTGCCGCGTTGCCTCCGCATGCCAGGCAGCCGTCTCTCCCTCAGTCACCCGCTGCGTCAGCCAGGGCGAACGCCAAAAATCGTTCTGCGGGTGAACCGGCTTCCGAACAGGCACCGAGCATCGGCGGGGGTGAGTGAACTCAGACTCCCCTTGCTCACGCGGCGGGCTACTGGGGCAGCACCACTCGATCGCCTCTCCCCCTCGAAACGCGAAGGCTGGCGTCCATTCCTCGGCTGTACTACAATTGCAAGCCGCTCAATGCCGATGGTTTGCACAGTCCGCAACCCGGTCCCAGCTTGGCCCCTCAACGGAGCAGCCGATGCGTACACTTCTGAGAAATGGCGTCCTCATGGCCACGATCGCCACAGTCACTTCCCTGCTTCCCGCCGCTTCCCCCGTGACCAAGACCGTCGACCACGTCGATGAGTATCACGGGGTCAAGGTGCCCGACCCGTACCGCTGGTTGGAGGACGATGTGCGGACTTCCACGGAGGTCGCCGACTGGGTCACCGCACAAAACAAGGTCACCTTCGGCTTCCTCGAACAGATCCCCGAGCGAGCTGCGATTCAGAAGCGGCTGACTGAGCTGTGGAACTTCGAGCGCGTCTCCCCGCCCTCCCAGTCGGGCGGGCGGTTCTTCTTCTCCAAGAACAACGGACTGCAGAATCAAGCGGTGTACTATGTGCAGGACGGACCGGCCGCTGAGCCGCGCGTACTGATCGATCCCAATAGCTGGTCGAAGGACGGGACTGTCGCCCTCGGCTCCGTGAAGGTCAGCCCCGACGGGCGCTACGCGGCGTTCGGTCGCCAAGAGGCCGGTTCGGACTGGAGCACGGTTCGCATCCTGGAAGTCGCCACGGGCACCGAACTGACCGACGAGCTGAAGTGGATCAAGTTCAGCAGCCCCGAATGGACCCCCGACGATAAGGGGTTCTTCTACGCCCGCTTCCCGGCTCCGCAAGAGGGGCAGGCGTTCCAGAATCTGAATCTGAACCAGCAGGTCTACTACCACCGCGTCGGCACTCCCCAGACGGACGACGTGCTGGTCTACCAGCGTCCGGACCATCCCGACTGGGGTTTTGGGACATCGGTGACTGAGGACGGAAGATACCTCGTGATCACCATCCACGTTGGGACCGATGACCGCTACCGCATCGATTACAAGGATCTCTCCGAGCCGTTCGGGATGCCGGTGCCGTTGGTCGACAACTTCGATCACGAGTATTTGTTCATCGGCAATGACGGCCCAGTCTTCTACTTCCGCACGTCGCTCAACGCTCCCAAGAAACGGATCATCGCCATCGATATCCGTAAGCCCCAGCCGGAGAACTACCGCGAGATCATTGCCGAACAGACCGAGGTGATGGACGGAGTGACGATCATTGCCAACCAGTTCCTGGTCGAGACCCTCAAGGACGCCAAGACCGAGGTCAACCTCTACGGCCTGGATGGCCGCAAGATTCGGCACCTCGACCTCCCCGGCATCGGCACCGCCAGCGGGTTCGCGGGGAAGCGCTCCGACACCGAAACGTTCTACGCCTTCTCCAGCTTCAACACGCCGGCCAGCATCTTCAAGTACGATTTATTGACCGGCGAGAGTAAGCTCTGGAAGGCCCCCACCACACTCGTGAAGCCCGATGACTACCAAGTCGATCAAGTCTTCTATACCAGCAAAGACGGCACGAAAGTCCCGATGTTCCTGGCCTACAAGAAGGGCCTCAAACGTGATGGCTCGAACCCCACGCTGCTCTATGGGTACGGCGGATTCAACATCTCGCTGACCCCCACGTTCTCGGTCTCGCGGCTGCAATGGATGGAGATGGGCGGCCTCTTCGCCATGCCCAGCCTGCGCGGCGGTGGTGAGTACGGCGAGGACTGGCACAAGGCCGGAACCAAGCTCAACAAGCAGAACGTCTTCGACGACTTCATCGCAGCGGCCGAGTACCTGATCGCGGAGAAGTACACCCGCACCGACAAGTTGGCGATCCAAGGCGGCAGCAATGGTGGCCTGCTGGTCGGAGCCTGCCTGACCCAGCGGCCCGATCTTTACGGAGCGTGCCTTCCCGCCGTCGGCGTGATGGATATGCTGCGGTTCCAGAAGTTCACTGCGGGTCGCTACTGGGTCGACGACTTCGGCTCCTCCGACAACGCGGATGAGTTCCCCGCCCTGCTCAAGTACAGCCCCTATCACAACTGCCAACCCGGCGTGAAGTACCCGCCGACGATGGTCACTACAGCGGACACTGACGACCGCGTCGTCCCCGGCCACAGCTTCAAATTCGCCGCCGCCCTGCAAGCCGCCCAAGCCGGTGACAAACCGATTCTAATCCGCATCGAAACCCGCGCTGGTCACGGAGCTGGAAAACCGACCGCCAAGATCATCGAGGAAACCGCCGACCAATGGGCCTTCCTCGTCAAGACCCTGGGCTTCAAACCCCGCGTGCCGTAGTCCAGTAGGATGGGCAATCGTGCCCGTCCCCTGGGACAGACAAGCCAAGGCAGGCGACATGCTGCGACCTCACTGAATTGAAAGCACCGTGCATCCGACTTTGATCGACTTCAAGGACTACCGTTGTTTCAAAGACGAGTGGTCTGGGTTTGACGAGTTCCAACCGATCAATGTTATCATTGGCCGGAACAATACTGGATTCCGGAGGTTCATTTGTGCCGCGTGCCCGCCTTGCTGGATGAGCCCGCTGGTTCCCGCTCAGTTCCGCAAACCGTACTCGTTGATCTTGCGGTACAGCGTCCGCTCGCCGATGTTTAGCAGTTTGGCGGCTTCTTCGCGGCGGCCTTCTGAGATTTCCAGCGCCCGCTGGATGTAGAACTTCTCGACTTCTTCGAGAGTCTTCCCGACGAGGTGATCGGCTCCGGTACCGTAACTGGTCGCATCCGCTTCATTCACAGCCAGCGGGCGAATATCGTCCGGCAGGTCGTCGACATCGAGCAGCCCATCGAGATCGAGGGCCATCATCCCCTCGATCGTGTTCCGCAACTGACGAATGTTGCCGGGCCAGTCATAGTGGATCAGGGCGTGCTTCGCCGCACGTGAGACCCCTTGTACTTCCTTGCCATAGAGCTTCGAAAACTCTTTGACAAAGTGATCGATCAGCAGCGGCATATCGGCTCGCCGTTCCCGCAAGGGAGGCAGATAAATCGAGACGACGCTCAATCGGTAATAAAGGTCGCGGCGGAACGTCCCCTTCTCCATCGCCTCTTTGAGGTCGGCATTCGTGGCCGCGATGAGTCGCACGTTGATCGACTTCTCATCATTCGACCCGACGCGCGTGATCTTGCGATCTTCCAGCACTCGCAGCAGCTTGATTTGCGTATCAGTCGGCATTTCGCCGACCTCATCGAGGAACAGCGTCCCGCCGTTGGCGTACTCGAACTTCCCGACCCGCTTGTTCACGGCCCCCGTAAACGCTCCCTGCTCGTGCCCGAACAGTTCGCTTTCGAGGATGCTTTCGGGGAGCGCCGAGATATTCAGCGGGACGAACGGCTTCGTCTTGCGATTGCTGTTCTGGTGCAAGGCCCGAGCGACCAGTTCCTTCCCCGTGCCGCTTTCGCCCAGGATCAAGACCGTCGCTTCCGTCGGGGCGAGAGCCTTTAATTGCTCGATGACGCGGTTCATCGCGGGGCTGTTGCCGATGACCCCTTCGAAGCCGAACTTCTCGTCCAGCCTTCGGTTGAGGGCGGCATTGCGGCGGATGAGCCGGATCCGGGTCGCAGCCTTCTCGACCGAGTGTCGTAGCTCCTGGATATCGAGCGGCTTCGTCAAGTAGGTATACGCCCCAGCCTGCATCGCGGTGACGGCCGAGTTGATGGAGCTGTGCCCGGTGAGGACGATGACCTCGGCTTCGGGGAGTTCCTCTTTGGCTTTGCGGAGAATAGCCAACCCATCGATCTCGTCCATTTTGAGATCGGTGATGATGATGTCGAAGTTCTCGCCTTCGATCAGTTCCAGCCCCTTGCGGCCCGATCCGGCGATGCGGCAATCGCACCCACTCCGCTCCAAGCTGTCAGCGACGGCCTGCGCATGGGCCTCGTCATCATCTACGATCAAGACATTGATCGGAATGGCATTGAGTTCGGGCAGATTCTGGTCAGTCGGAGTCACAGGCGAAATCAATCCGTTAGGGCGATCGGCGGAATCTCAGCAGATCCCGCCCGCAATCGCCAAGGGTATCAGGTCACGCGGCGAATGTCAGCAAAACGCGGGATTTGATGCCGTCCTGGCGGGCGAGTGCCAGACGCCCCCAACATTGTCGCCGGACTCTCTGAGTCCGGTGTCTCCGCGGGATTGGCCCGTCTCAATCCCCAATCGGAGCCCGCCCGTTCGGTGCCCCGAGCCACGACGGGCCGAATGACACTCCGGCGAGTTTGAGTGACTCCCCCGGCCCGCACGCCAATCGGGACACTGAGCGGTTCCTTAGCGGGTCTTTACACGACGAACGTCCCTGTCGGTGAGCCGCTA
>Ga0105047_10010967_pt1 | contig 14752 bp, 9 predicted proteins | sample MAT04_FD_78384 | JGI IMG/M metagenome (GOLD analysis project Ga0105047, IMG submission 78384) | Freshwater microbial communities from Lake Fryxell liftoff mats and glacier meltwater in Antarctica - MAT-04 (megahit assembly) | ecosystem: Environmental > Aquatic > Freshwater > Ice > Liftoff... | reverse complement strand
GTATGCCAACTCGCGCGGCCGATTTCTAGTGCAAGAATTAGCCATCTTTGTTACACACAGATTGTTCGCGGGATGCGCTTCAAATAGACGCGTCGGCGGCGGTGGTTTTGTCTGCGATCCCTTTTGGGATCGAGGCTATAGCTGGAGTCACTTTCGGGATCGAGGATGGAGTTGCTTTCACTGCGGGATCGTGACGATGCAACGTCCAACGTATTTTCCCAGTCTGAAATGTCACGTTTCGGTCTAAGATGGACGACGCTCGGTCTTCGGCGCCCTTCGGCTACGATATCGGCGCTTTGAAGCCGAGGTGGTGCGCTGCGTGCATGCAGTGGAATCGCTCCCAATCTTCGTGCGTCAGCGGACCGATGACTGGATGGAGTGGGCCGGCGCCTGACGCCAGCTTGAATCGCTCAATCGCCTCGCGCAGTTTCTCGACTTCCGCGGCGTCCTCCAAGTCAGGGCGCGGAATCATCCCTTCCGGCGCCGGCCGATTATCGGGAAAGCGACCACGAAAGAACCTCGTGCGAATCATTTCATGTTCGCGCGTCGCTGGCTCGGTCGCCGCCGGGCTATCCGCGCTATAGCGAATCGCCTTGGCCAGGTGATTGCACGTTTGGCCCAGGGTCCACGTACCAAGCGGCTTGTAACCGGACAGCAGACGATCAACTTCTGGCATGATCTCCTGGATCGAAGCAAAGTCCAAGACGCGGCGTTCCGACATGGTTCGGTCCCTTGATTACTAGTTGGGCTGCAGATTGACGCGGCGTTTGAGGCGCGCGAGCGATTGTTCGGTCGCGTGGCCGATTATCGCGCATGATTCTCGCATTTGCCAGCCAGGCGCGAGTTGGGGACCGCCGTTTTGTTACGCCTGAATGTTCGCCAGCGCATCGCGCGCTAGCGTCGCCAATCGCGCGTTGCCACCAGCGGCGGCCTCGGTCAGGGCCGGCGCAGCCGCGCTGGCTCCTGCGCCTATTTTGCCGAGCGCGAGCGCGGCCCGTTCGCGAACCGTGGCGTGTGGCGAATCCGATAACGCGGCGATTAGCCCGGCAACTGCCGGCGCCCCGTCTTCTCCCAAACGCCCCAGCAGCGTGGCGGCCCAATAGCCGACATCAGCCGAGGCGTCCGCCAGCAGGGGAATCAATCGCGGCAGATCTTGCGTGGTGGGCGGCCCTAATTCCTCCAGTGCGGCAGAAGCCCAATCGCGCAGCGGTGGCGCTGCCGCGGAGGCGATTGCCAACTCCACGGCGGCCGGCTGGGCTGCTTCGCCTAGTTGCGCCAATTGCTCCGCCGCGGTCGTCGCGCGCGCAACCTCGCCCGACACCAGCGCCTGCTTAAGTTCTTTCACGTCCGTGGTCAAAGGAAGTCTTTCCTTACTTGCGGAGAATACTTGTCGCCGAGCGGCTCTGCTGGTTGTGCGAAAGTCAGCCGAAAATGTCAAGCCGAGCGTCCTCTGGCTATCGTCGCCTTGCCGTTTTGCCCGACTTGCGTGCGATCGTCGCGGCGGCCTTACTAGGGGACTGAGCGGTGAGGCGCAGCATCGCCCGATTTGTTAAACTGCAGGGCATGAAGAACGCACTCATTGCCGACGCGTTTGACCAGATTGCGGACCTGCTCGAATTTCAGGGTGAAAATCCCTTTCGCTTGCGGGCTTATCGCAACGCGTCTCGCACGATCCGCGATCTTGGCGAGCCCCTGGCTGCCGTGGCGGCTGGCGGGGTCGATGCGCTGAAAGAGATTCCGGGCATCGGTCAGGATCTGGCGCTGAAGATCGTCACGCTCGTCACCACGGGCGATCTGCCGATGCTCAAGGAGCTGGCCGCCAAGACGCCGCCATCTGTGCTGGCGCTATTGCGCGTGCCGGGCCTAGGTCCTAAAAAAGCGGCGGTCCTGTACAAGGAGTTGCACGTTGGCTCGCTGGAACAACTCCGCGCCGCCTGCGAGTCCCACCTGGTGCGGGACCTGAAGGGCTTTGGCGAAAAGACCGAGCAGAAGATTATGGAAGGGCTGACCATCGCCAACAGCCAGGATGAGCGCCTGTATTGGGCGACGGCCGACGAATTCGCGCAGTCGTTGATTGAGGATCTGAAAGCTTGCCCTAGCGTGCAGCAGATTGAACCCGCCGGCAGTTACCGCCGGGGAAGAGAAACGATTGGCGATCTCGACATTCTGGTCGTTGCGGATAATCCGACCGAGGTGATGGATCGCCTGGGGGCATTTCAGAACGTGGCCGAGGTGCTGGCCCGCGGCGACACCAAGATGTCTGTCCGCTTGGGAGGCGGCCTGCAAGTGGACTTGCGCGTGGTCAAGGCAGAGTCGTTCGGCGCGGCGCTGCAATACTTTACCGGATCGAAAGCGCACAACGTGGAACTCCGCGGGCGAGCCAAGAGTCGCGGATTGAAGATCAACGAATACGGCGTCTATCGCGGCGAGGAATCGATCGCGGGACGCAGCGAGGCCGAAGTTTACGCCGCGCTCGATCTCCCTTATTTTCCGCCGGAACTGCGCGAAGCCCGTAAGGAATTCGACTGGGCCGACGCCGGTGGACTGCCATCGCTGATTGAATTAGCGGATCTGCAAGGCGATCTGCACATGCACACCACCGCCACGGACGGCAAGGCAACGCTCGATGAAATGGTCGCCGCCGCGCAAGCGCGCGGACTGAAATACATTGCCATTACTGACCACTCCAAACGGGTCAGCATGGCGAATGGATTGAACGCCGAGCGCCTGCGAGCGCAATGGACCGAGATCGACAAGCTGAACGCGCGACTGAAAGATTTTGTCGTGCTAAAAGGTGTTGAGGTCGACATTCTCGAAGCCGGCGGATTGGACTTGGAAGACGACGTGCTGAGCGAGGCGGATTGGATCGTTGCCAGCGTCCACTACGGCCAGAATCAACCGCAAGAACAAATCACGCGACGAATTCTGGGCGCGATTACCAATCCATACGTCTCGGCGATCGCGCATCCGACCGGCCGGCTACTCAATCGCCGCAAGCCGTACGAAGTCGACACAGACGCGATGTTCAAGGCAGCGCGCGACCACGGCAAGCTGTTGGAACTGAACGCCAATCCCGCGCGATTGGACCTGGACGACGTCGCCTGCGCCGCGGCCAAATCTTTTGGCGTGCCAATTGTCATCTCCAGCGACGCCCATAGCACCAAAGGTCTGGCCGTGCTGCGCTACGGCATCCTACAAGCCCGCCGCGCAGGTTTGACCAAATCGGACGTCGCCAACACCCGGAGCTGGGCGGAAATGAAGCGGTTGATCGGGAAGTAGAACCGACGGACACTGGCCGGGTTCGCCTTTTTTTCCGGCGCCGGCGCGTTACGTTGCGCCGACCTTAATCCTGCTTCGCCCACCGGCAACACCAGGCGCCAGCTCAAAAAGATCGAACGGGTCGACATCATCGGCAGCAAACAACTGCGCAACCACGTGCATCCATGGCGAGATTTCGATTTTGCCCAATGGCCGAGAGCATTATGACTCTTCGGAGGACCATGTCTAAGTCCCATCGCCGGTGAGTGCGCACTCGAATTCTCAAAAAAGCAATGTGGGGGGTGCGGCCGTTCGTCATTTTTGCCAAATTTGCGTCCTAGGTTAGCTTACCTCTTTGCCACGTGGTGGGGTTTGAGTCATAATGCCTCACTCGGCATCAATGCGAGTTCTCCGGGGTATCCAGGTCCATGCCGCACGCACGCGAATCTTCGCCGTCCAGCCGTTCCTCGCGCAGGCTATTGGCCGATGCGCAGGCTGGATCGAACGAGGCGTTGGGGACGCTGTTACAGACGTGCCGGACCTATTTGCTAATCATTGGCGAACGCGAGCTTTCCGGGGCGATCCGCGCTCGCGTTGCGCCTTCGGACGTTGTGCAGGAGACGCTGGCCGAGGGCAAGCGCGCGCTGGCGTTGTTCGAAGGCCAGACGACCGAGCAGTTCACCGCCTGGCTGCGCGGGATTCTGCTCCACAAGATCGCTCACGCGCGGCGGTTTCATCAGGCGACCGGTTGCCGTGCCATTTCGCGCGAGGAGCCCCAGGCAGGCCGCAGCTCGATTTGCCAACATGCCGTGAAAGCCGTCGATGACGAGACGCCCAGCCGGGTCGCCATGCGCGCCGAAGACGCCGATGTGATGCACGCGGCGCTGGCGCGATTGCCAGCGCATTACCGGCAAGTCATTCAATTACGCAACTTTGATCTGTTGCAGTTCGAGGATATCGGCCTACTGATGGAACGCCCAACCGGCGCCGCGCGCGCGCTGTGGGGTCGCGCCATGCAGGCCTTGAAGGAAGAGCTTCATGGATTCTCGGCACAGTAATGGCAGCCCGGAGGAAGAACCGGGCGATCCGAAAGAGCGCCTGACGACTGCGCTGATCCAGCGTCACGAGTTGATCGTCGAAGACGTAGCGCTTCATTCGTCGCCAGAAACATCTCCCACTGGCGCCACCAACGCCGAGGCCGACGAGACCCTTGATCGCGCAGAGTTCTCAGCGCTCACGGACTGTCTGGCGCATTTAGAACGCGTTCGCCGCGCCGAGGCCACCGACGAATCTTGGAATTCGGAATTGGGTTCCCTGGTTGGCCGAATGTCGTTCGCTGATGACTCAGAGTCCGATGACGCCGGCGCCGAATCGCTGGCCGGTCGCCACATTGGACGGTTCGAAATTGTGCGCGAACTTGGTCGGGGCGGGCTCGGCATGGTGCTGCTGGCCAACGACCCAGTGCTGAGACGCCGTGTGGCGCTCAAGATTCCTCGCCCCGAGGCGGTGGTCACTCCGCAACTCCGCAAGCGATTTCGCCGAGAGGGCCAGGCCGCGGCGCGGCTGCTGCATACCCATATCGTGCCGGTGTACGAAGTTGGGCAGATCGGACCGATTTGCTTTATCGCCGGCGCCTATGTCGAAGGCGAGAACCTGGCCCAGTGGCTCGCCTCGCGCGCGGCCCCCTGCCCTGCTCGGATGGCCGCCGGAGTGGTCGCCGACCTCGCAGACGCGATGCACTACGCTCACAGCCAGCAGATTTTGCATCGCGACCTGAAGCCGAGCAATATTCTGATCGAGCGAGTTCTGACATCCGTCGACACGTCGACGCAAAGCAACGCCGAAGGAGCACCGGCGCCCCCGCCGCATGACCACTCGATCAACGCCAAAATCACGGACTTCGGCCTGGCCAAAGTCTTGGACGCCGTGGAGGACGAGACACGGCACGGCGCGGTGTTAGGGACGCCTGGCTACATGTCTCCGGAGCAGGCGAAGGGAGATCTGGCGCAGATCGGCCCGGCGAGCGATGTGTATGCGCTGGGCGCAATTCTCTTTGAGATGCTAAGCGGTCGCGCCCCGTTTGTCGGCAATTCCGAGGCGGATACGCTGTTGAATCTACTCTCCGACGAGCCTGCCACTCTGCGGGGAGTCCGCTCGACGCCGCGCGATCTCGAAGCGATTTGCGTGCGCTGTCTAGAGAAGGCGCCGGCCGCGCGTTACCCAAGCGGCGGCGCGCTAGCGGCAGACCTCCGGCGATACCTGTGCGGCGAGCCGACCGAAGCGCGACCCCTCTCAATACCCAAGCGACTGACGCGCTGGGCGCGGCGGCGTCCGGCGCAAGCGGCTCTAGCGCTAGTCAGCCTGGTGGCCATCTTGACGATTGTCGCCGGCGCGATCATCCATACTGCCCAACTCGATAACGCGTTGGAGCTTGCGCAAGGTAACGCCGTGCAAGCAGAGACCAACCAACAAGCGGCCGAGAAATTCGAATCGCAGGCCAACGAACAACTCTACGCCGCCCAGATGCGCATTGCGGACTTGGCAGTCCACGACGGAGACGCCAACCGCGCTCGCAGATTATTAGCAAAGTATGGCCCAAGCGCGCGGCTGAGTCACTTGCGCGGCATCGAATGGCATGTGCTTCAGTCGCAAGTTGCGAGGATTGATAACACCGGGGACGATTGCGCCACGGTGATCTTGGAACATGGAAAGAAAGTCGAATGCGCCCGCTTTCTGCCGGGAGACCAGCAGATATTGACCGGCGACGAAACGGGACGGCTGCGGATCTGGGACTTGGCGTCCAAGAGTGTTGTTTACGAGCTGGCCGCCCACAAGGCGTGTGTGAATCAAATCGCGTTTTTGCCTGATGGCACACATGTGGCGACGGCTAGTTGCGATACGACCGTCACTATCTGGAAGATAAACGCCGCAGGTTTGGATCCAGTGCAGACGCTGAAGGCTACCAATGAAATCCTCTTACTCGCGTGTTCGCCGGACGGATCCAAGATAGCGTCCTTCACCATGAGAGCGGACAGTAGTTTCGGGGGAGACCTTGGGCGACTCCAAGTGTGGGACACAGAAACCGGCCAGGAACTCTTCACAGGCGCCGCCAGAGCCAGAAGCATGGAGTGGACCAGCGATGGCACAGCAATTGTGATGGGTGGCGACCTAGGTATCCAGTGTCGAGAGCTGCGAGATTGGGGCACCGTCCGAACGATGACAACCAAGGAATGTCGTGTCTCGCTTCATCCAAGAGGCGAGCTAACTGCACTGGAATATGGCGTAGGTATGCGTCATTTTGACTCGAACTCTGGCGAGTCGTCAATCCGGATGCATACGTTATTGCAGGGACTCGTTGGTTGGGAGAAAAACTCGGAACTATTGGCGATCGTTGCGCCGGACTCCATAGTTCACGTGTTTGACACAAAAGCGGGCAATCAACCTGTCAGCTTCGCGCAGCATCATGCAGATCGCGTGACGGATCTTGGATTTTCCGGTGATGGCAAGTACCTCATTACCGCCGGATGGGACGGGCGCGTTTGCGTCACGGATTTGCACCGGCGATTGCCGCTACATCCGAGCGTGCGCCATCTCTATCCTGGCGGTTTTGATGGGAACATCATCGGCATCGACGAGGATGGTCAGCGAGTCACAATCCAAACGCACAGGGACATTACGCGATTAAAAGTCGACTGTTTCCAGAAGAGCTCCAAAAACGCGCCCATGGAGTTTGGAGATCGGACAACTTCATTCCCGAATTCGCCTGGCGTGATCTCGCCGCGTGGAATGCGGTTGGAACGAGATAGTCAGGGTGGCGGAATCGTGCGGGATTTGAAAACCGGCGAGACCAAGCCTCTGGCGATCACGCTGCCAGAGAATCTCGCGAGCGCTTTCTACTTTGACGAACTGGACGCCGTAGCGATTTCATTCACCGACCACATTTTGCGCGTGATCGATCTCCGCTCGTCTAGGGGCATTTGTGCCGAGACATTCGCGGTGGGAAAGGATTGGGCAAATACTGGAGATGTGGCAACCATGTCTGTGGACCGACGCTGGACTGCCATGGCACACATTCCCGGCGGTTTCCGACTTGTCGATAACCTCACAGGAGAGGGGCGATGGCTGCGCGAAGATGAGAACATCACCGATTCCCTTGCTTGCCCGCAATTCTCGGCGGACGGCCGACGCATTGCCGTTGTGCACAATCGAAGAAACGTGCTGATCTGGGACGTTGTCAGTGGCGAGCTTCTGCACACCTTGCAATTGAACATTCTGACGAACGGTCTCGCTTTCTCGCCAGATGGACGGACCCTGGCCATACAGACGGAGCGTGAGTTGCAGTTCTGGCACGCCGAGACAGGCCAGAAGATGGTCGCTGTCGCGATTCCCGATGGCATCAGCGCGATCCGATATTCGCCGGATGGGCGTATTTTCTACTGCGCCTCGGGCAATCCTAATCGGGCAGACATCTTCCACTGGGTGGCGACAGACGATAGCCCGGCCGACGCGGTGGCTGCCAGCGAGTCCGTCCCGATTGCCCCCTCGAAGTCATCCATTGAACTGTCGCCCTAGCGTTCCAGCAGGCCAGTCCGGGGCGCCCGCCGGGCCTTCGACCAGCCGAACGGCCAGCTTTTATTCCCCTTCGGGCGAGTGTAAGCTACAGGGGCTTGATGAGCGCCCTGGTGGCGAATTGGGCTGCGTCATCAGTCGTTACGTGGACACGTTCCGCGGCGCCGTTGAATGCAGATCATCCCAATTGCCAATCGCCATTGCTCGCTAGCCACGTTGAACACATTCCAGGACCGGCCTGACTGGCCGTGCCTTTGTTACCGCCCGCCCACCACGCCTTTTTCCCGCCGGAGACCTATCTCGATGAAACGCCGTGACTTGTTGTTGTTGATGGCCGCTGTCTGCCTGGCTGTCTGGCCGCTGAAAATTGCGATGGGCGAACTTGCCGCTGACAAACCGAAGCGCAAGGTGCTGGTCTTCACCAAGAGCGCCGGCTTTGAGCATTCGGCCATCAAGCGCAAAGGCGACATGCTCGGCCACGCAGAACGGGCGTTGATCAAGCTAGGCGAAGAAAACGGCTTTGACGTTGAGTGCACCAAGGATGGTGCGGTGTTCGACAAAGATCTTAGCGGCTACGACGCCATCTTCTTCTATACTACTGGCGATCTGACGACCGAAGGGGGCGACAAGAACCCGGCGATGTCCGCTGCGGGCAAACAGAAGCTATTGGACTACGTTGCCAGCGGCAAGGGCTTTTTGGCGTCGCACTGCGGCGCGGATACGTTCCACTCGCCCGGTCATGACGCCGGCAAGCAGCGCGAAACCCAGACCGAGGTCGACCCCTACATCGCCATGCTGGGCGGAGAGTTCATCAGCCACGGACCGCAGCAGAAGGCGCGTCAACAAATCGTCGACGCCAAATTCCCAGGCTTTGCCGAAGCGGCCGACGAAGGCGCCGACGATTCGTTCATTGTGAACGACGAATGGTATTCGCTAAAGAATTACGCAGACGACCTGCACGTGATCCTGGTGATGGACACGCAGGGCATGCAGGGCAAGGATTACGAGCGTCCGCCGTTCCCCTCGACCTGGGCCCGCCGCCACGGCAAAGGGCGCGTTTTCTACACCTCGATGGGCCACCGCGAAGACGTCTGGGATAACCCCAAGTTTCAAAAGATGCTGGTCGGCGCGTTCGGCTGGGCGTTTGGCGATGCAGAAGCCGAGACACCCGCCAATATGAAGCAGGTAGCGCCGGGCGCCGGCGTGATGCCCCCGCGGTAGTGCCTGACGTTTGAGGCATTTGGAAAGCAAACACCCAGGCCGGCGCGCAATCGAGCGCGCCGGCCTTTTTTGTGAGCTCTTTGGAAAGGCGACTCCCTTGGCCGACAAACAAAAATCCATCGTGCTAACCGGAGTGAGCCGCGGCCTGGGGCTGGTGATGGCCGAGGGGTTTATCGCCGCAGGGCATCGCGTTTGTGGCTCGGCTCGCAGCGCGACCGGCATTGCGGAGCTGCGCCGCCGCTGGCCGGCGCCCCACTGTTTTGACGCGGTTGACGTGGCGGACGACGACCAGGTAGCGCGCTGGGCCATGGACGTGCTCGCGGACGTCGGGCCGCCCGATCTGCTGATCAACAACGCGGCGCTGATGAACGCGAGCGCCGAGCTGTGGAAAGTTCCGCCCCAGGAATTCAAAAGCCTGGTCGATGTGAACATCCTGGGCGTGTTTCACGTGATCCGGCATTTCGTCCCGGCGATGGTCGCGCGCGGCTCGGGCGTGATTGTTAATTTCAGCTCTGGCTGGGGACGCTCGACGTCGCCCGAGGTCGCGCCGTATTGCGCCACCAAATGGGCGATCGAAGGACTGACGCAGGCGCTTGCGCAGGAATTGCCATCCGGCATGGCCGCCGTTCCGCTCAATCCGGGCGTGATCAACACAGACATGCTGCAAACCGCGTTCGGCGCCGGCGCCACGCGCTACCAATCGCCCGAACAATGGGCCAGGAAAGCTGTGCCGTTGATCCTGGGACTATCGGCCAAAGACAACGGCGAACAAGCTGAAGTGCGATCTTCGGGTTGATCTTGTTGCGGCAGTCGGTGATCCATAGTCGGCGCGATGGCTACCAGCGAGGAAGAGAAACGACGTGGAAACCTGGCCCGAAGTGGAATCCGTGGTTTATTGTCCAGGGAAATGGATCGCCCTGACGCTCGGCACGTTTTTCACGCTTGTCGGAGTGATTGGGTTCTTCACAATTGGCGATGCAGTGCCCCCCGGCCTGCCGGTTTGGATTGGGAAGTTGTGTACAATTCCATTCGCACTGCTCGGCGGAATTGTACTCGTGTGGGCACTCTGGCGAATTTTCTTGCCGGTTTCTATTCGTCACGCTGTTCTGACTGAGTGGCCCGATGTTCCGATGGAGCCTGTCGCTCGCGAGGGTTCTGTATTACACGCGAGGGTCACACATGAACTGGCGCAAGAGGCCGGCCAGTGGGAGTTCCGCCCCCATCAGCATCTTTGGCGAAACGACTTGCGATCTTTGATTGCCTTCGGAATTGTGTTCCTGACAGCGTTCGCGGGTTTATTGACCTGGATCTTTCATAGAGAACTGAACAATGCAGGCTGGGCCGTTTCGGCGATCTGTGCGATAGGGGGCACCGTTTTCTGTGGCGTCCCGGCCATTCTGTTGATCGGCTTGTTACTGCGTTCGGGATATCGCCAACTTTGCCGGCTTAGCATTCCAGGCAATGGAGACGATCTGGAGCTGGATTTGCCCCACACGCGTGAATCCGAGAAAACGGATTTGGCGGCGGGATTGAGGTGGACCTTCGTTGGAGAGACCAAGAGGCAATGCCTTGCGATTCCGCGCGAGCTGGTTAGCGCCGTCCAACTCTGCCCCTGGCATTTCGTCCTGCAAGACGGAGCCACAGACGCCGTCCAGGGCCTGCTCGTTTTAAAGCGTTCGCCCGCAGGCGACTATTATCGGCTCCCCATCTTGTTAACCAGCGACGTTGTCGGCGGGGCTCGCCTTTTGCAGAGACTTGCGACCACACTGCAAGTTCCCTATCTGTTTTGCGCCGACGCCGCAGGATGGAGAGCCGAAGGCGCGCGTGCAAAAACACGTCCACCATTGAAGCATGGCGGAACACTCAGTTGAAAACGCTCCGCGCGTGGTACTCGATCCTAGAACGGTTGAGCTCAACGAGTTTTGTTGGAACTCTGTTAGTTCAGTCCGCGCCGAAATTGCGAAGGCAGGATTTGTCGATGAAGATACGACGCTCCGCGGTCACGTCTATCACCGCGATCGCCGCACTATTGATGTTTGTCTTCGCCGTGGCCCGCGTATTAAACGCCTCGCCGCATGGCGCCCAAGAGGCATTTAACAAGGCGCTGGCAATTGGCCTGGGCCTGAGCCCTTTAGCGTTTCTGGCGCCGCCACGGCGATGGCTACAAAAGAACCTCCGCACGGTGCTACTGATCTGGTGGATCGTGCCGATTGGTACGGGCGTCGTAGTCACCCCCTACATCAGCGACATTGGACCCAACAGCCATTTTTTACTGCCGCTACTGGTCTGGGTCGCCGCCTTTTGGGCCATGTTCGCGCCGGTGGCCGTCCTTGGATTGCGAGCGAGTCTGACGAAAAGCAGGCCGTAATAAAATTTAGGGATGCGATCTGCCTCGCCTCTACGGCGCAAAGCGCACGACCAAATCGCCGGTTTCTATTTGCACGCCGGGGCGGACGAGGACTTCGGCGATTTTGCCGTCGCGCTCCGCGTAGAGCGTTGTTTCCATCTTCATCGCTTCCAGCGATAACAGCTTTTGGCCCTTGGTGACCGTGTCCCCCGCTTGCACGGCCACGGTGACCACCGAGCCTGGCATCGGCGCGCCAACCTGGTTGGGGTCGCTGGCCTCGGCCTTCGGGCGGCGTTCGACCAGGGCTTCGAGCGCGCGGTCTTCGATCGTCACGGTCCGCGACTGTCCGTTGAGCTCGAAGAAGACCGTGCGCCGCCCGTCCGGATGAGGATCGCCCACGGTCAGGAACTTGACGACCAGCGTCTTTCCTTTTTCGATATCGACGGCAAACTCTTCGCCCGCGTCCGGGCCGTAGAAGAAGACCGGCGTGGGGACGCTGCTGGTGTCCGAGTATTTTTCTTCCCGCGCGATGTACTCCGCAAACACCTTGGGGTACATGAAATAGGAGAGGACGTCTCGCGCAGACGGCTTGCGGCTCATGATCACTTCGACCGTGGCCTCGGCCTCGGCAAAATCCGCTGGTGGCAAAATGGCGCCTGGTCGGTCGGCCAGTGGCTTGGCGCCGCGCAGGATTCGATTTTGCACGTCCGCCGGAAATCCGCCGGGAGGCGTCCCCATCCGACCACTCATCAGGTCGACCACCGATTCCGGGAACGCCAACTCGCGCTCCGGGTTGAGCACGTCTTCCACGGTGAAATCGCCCGTGATCAGGTACAGGGCCATATCGCCGACGGCCTTGGAGCTGGGCGTGACCTTGACGATGTCGCCGAACAGACGGTTCACGTCGGCGTACATTTTGCAAATGTCGCGCCAGCGATGCGCCAGGCCGATGGCCTTGGCCTGCTGGAACAAATTGGTGTACTGACCGCCGGGCATTTCGTCTCGATAGACGTCGGCCGTGCTGGCCAGCATGCCCGTTTCGAACGGCGTGTAAAACTCGCGGACGGCGGACCAATAGTCGGCGATCTGTTGCAGCGGCTCAAAGCCAAGCTGCGTGTCGCGCGGAGTAAAGCGGAGCGATTCGACGATCGAATTCAGATTGGGCTGCGAGGTCAGGCCTGAGAATGGCGCCACGGCGGCGTCGGCGATATCCAGGCCCTCTTCCGCGGCTAGCAAGATCGACCCTGCCTGCACGCCGCTGGTATCGTGCGTGTGAAAGTGAACCGGGATGCCGATCTCCTGCTTCAGCGCGCGGACCAGTTGCTGGGCGGCGTAGGGCTTGCAGAGTCCGGCCATGTCCTTGATGCACAGGATATGCGCGCCCATCTTCTCCAACTGCTTGGCCATGCGGATGTAGTACTTCAGGTCGTACTTCGTCCGCGACGAATCCAGGATATCGCCGGTGTAGCAGATGGCAGGCTCGCAAATGGCGCCGGCCTCGATCACGGCCTCCATTGCCACGCGCATGTTGTCGACCCAATTCAGCGAGTCGAAGATGCGGAAGACGTCCATGCCGGCGGCGGCCGTCTCTTTGACAAATTCGCGAACGACATTGTCCGGATAGTTGGCGTAGCCCAGCGCGTTCGACGCGCGGAACAGCATTTGAAACAGGATGTTGGGGACGCGGTCGCGCAGATCGGACAGACGCTGCCAAGGGCATTCGCCCAGGAAGCGCATCGCCGTGTCGAACGTGGCGCCACCCCACATTTCGATGGAGAACAGTTGCGGAACCAGCCGGGCGTAGGCGTCGGCCACGTTGACCATATCGACCGAGCGCAGCCGAGTTGCCAGTAGCGACTGGTGCGCGTCTCGGAACGTGGTGTCCGTCAGCAGCAGCGGCTTTTGCTCCAGGATCCACTTGCTGAGCCCCGCGGGCCCCAACTGTCGCAGCCGATCGCGCATGCCGGAGGGAACGGACTGATCGTGATTGACCACCGGCAGCGGCGCCGGCGCGCGGCGGACTAGCTCCGGCTTTTTCTTCACGGCCGGATGACCGTTGACCAAAACGTCTCCCAAAAAGTTAAACAGCTTGGTCGCTCGGTCGCGCGGGACGACAAAGTCGAACAGTTCCGGCGTCTCGTCCAAAAACCGCGTGGTGTAGCCGCCGGCCAGGAACTTGGGATGCGTGACCAGGTTGATCAAAAACGGCAGGTTCGTCTTCACGCCGCGGATGCGGAATTCCTGCAGGCTGCGCTCCATCCGCCGCGCCGCGTCGGAAAAGTGCCGCGCCCAAACGGTGACTTTGACCAATAGCGAATCGTAAAACGGCGTGACCAGCGCGCCGGAGAACGCGGTGCCGCCATCGAGCCGGATGCCCATGCCGCCGGCGGAGCGATAGTGGGTGATCCGGCCATAATCCGGCAGGAAGCGATTCTCAGGATCTTCCGTCGTTACGCGGCACTGGATGGCAAACCCGCGCGTGCGGATGGCGTCTTGCGCGCCCAGATCGATCTCGGGATCGGCCAGCTTGTGACCCTTCGCGACCATGATCTGGCACTGCACCAGGTCGACGCCGGTCACGGCCTCGGTCACCGTGTGTTCGACCTGAATCCGCGGATTGACTTCAATAAAGTAGTACTTGCCGGTGTCCGTATCGACCAAAAACTCCACGGTGCCGGCGTTCTGATAGCGCACCGCGCGGCCGACGGTGAGGGCGGACTGGCAGATCTCTTCTCGCAATGCCGGATCGAGGCTCAGCGCCGGCGCGATCTCAACGACCTTTTGGTGGCGACGCTGGAGCGAGCAATCGCGCTCGTATAGATGCACCAGACCGCCGTGCTGGTCGCCTAGCAACTGCACTTCGATATGCCGTGGACGGGGAATGAATTTTTCGAGAAAGACGTCGCTACTGCCGAACGCGCCAAGCGATTCTCGCTGCGCCTGGGCCAGCGAGTTCGCCAGCTCTTCGACCTTTTCGACAACGCGCATGCCGCGTCCGCCGCCACCCTTGGCCGCCTTTAGCATGACTGGGTAGCCGAGCTTTTCGGCCAACTGGGTCGCCTCTTCCGGGCCCGAAAGCGGATTATCGCTACCGGCTAATACGGGGACGCCAACGCTACCTGCAATCTGCCGGGCGGTGACTTTGTCGCCTAGTTGCTCCAGCACTTCGGGCGTGGGCCCGCAGAAGATGATGCCGGCCTTTTGGCAGGCCCTGGAGAGCTCTGGATTCTCCGAAAGAAAGCCGTAGCCAGGGTGAATGGCGTCAACGCCGTGCCGGCAGGCAATGGCCAGGATCGCGTCGATGTCCAGGTAAGACCGCAGTGGCTCGCCGGCCTTGCCCACCAGGTAGGCCTCGTC
>Ga0105047_10010965_pt1 | contig 14753 bp, 13 predicted proteins | sample MAT04_FD_78384 | JGI IMG/M metagenome (GOLD analysis project Ga0105047, IMG submission 78384) | Freshwater microbial communities from Lake Fryxell liftoff mats and glacier meltwater in Antarctica - MAT-04 (megahit assembly) | ecosystem: Environmental > Aquatic > Freshwater > Ice > Liftoff... | reverse complement strand
CGGCCTGCACCTTGAGCCGCGCCTCATAGCGCTGGCGCTCGCGGCGTTGCCAACGCGCCATGTCCTCTTCCATCGCAATACAACGCGCAAAGATCAGAAAACCGGTATGGCCGACCGGCAAGTCATCCGGGCGGAGGCGGTCGGCTGAAGGCTTGTAGGGGCGCAACAGCAGTTCTTCCACCGCTACGTCGGCAAAGTGATACGCTTCCAGCCCGCGTAAGAGATCGCTCACCTGGTTGGTCGTCGGCACGATGCTGGCGAAAAATCCGCCGGGGCGGATCGCCGCCCGCACATGGGCAAGGTAGAGCCAGGGTTCGCGTACGTCCAAAAAGACGGCATCCACATCACTAGCCTTGAAGCCGGCTTCAATGTCGGTTTCGAACATGCGCACATGGGGGAGCAACCCGCAGCGCTCCAAATTATCGCGCGCGACCAGGAAGGTGTCGGAACGCGATTCATGCGTATAGACCACACCGGTGGGCGCCACGGCCCAGGCCAATGCCGTCGTCAGGCCGCCACTCCCGGTGCCGGCCTCGATCACACGGCTACCGGCGCGCAGACTCAGGCGATGCACAATGTAGGCAGCATCTTTCGGGTAGATAATCTGCGTACTGCGCTTGAGCGTCTGCATCAGATCGGTCAGCCCCGGCTCCAGCACGAGCGCACCGTGGCCCGAATGGCTCTGCACCGATGCACCCCACGGCTGGTCGATCAAGGTGTCGTGGCGAAACGCGCCGAGATGGGTGTGGGTCGTCTGCCCCGGTTGCAGCCGGACGATATAGCGCTTGCGATCATAGGAAATCAGCAGAATCAAGCTGCCCGCCGTGGTATGGGGCGAACGCCGGCTGCCGGCATCGAGCGCGGCGACCACCGGTGCGTCTACGGGTAGGGACGAATCGAGTTTTTGCATAGAAGAAGATTATACTCTGGACGGCAGCGTTGGCCGAAACCTGCTGGAGTTGACAGCCCAAAAGCCTTCACAGTAGAATCGGCTACCAGAACCTCACGAATACTCCACCATTGCGTCCCAGGAGGAAACTCGATGCACAGCAAAGGCGTGGCCCTATGGATGATACTGTTGCTGGCGACCCTGGCAACCCTTGCCGGTTGTGGCGCGCGCAGTGGCGGCGGCGAAACAGCCACCGCATCCACCAACCGCAGCCTGTTGCTCGACCTGCCCGCGCTGATTATCGACTATGACGCAGAGGGCAAACCGAGCCTGGGCAGCACAGCGCTTGCCGAACTGGGAAACGTGCTGCCGAACGCCGTGGTGAGCCAACTGACCCTCGACAAAACCACGGTGGACACCTTCACCGCTGCCAACCTCCAGCATCTTCAGGTGAGCAATACGCCCAGCGGATTGCGCGTGCTTGCCAATGGCCAACCCCTGCCCACCATCGTCTGGGATCGTACCGCATTGGACAATCTCACCGCCTTATTGGGCAAGGCAAGCCCCGGTGTGGTCGCCACCCTGCGCGACCTGCTGCCCATCATCACGGATTTGGGGGTGGGCATCGTTGGCCGTTTCCCACCGTCGCAAGGCACCGCGACCATACCGCTTGTGGTGCAAGGCGCCGCCTCCAATGCGGCGGCCGCACAGGCGGCCGAACAGTCATTTGTGGCGAGCGCAGGCTCCCGGCCGGCGATCCAGATTCCTGTCTACTACGCCGTTGATGGCACGTGGACGGTCGAGGGCATCACCGATACCGAATGGCAAGCGCTCACCGGGCTGCCATTTGGCGGCCTTCGCCTCTCACCGGGGTTGCTGCAGGATATCAAGGCTGCCGGCATCAAAAGCGCCACCGTGCGCGCCGATGCCCAAGGCATCCACCTTGCCCTGGATGGCGTCGACTTTCCCTATCTCAGTTGGGAGGGTGGCGGCGTGCGCACAGCGATTGACCTGGCGCAACAGTTTGGCCTGCTGCGGGACTTGCCGCTTGATCCGGCAACGCTTGACAACCTGCTCGCCACCTGGCTGCCCGCCATCCAGTCGTCAAACGTGACCATCCAGGTGAGCTTCCCACAGGAGTAAATAACGTGCGTGGCACTGGCCAGATCGGGCCGGCGCCACGCACGCCCGATCAACTGCGCAGCGCAGCCCGCCCCAATGTGCGCACGCTGGTCACCAACGCCGGTATCTCCTGCATGTTCAGGCCAGCCAAGCGCAGGGCAACGGTCACCTCGGGATCTCGGTCTGACTGGACGCTGATCTCGTCCAGAAATGGCCGGAAACGCGCCTGGAGGTCCACAAAGACATGCTCGATGGCACCAGTGTTGGCCCCACGCACGGCAAACTCGGCATCGACGATGTCAAGCCGGCGCTGCACCCACAAGGCGCTGCGCTCGCGTCGCGCCAGGGCCTGGCCCGGTATCTGGCCGTTGCGCCACACAAGCTCGGCGGCCGGCCGCACCGGTAGCTTGCCGCTCAGCACCAGGTGGTCGCCGGACGGTGCAAGCAGCGAGTGCAGGTGCCCAAACACATCAAACAGGGCGATGGTGCGGTAGTTGACGTCAAACTGCACGAAGGGGTCAGGCGCCGGCTCCAACAGACCGGCAAACCCTTTGGCATTCGGCCCCCGCCGCACGACGACCTTCCCGCGCAGGCTGTCGTTGAGAGCAACGACCAGCGCGCGGCTGCGGCGATCCAGTTGCACCCGCGCCGCAACCCAGGCAATCGCAATCAACAACACGATCGCCAGCAGCGAAGTCAGAAAAAGACGGTTCGAAAAGAAATCGGGCATAATCGAATTGTGAAACGTTATCCACCAATTGTCAATCCGCAATCCGCAAATCAGGCGCGCCGTCTATGGAATTCAAAAACAACGTCACCCGTTTTCTCGACAGTCAAAAAGTCAGCTACCAGCTCTTCACCTATGACTACGACGCCGGCGTGCACTCGGCGGTGGAAGTCGCCGCAGCCATCGGGTTGCCCGCTCTCCAAGTCTTCAAGACCCTGGTGGCCCTGGCCGACGATCCGCACCGCAAACCGCTGTTGGTCCTCGTGCCTGGCCCCGACACCCTCGATCTCAAGGCACTGGCCAAGGCAGTCGATACCAAAAAGGTAAAAATGGCGGCGCATGAAGAGGCCGAACGCTTGACTGGCCTGCAAACCGGCGGCATCAGCGCGCTGGCTCTGATCAACAAGGGCTTCGACGTTTATCTGGACGACCAGGCCGCCCAATTTGCGACGATTGCGGTCAGCGCAGGCCAGCGCGGGGCAAATATTCTGCTCTCCGTGCAAGATCTGGTTCGCCTCACGCGCGCGCGAACTGCCCGCCTCAAAGGATAACGTTGCCTGGATCGCCTCCCGTTCCCCCGACCCCTCCCAACAAAATCGCAACAATCCCAGAATGGCCCTTCGTTTGAATGGATAGAAACGACCACCGACCGCCACCTGCTCCCAATGGCGGCTTGTCGATTGCATCCAACCGGTACAACTGGAACCGAAAAAAGGGAAACCGACATGTCAGCCACCATGGCCGAACCCACAACTGGCTTGCACCTTGAACTGTCCGACGACCACCAGATGCTGCAAAACCTGGCGCGTGACTTTGCTCGCAAAGAAATCATCCCCATGGCCGAGCACTACGACCGCAGCGGCGAATGGCCTTGGGATATTTTCAACAAGGCGCGCAAGGTCGGGCTGGTCAACTTGAACATTCCTGAGGAGTACGGCGGCGTGGGCGCCAGCGTACTCGAAGAGTGCATCGTGGGCGAAGAACTGGCCTACGGTTGCTCCGGCATCCAGACCGCGCTCATGCTCAACCAACTGGCTGCGCTGCCCATGCTCATCTCCGCCAACGACGCCCAAAAGGAAAAGTACTTCACCAGCCTCACCAAGGAAGGCAAGATCATCGCCTATTGCATGACCGAGCCGGATGCCGGCTCCGACGTCGCCGGCATCAAGACGACAGCCGTGCGCAAAGGTGACAAGTACATCATGAACGGCACCAAGACCTGGATCACCGATGGTCCGGTCGCCAACTATTTCACGGTCTTTGCCAAGACGGATCCGGCGGCCCGCCATCGTGGCATGAGTTGCTTCATCGTCGAGCGCGATTGGCCGGGCGTCAGCACCGGCAAACCGTTGGAAAAATTGGGCCAACATGCTGCGCAGGCCTGCCAGGTCTTCTTTGAAAACGTGGAAGTGCCGGCCGAAAACCTGTTGGGCCATGAAGGGGACGGTTTCATGATCGGCATGAAGGTCTTTGACAAGAGCCGCCCGCCCGTCGCTGCCGCCGCCACCGGCGTGGCCCGCCGCGCCCTCGACGAAGCGGTCAAGTACGCGGGAGAACGCACCGCCTTTGGCCAGGCAATCCACCACTACCAGGCCGTCGGCTTTATGTTGGCGGACATGAAGATTCGCGTCGATGCCGCTCGCGCCCTCACCTGGCGCTCGGCGTGGCTAATCGATAACGGCAAGCGCAACACCTCCGAAGCGGCCGTCGCCAAAGCCTACGCCGCCGACGCGGCTGTGCTCAACGCCGTGGATGCCGTCCAGGTCTTTGGCGGCAACGGCTACAGTCGCGAATATCCGGTGGAGAAACTGATGCGCGATTCGAAGATTTATCAGATCTACGAGGGAACGACGCAGATCCAGAAGAGCATTATCCTGCGCGAGTTGTACAAGTAACTCAGGGCTTGCGTGCCTTGAGATAGAACAGCCGCTGGTCGAAATAGATGCGGTCACCGCGCCGCCGGGCATTCAGTCCGGCGGCGTCTGTTTCCAAGCCGGCTTCGATCATCTCGCGCACGACCGTGCGGATTGGCGGATCGGCTTGCATGTCGCTCAGCCATTCCTCCAACTCACGTTCAAAGGTAACCGTCTGGTCGCCCTCGATGATCAGGCCAGCGGCGGTCACCAACTTGCGGTATTGGTCCGCCCCACGCACGGCCACATGGCTGGGATTGCGTTTCTCCTCGATCGCGTTCTGCGTGGCGCGTTTCACTGGGTCGTCGGCGCCAAGCAGATCGGCAAGGATAAAGACGCCGCTATGCTTGAGCAGGCGTACCAGTTCGGCCATGACCTCCTGCGGGCGATGGCTGTGATGCAACAAGAGGCGACAGATGACGGCATCGAACCGTTCATCGCGAAACGGCAGGGCGTGCGCCGGCGCCATGCGGAAACTCACGCGCCGCATATTGGGCGAGGTGCTTTGCAGACGCAAATACTCAGCCGCCTCGAGCATTACCGGGCTGATGTCGACGCCGACGACTTCGCGCGCGCCCTCTTCGGCCAGCATGAGCGCCAACACACCGGAACCCGTGCCGGCATCCAGCACACATAAGTCAGGCCGCACTTGGGCAAACTTGAGCAGATGGCGGAAATTCTGCTCGCGGTCTTGCTCCTTGAAATCGGTCAAATCGGGCGCCAGGCGATTGTAGGCGCGCGCCACCGCCGCCACGTCGGCGCCATGGTCATCGCCGCTATTGGCGGCCGCTAGCTCGGCCTTTTGCCGGTAGGCCGCCATCGCCGGCGCCGGCAAATGCTCGCGACGATTCACATACGACAGGAACCAGGCGCCATCCTGCCGGCGCACTTCGCTAATCCCCGTATGGCACACCACAATCGACAAAGCATGAGCGCCCGTGAAATGGCGAACCGCGGTGGCGATCCCGTTGCCGCTCAGCACCACCGCCACCACTTTCCCCAGATTCTCCTGCACGATGCCGTCCAATGCCTCGACGAGCTGGCGTTGATAGCTGCCATAGGGCGAAAGCGGGTCGACAAAATGCGTGGACGGCCGCTGGTCGATGGTGCGTACGCTATAATCCCAAGCACCGGGCAAGACCGTCCCCTCCACAAACCGACCGGGCAGCCCATCATGCACCGTCACCGCCAGATTCAACGCCTGGCCGAGACGCTGTGCGGTCAGGCGGCTGCGCAACAAGGGAGCGCAGTACAGAACGTCGAGTTTTTCATGTGACACCAGCCACTGCGCCAACAAGTTGGTCTGTTCCCAACCAAACGCGGTCAAGCCGCCATCGGCCACCGAGCGCCCGCCCTGAAGCAGGTCAGAATAGCGATTTTGCAGACCTTCGGCATGGCAGATGAGTAGAAGACGCATCTCTGGCTGGGTGACCGGCAGATGGTCAGGCGAGAGGAACAGCGGTACGGTGGACGAACTGGTGATCACAGATGGCTCGCGGCTGGACATACTCGCATCATACCCAATTTCCGATTCGGCTACAAATCGGCTACAAATAGAGATACCCAACACAAAGACCCCAAGGAGCTGATTCCGATGAAACGCACGATACGCGCGCCGCGCGGCACGCAACTCACTTGTAAAAACTGGCTGATCGAAGCACCCTATCGCATGCTGCAAAACAACCTGGACCCCGAGGTTGCCTTCGACCCCGACAACCTGATTGTCTATGGCGGCCGCGGCAAAGCAGCGCGCAACTGGCCGAGCTTCGATGCCATCCTACGCACGCTGGAACGGCTGGAAGCGGACGAAACCCTGCTGGTGCAATCAGGCAAGCCGGTTGCGGTACTGCGCACCCACGAAGACGCCCCGCGCGTATTGCTGGCCAACTCCAATATTGTGCCGGCCTGGGCTACGCAGGCCAACTTCGAAAAATGGGAGCAGGCTGGCCTCATCATGTACGGCCAGATGACGGCCGGCAGTTGGATCTATATTGGCACGCAAGGCATCCTGCAGGGCACCTACGAAACCCTTGGCTCGCTGGCCCGCGTCCACGGCTGGGATAGCCTGAAAGGCAAACTGGTCGTCACCGCCGGCCTGGGTGAGATGGGCGGCGCCCAGCCGCTGGCGATCACCATGAACGAAGGCGTCGGGCTGATCGTGGAAGTCGACCGCTGGCGCGCCGAGCGACGGCTGGCGCTGCGCCAGATCGACGCCATCACCGACAACCTGGAGGAGGCGATGACCTGGGTGGCCGAGGCCCTGGCCCAGCAACAGCCGAAATCGATCGGGCTGATCGGCAATGCCGCCACCATCCTCCCCGAACTCGTGGCACGCGGGGTCAAACCGGACGTGGCGACCGACCAGACCTCGGCGCACGACCCGCTCTATGGCTACATCCCCGCCGGGTTGACGCCGGCGGCGGCGAGCGAATTGCGCCAGCGCGACCCCGCCGCGTATCTCCGCCAGGCGACCGACGCCATGACCCGCCATGTGCAGGCGCTGCTGGACTGGAAAGACCAGGGCGTGGTTGTCTTCGACTACGGCAACAATCTGCGCCAACGCGCCTTTGACAATGGTTTGACGCGCGCCTTCGAGTATCCCGGCTTTGTGCCGGCCTACATCCGCCCGCTCTTCTGTGAGGGCAAAGGTCCCTTCCGCTGGGTTGCGCTCTCCGGCGACCCCGAAGACATCTACGTGACCGACCGCGCCATCCTCGAACTCTTCCCCGCCGATGAACACCTGGCGCGCTGGATTCGCCTGGCGCAGGAGCAGGTCCAATTCCAGGGTCTGCCGGCGCGCATCTGCTGGCTTGGCTACGGCGAACGCGCTCGCGCCGGCGCGCGCTTCAACGAACTGGTGGCCAGCGGCGCTGTCAAAGCGCCCATTGTCATCGGTCGTGACCACCTGGACAGCGGCTCCGTGGCCAGCCCCAACCGCGAGACCGAAGCCATGTTGGACGGCTCCGACGCCATCGCCGATTGGCCGCTGCTCAACGCCCTCGTCAACGCCGTCAATGGCGCCACCTGGGTGAGCATCCACCACGGCGGAGGGGTGGGCATTGGCTATAGCATCCATGCCGGCCAGGTCATCGTTGCCGACGGCACGCCCGCCGCCGCGCGCCGCCTGGAACGCGTCCTGACCAGCGACCCCGCCATGGGCGTCGTGCGTCACGCTGACGCCGGTTACCCGCAAGCCATCGCCTTTGCGCGAGAACATGGGGTCAGCATTCCGATGATGACCAGCGTTTAAGACAAATTTACCGATGACACGTGACGCACCAGTGACGGAGAACTATGCAACCAATCTTTGAACTCACAACCCCTCGTGACGAAGTTCTTCAAGGTGAGCTCAGCGAAGACATGTTCGCTGCACGCCTGAAAGACGTGATGCGCCGTTGCCGGAAGTCGGCAAGATCGATGTCGTCGGCATTGTGGGGTCGGACCTGGATCCTGCCAACGGCGTCTATCATGTTGGGGACGATGGTCGCGGAATATCGCACCTCGTTAGATGGCACGACGCCCGAACAGCCCTTTGCGCTGCATGTCCAGCCGATCGAACGGGCCAGCACCGACTTTGCGTTGATCTTGCGCCAGCGCGTGGTCGAACGTTCCAATGCCGAACCGCATGTTGAGACGCTAGTCACCCTCGACGGCGACAACCTGCGTGCGGTCGCCGACCAAGTGTTGGAAGCCCTGCGCAAGGCGGAGTACAAGGTGACCGACCTGTCGTCCTCGCGACGGAAACCCTTCTATCTGCCGGAAGAGACCGGCGTGCGCCTGGGATTGGTCTTTCTGACCGTCAAGCCGCTCACCAAGGCGCGCCGTGTGGAAGCCATCTCGCAGGGCATTCGCCAGATGCCATCAGAAGAGGCATACTACTGGTACAGCAAGTGCACCGCGGCGGCAACCGCAGAACGTGCGCAAAGGGCGCTGCGTGTGTTGCTGGCTGAAGAATAATGCGACACGGCAACCCAAGCAAACCATCCGCCGGTTGACCAGATCACGGCACAAGGCACAGGAATTCCATGATCGTTACTCAATTGACCGTTCGCAATTTTCGCAGCCTGGTGGATGTCAAGCTGCCGATGAACAATCTGAATGTAGTCATTGGCCCCAATGGCTCCGGCAAGACGGCATTGATGGAAGTGCTGTTGCTCCTGGGCTACGGAGCGCGCGGAGAATTGTCGACGTTCTTTGAGCAACGAGGCGGCTACCAAGCAGTGTTCAGCCAACTTTCGGAGCATTCAAACCAGTCACGCCTTGCCGTCGAAGTCGAATGGGCGGACACGTCAAAACGTAAGACGACTTTGCAGCAATTTGCGGTCGAACTGCGGTCAACACAGGTGGGTTATGAGATTGCGACCGAGGTTCTTTACCGTCCCATTGTGCAAGGCCCAAAATCAGTGGCCACAGCAGAGTATGCCTACCAAGAAGGCAAACTCCATACCACGCCATACGCCAAGGAGTATTCTCTGCCGAAGCTGCGCAACAGCGAATTGGTGCTGACGCAATTGCCGCCGCAAAAAGAATTCCGCGACGCAGCGCAATTTCGCGAGGCTTTCGCCGAAATCGAATTGTTTCCGCCGCTGCCAGTCAATCCAAGGTCCCCTATCCGTCTGCCGCAGTCGTTGACACCGGCAACGGCACCCGGTGTTATCGGTGACACTTTATATTCAGCGCTCTACAATCTACGTATCAGTCAGCCAGAACAATATGATCGCCTCCTAACTGTATTGATGCAGGCGTTTCCCGGTCTTCAGCGGCTGGAGTTTCCAGTCGTGGGCGCCGGCATGGTAACAATGACCTGGTACGACCGCTTCAACCGGCAGCCGTTCTACCCCAACCAGTTATCGGAAGGAACACTGCGATTTCTGTGGCTCGTCACGCTCCTGATGTCGTCTCAGCCATCGACTGTCCTCTTGCTGGACGAACCAGAGGTCAATTTGCATCCACAACTGATTCGGTTGCTGGTAGCCTTGCTACAAGACGCCGCATTGCGCCGGCAGATTGTGGTTGCCACTCACTCCTCAGATCTGGTGAGCTGGCTTGCCCCGGACGAAGTGATTGTGGTCGACAAGGAGGATGGGCGCACGCAGTTCACCCCAGCAAACACGCTGAATCTAGCCGAATGGTTGGCTGATTACAGCCTGCGCGATTTATGGCACATGGGGCATCTGGGAGGCCGCACGTGAAGATCGTCGTGATGGCGGAAGGTGACACGGAACAGGCGCTGGGACGGCATCTAAAGCAATTTCTGGATCAGCGCGCTGCCATAGAGGGTCAGCCACGCCTGCGGCTTGTAACCAAACCCACCATAACCACGAAGACATCCACCTTGCAACGCCTCCTCAGGCATGAATTCCAGTCTGGTGCCGATAGAGTTGTTGGGCTGATTGATGTCTACCCGGACTTTCGGAATGCAACCGAGGCCAAAGCGGCGTTAACAACCGCCGCCAACGATTCTCGCTTCATCGCCCATGCCGTGCAGTTTGATGTGGAAGCTTGGTTGTTACCCTATTGGGACGATATTTGCCACCGTATCAGAGTATCGCAGAAACGCCCTGCCGCACATCCTGAGAGTGTCAACTCGCAAAATCCACCTGCCTATCGGCTGAAGGCACTATATCGGAAGGCCGAGCCGTCCAGGAAATACGATAAAGTCATCGAGATGTATCAAATAATGCAAGGCAAAGACCTGACCGTCTCCGCCAACGATTGCCCCGAGTTCAAAGCTTTTCTCAATACCCTGCTCATCCTGGGCAACCTGACACCGCTGCCATGAAAAGGATTCGCACCCCATGACCCGACCTCGCGTCCTCATCGAAGATTGGCTGCCCATCGAGGCCATCGGCGTCGAGAGCAAGCGTGAGCGCGGCGCTAGCAGTGCCCTGCCGCCCCTCTACTTTCTCCACGTCTGGTGGGCGCGACGACCGCTGACCACCAGCCGCGCCGCCATCCTGGGCAGCGTGTTGCCAACCTGGTCGTCCGACTGGCCGGTACATTTGCGCGAGCGCTTTCCTAACGAAGAGTCCTACCACAAGTGGTTCAGTTTTCTGATTGGCATTCGCGGCGACCCGGTGGCCGGGCGCAAACTCGTGGATTGGGCCAAGGCCAAGGGAATCCAGCTTGATGTCCACCCGTATGGCGGCGCGCCGCGTGCGTTCACAGTCAACCCCGCATCTGAGGATCTATCAGTCATGGGTGACCTCCTTGAACACACCTGGGGCACGCGCGACTTGAGCGTACTCGACCCATTTGCCGGCGGTGGCTCCATCCCTTTTGAGGCACTGCGCTACGGTTTCACCACCATCGCCAACGATCTCAATCCGGTAGCAGCCGTGATTCTTAAAGCCACGTTGGAGTACCCGGTGCGCTTTGGCCCTTCGCTTGCCGACGACATCCGTAAGTGGGGAAAAATCTGGGCGGAGAGGGTCGAAGAGCGGCGATGCGGATCGGCAGGTCGCGCAATTTATGATATGGGATGAAGGAATTGGCATTGCCGCCGAGGATTTGGACCGACTGTTCAAACCGTTCGTACAACTCGACACACGCGTGACACGCGAGCAAGCGGGCACGGGCTTAGGGCTTTCCCTGGTGCTGCGTCTGGCCGAGCTTCACGGCGGTAGTGTAGCCGTAGAAAGTACGCTCGGTGCGGGCAGCCGCTTCAGTGTAACCTTGCCGTGGCGCCCGGCAACTGCGGCAGGGCCTGCGCCGGAACGCCCACCGGTTGTGCTGCCACTCGTCGACGCGACCGGCCCGGTCAAAGGCGTTGTCCTACTCGCCGAAGACAACCACATTGTTTTTGCGATGTTGGCCGATTTTCTGACCGCGCAGGGCTATGCGATCGTACCCGCACACGATGGCCAAGAGGCAGTGCATCAACTGCTTGAACACCGTCCCGACCTCATTCTGATGGATGTTCAGATGCCCGTTACAGACGGCCTGACCGCTACGTCGATCATCCGCAGGTTGGCGGACCGTACGCTGGCCGCAGTGCCGATCATCGCGCTGACCGCGCTCGCCATGCCCGGTGACCGCGAACGCTGTATGGCTGCCGGCATGAACGCCTATATCAGTAAACCGGTGGACTTCGCGTCGCTATTGGAATTACTCAAGCGTTACGTACGCCACTCTGCGCAGAGCCGGTGAGGTCTCCCTGGGTTCACGCCATAGCTCATCGCAACCAGGTATAAAGCGAACCCGACCAAGGCAGCCGTTTTGTGATCACATTGCCGGTAGTGTGAAGTAAAAGCAACTGCCGTTGCCGGGTTGGCTCTCTACGCCGACCTGGCCATTGAGTTTGGTTACGATGCGCTTGACGATCGACAAACCAAGTCCATGCCCTTTGGCACGCACCTGCTCCAACCGGCTGAACTCGACAAACAACTGCGCTTGTTCCTCCAGCGCGATACCGGGCCCGTTGTCACGTACCCAGTAGCGCACCTGGCCGTCTTGGACCAGATCGGCGCCAATCTCGATATGCGGCGGACGACCTCCGTATTTCAACCCGTTGCTGATGTAGTTGACCCAAACCTCCTCCAGCCACGGTGCATAACCCAATGCTGGCGGCCACAGATCTTCCTGGCGTAAAGACACCTCTCCCGCATATTCTTCCGACATCTGGGTAAGTCGTGCGCGTGCATCGGTGACAATTGCCAGCATATCCAGCGCAGAGCACGCCACCTCCCTGCTGCGCACCTGGGAAAAAAGCATCAATTCCTGGATGATATTGTTCATCTTGTGACCGGCGTGGAAGATGTCGGTGATGAATTCGCTGACCTCGCCTGGACTCATCGTCGCCTGGTAAAGCATCAGCAACTGCGCGCATCCGGTAATCGCGGCTACCGGATTTTTGAGATCGTGGGCCACTGTATGGGCAAAGGCGTCAAGATCGGCGTTGCGCGCCTCTAGATCGATGGAATAGCGTCGCAGCGCTTCCCCCATCTGTTTGCGTTCCATGGCATAACGGATCGAGCGCGTCAACAGGTGTTCATCCACATGACCTTTGATCAGATAATCTTGCGCACCGGCATGCATCGCTTGCAGGGCAAGCGCTTCATCGTCAAGACCGGTGAGAACGACAATCGGCAAGTCTGGCGCTGCCTCTTGCACGCGCAGCACGGTGTCTAGCCCCTGGCTATCAGGCAGTGACAGATCGAGCAGAACGATGTCGACCGGCTGTTGTGCCAGGTGGCTGAGACCAGTGACAAGCTGGTCGGTCCACGCGGCGTCATAGTGCGGACCGCTGCTGCCAGGCTCCAGATTGGCCAACATGCGCCGGATCAGACGGGCATCACCAGGGTTGTCCTCCACCAGAAGCACGCGAATTAGTTTGGTTTCCACCCAATTCTCCTTGGCGCGGCCTAATCGCCTTTTGGCAGTTTAACCACGGTAAACCAGAAATTTTCTATGGAATGCACCACGCCGACAAACTGTTGCAGGTCGATGGGTTTTGTGATGTAGCAGTTGGCGTGGAGTCGATAAGACTTCAAAATGTCTTGTTCTGACTGCGAGCTGCTTAAAATCACAACCGGAATACTCTGCAGGTCGGGGTCTTGCTTGATGGTGGCGAGCACCTCGCGGCCATCCATTTTGGGCAGGCTCAGATCGAGGAGAATGAGGTCCGGTCGCGGGGCATTGGCATAAGAGTCCTGCCTGCGCAGGAAGCGCAACGCCTCAACGCCGTCGCTCACCACGCTCAGGCGGTTGATCACCTTGGCGCCCTTCAGCGCACGTCGCGTCAAGCCGACATCGCCCGGGTTATCTTCGACCAGTAGAATTTCGATTTGCTCGACAATTGCCATCTCACTCATGTTCGCAGTCTCCATGCTAACGCCTCTGCGGTGAAAAACCGGCAGTTCACCTATGCCGGTAGGATGAAATAGAAGGTCGAACCGTGTCCTGGTTCCGATTCTATCCAAATACGGCCACGATGACGTTCCAAGATCTTCTTGCAGATTGCCAGGCCAAGACCCGTGCCGGTGTACTCGGTGCGGTTGTGTAAGCGCTGGAAAATCACAAAAATCTTTTCGTAATACTGTGAGTCGATGCCGATGCCGTTGTCGCACACAGAAAACTGCCATTGTGCCGGCTCACCGGTATGGGCCACGGTCAAAGGTTTGACGCCGATATGTACGCGGGGTGCTGCGCTGCTGTGGTACTTGAGTGCGTTGCCGACGAGGTTGAGAAAAACCTGGGAAAGCTGTGACCGATCGGCCTTGACCACGGGCAGCGTGTCAACGGTGATGGTGGCGCCGGTTTCGGCAATGACAATCTTGAGACTGACCAGTACGTCGGCGACCACGGTCTGGCAGTCGGTCGGCTCAAACGGTTTGCCAAGTGTGTTAACGCGCGAGTAGGCCAACAGATCCTGGATCAGTTGCTGCATACGTTTGGCGCCGTCGACGGCATAGCCGATGTACTCGTCGGCGGTTGGGTCTAACTTGCCCTGGTAGTCCTCGGCCAGGATCTGCACGTAACTGGCGACCATGCGCAACGGCTCCTGGAGATCATGCGAGGCGACATAGGCAAAGTGCTCCAAATCCGTGTTGGAACGTTCCAGTTCGGCTGCGTAGTGCGCCAGGGCTTCCTCGGCCTGCTTGCGCGCGGTGATCTCTTCATAGGTGCCCAGGATCCCAATCACCTGTCCTTCACGGTCGTGGAGCGGCACTTTGCTGGTGCGCAGCCACAGCAAAGTGCCATCCGTATGTTGCTGTGGCTCCTCAAAATCGAGCTTTGGCGTATCGGTTTCCATCACAACGCGATCATCATCACGATAATGCTCGGCGGTCGCCTGCCAAACCAGTTCCAGGTCGGTCAGACCAGCGATCACTGCCGCATTTTCGAGGTGCGCATCTTCCGCAAACAAACGATTGCAGCCAAGATAGCGCAGATCGCGATCTTTCCAGAAGACGCGTTGCGGAATATTGTCGAGCACGATCCGTAACATCTGTTGCGAACGGTACAGTTCATCGGCAGTTTGCCGGCGTTCGGTAATATCGACCACCATGGCCAGCGCGCCAAGAAAAGTCCCCTGCTCATCGATAATGGGATTGGTGCTCAGCAGCGCCCACAGCGCGCTGCCGTCACGGCGCCGGAATTT
>Ga0105047_10010962_pt1 | contig 14755 bp, 11 predicted proteins | sample MAT04_FD_78384 | JGI IMG/M metagenome (GOLD analysis project Ga0105047, IMG submission 78384) | Freshwater microbial communities from Lake Fryxell liftoff mats and glacier meltwater in Antarctica - MAT-04 (megahit assembly) | ecosystem: Environmental > Aquatic > Freshwater > Ice > Liftoff... | reverse complement strand
TAGGTGTTCTGCGCGAGGATTACGCCGCTGTCGTTCACGTCGACGAAGGACATCCCCCACGTCTCGTAGGGCTTCTTGGCCATCACGCGGAGTTTTCCATTCACCAGCACAAACATGCGGGCTTTCCCGATGGAGGAGTCGTAAAGGTGTCCCGCCTCGGCGCCGCCCCGCGAGACTCTCTCGATAGTGACGGAGGTGTATCCCTAGAACATCGCGAGTTCGCTGCGCACGCCGTTGCGCCAGACCACGGACATCGTGTCGGAGCCGTCGGGGCGCACCACGTTGCCGTACATCGCCCCGCTGGCATCAATTCCTCTAACGATGCTGGACAGTCCTCCGGATTCCAACTCGGAGTACTGGCCCCCCAGCCAAGCGACCGCTTGGTACGAGGTGCCCTTGTACATCCACCCGGCGACGTCGCCGGTATCCGCAATCCCGACTGGAAAACCGTAGAACCCCTGAGGGCTGGGCAGAATAGTCGCTGAACCGTTCTTTCAGGTCCAAACTTTGATACTACTACCTCCATTCATTGGGAGGTAAGTGTCGTATGAAAGAATCGTCCCGTCGGGCGTCATGTCAACCGCGGACGCCAATTCACCACCTCGGCCGTAGACCTTCGGTAGCATTTGAAACTGGTTAACGGTTGCCACAAATGAATTATTGTTAAACCCGTCGCGGTCCAAATTGTGATATGCGGCGATACCCAGGTACGTCCCGTTATCGTAGAACCGCTCTGGCACCTGCCCCGAACTCCTTGGCCCACAAACGGCCGGATCGAATAGGCGATAGTGATACTGGGCCGACTGGCAACTCACGACGAGCGGAATGCCCACGGCCACAAGTTCCGCCAGATAGCGAAGGTGGGTTTCAATAAATTACTCCGTGCTTGTCAAAGTTACGGAAGAGCAGATTATAGTCAAAGACACTGATCACGCCGTCTTCGTCCAGGTCGCACTTTCTTGGGCAGTGTCCACGGCTATTGACCGCATTCCAGCCTAAATCGGTTGACATTGTGTCAAAAAACTGCGAAAGTAGATCGTAGTCGAAGACCGAAATGGCGTTGTCCCGATCAATATCGCCCGTCAGAAACTGAACCGGGGAGGCCGTAACTTCACCCGCAGACGCACTCAGCACGGAAAGACTTTAACAAGCGGTCTTCATACGGACCCATAGGCCCAGAACTGGGCAACCAACCATCACCGTCAGACGAATCGCTGATCGATGGGATGAATCTCTAGTCTGATCGTATGAAGTACAAAGTGAGTACCCCGCCGGAAGAACCGGCAAATCATCCGGGCAAGTAGTCAAGCCGAGGGCAACCCCAAGCCAGGGCTTTCCAATCGTCCCGTTCATCCGTCCGCCGAGGAATCCCTCACGCCGAGGACGTAGGCGATGTCGTCCTGCAACCACAAGCCAGCTGCGACACTCTTTCCTCGCGGATTGCGACCACTGCCGTTGCGGGGTCACCGGGCGTGGTTGAGTCCGTTCGTCTCACCCGTGCGGTGAACGGACATCGGAAGTCCATCCCACCGGCACCAGCACTTGGGCGCTGCGGGCCGGGAGGTAGATCATCAGGCTTTGGTCGCGGCCGTACATCGGGACCGACTGCCACGGATAATGCGCCAGCGGCAACAGGGCGCCATTACCCCCGAATTCGAGGGCGTCGGTATCGAGGACCATGCGGTAGTCGCTGGCATCGGGCACCGGAATGCGGAGCCCCGCGTACGACTCGTGGGCGTGGAAGTTGAACGCAAACACCAGGGGGCCGCGACGGAAGATTAGTTGACGCGAGTCCTCGTGCAGGGCCAACTGCTCCACTAGGGGATCCTCCAGCAGACCAAACCGGGCGTCGAGCTGCAGCATGCTCCGGTCGAAATCCTGTAGGGATCGGTAGTGCAGGTGGTCGTGCTCGGTGAGGGACCACTGCCGGCGGGCGTAGTGGTGGCTAAAGTTGTTGCCCTCACGCGGGAAGTCGATCCACTCGGGGTGACCGAACTCGTTGCCCATGAAGTTGAGGTAACCATCGCCGGCCAGGGCAAAGGTGAGGAGCCGGATCATCTTGTGCAGCGCCAGTCCGCGCGCAATGATGGGGTCCTCTACAAACTTGCTCATGCCGTCGTACATCCGGGCGTCCATCAGCCAGTAGGCAATTGTTTTGTCGCCCACCAGGGCTTGGTCGTGGCTTTCGACGTACCCGATGGAGCTTTCGTCCTGCCGCCGATTGAGCAGGGCGTGGTAGATCTCGGCCAGAGACCACTCTTCGTCACGTTGCTCCTTCAGCAGGCGGATCCACAGGTCCGGAACGCCCATCGAAAGCCGATAATCGAACCCAATCCCGCCCCATGCCACGGGCCGCGCGAGCCCCACCAGCCCCGAGACGTCCTCGGCGATGGTGACGGTCTGCGGATCGACGGCGTGCGCCACCTCGTTGGCTAGGGTGAGGTAGGCCAAGGCGTCGGCGTCCACGTTGACCGAGAAGTAATCATCGTAGCTGGCGAAGGTGCGCCGGATGCCGTGATCGTGAAAGAGCATGCTCGTCACGCCGTCAAACCGGAAGCCGTCCATGCGGAACTCCTCTTGCCAGAACCGGACGTTGGAGAGTAAGAATCGCAGGACCTCGTACTTTTGGTAATCAAAGCAGAGGGAGTCCCACGCGGCGTGATTGCCCCGGGCTCCGGCATGGAAGTACTGGTGATCGGTGCCATCAAATCGGTTGAGCCCCTCCAACAGGTTCTTCACGGCGTGCGAGTGGACGATGTCCATGACCACGTGCAGGCCGACGCGATGGGCCGCATCCACCAGCGATTTGAGTTCCTCGGGGGTGCCGAACCGCGAGCTGACGGCGAAAAAATTGGAGACGTGATAACCGAAGGAGCCGTAGTAGGGGTGCTCCATGATGGCCATCAGCTGGATTGCGTTATAGCCGAGGTCGGCGATGCGCGGCAGCACGTTGTCACGGAACTCGGTAAACGTGCCGACGTGCCCGTCTTCGGGCGCCATCCCCACGTGGGCCTCGTAGATGCGCAGTCCCCCTGCGGTGCGGGGTTGCTCGATCGGGCGCGGGAATCGCCAAACGTAGGGCTCCGGCGGAGACCAGTACTCACCGGCAAAGTTCGTCGTCACCGGGTCCTGAACCACGCGCCGAATGTAGGCGGGGATGCGATCCATCGTGCCCTGGGACGTGCCCACGTGGGCCTTGACGCGCGAGCCATGCGTGAGGCGATCGGCGTAGATTGCGTCGGGGAAAAAGCGCTGCCAAATGCCCCACTGGTCGCGCGTTAGGGGGTCCGCGCCGGCGTCCCATTGGTTAAAGTCGCCCACCAAGGCCAGGTACTCCGCGCCAGGAGCCCACTCGCGGTACCACACGCCGGGCATCCCCTCGTGTTCCCCCCGATTGAGGCCAAAGTGATGGTGCCCTTGCGTGATGGCGCCCATGAGGTTGCCGTCGGGGGCGATCTGCTGGCGCAACTGGGCGTACCGTTCGGCGCGTCGGCGCAATCCATCCAGATACGGCTCTAGCCAGGGGTCCTGTTCGGTCAAGCGCCGATAGTCTGGCAGGTTCGGGATGGGGTCCACGATAGTTGGATTCTACTGGTTCTGCGGGCCTCGCGGGCCAAAGTTAAACGGCTTCTCTCAAAGATCCTCGACGGAACTGACCTCGTTGGTGAACACCGAGAGGGGAAAAAGGTAGGGTTATGGCGTTTACTCAATCGCGAGGACTCGATCTCAACTTTGTAACTTAGGGACGGAAATCATGAATGGACGATCAACTTTGATTCTTACCGTGGGCGTTGTGGCCCTCTCCGCTTGTGCGACCCCAGGGGGGAGTTCGGCACGGCTCGGGAACCTGGCGGTCGCGCCCACCGAGGTGGTGATCGACGCTGGCGAACGGCACCAGACGATCGATGGCTTTGGCACGTGCCTCATCAGTTGGGACGCCAACATGGCCAACTGGTACCGGCGACCCGAGGCGGTTCAGCTCTATGTGAACGAACTCCGGTTCAACATCCTCCGGGCAAACCTTTGGGGTGACGGCACGATCGGACCGAAAGCAAACCCCGCGGACATCAAGCACACCGATCCCGAGTTTGCGAAAACCGATTCGCGCACCCCCGTGTTCCTGAACTTCGCTCAGGCCGCGCGCAAACTCAATCCGCAGTTCCGATTGATCGGTACGGTTTGGAGTCCGCCGGCCTGGATGAAGGAGAACAACTCCTTGGTCGATAAGGGCTCCGGGGCCATTGATGGGGGGAGCTATACCTTGGACCGTAACGGACAAAAGTCTGAAGGAATGAATCGGGTGAAGCGCGACTACTATCCGCACTTTGCCCAGTGGGTCACCGAAATGGTGAAGCACTACGAGGCGAACGGGGTTCCGGTCTATGCGGTCTCGGCCGCCAATGAACCACAGTTCACTCAGGACTTTGAGAGCTGCCTCTGGACCGCATCCGACTTGGCGACCATCACGTTGATGACGGCGGATCGCCTGAACCTGGCTGGTTTAGGTCGGGTGAAATTGTTCGGCCCGGAGACGATGAGCGGCTTCAATTGGAACGGTGGGCCAAACTCCAAATACACCGAAGCCTTCCGCACGAACCCCGCCGCGATGAAGAGCCTTGGATTCTGGGCAACCCACGGGTACGCCGATGGGGTCAAGGGCGACACGAGTTCGAATTCGCTGGCTCAGTTTTGGGCCATGATTGCGAACGATCAGAAGCCCTACTGGGTTACAGAAGGCGGGACAGGCGGGCACGCTTGGCCAGAGCCGGTGCGCGAAGGCGGGGTGGGACTAGCGATTCACCACGCGATGGTCGCGGGCAATGTTTCGGCGTTTGTGCCTTGGCAGTTCGCCGAGAATAGCCAGAGCGAGCACAATCTGATGCCGTTGAATGGTTTGAACAAGAAGACGCATGTGGTGAGGCACTACTCGCGGTACATCCTGGCCGGGGCGGTTCGGATTGGGGCGACCCCGGGCTACGGTTCGATCCACGCGTCTGCGTACCGGCGGGCCAACGATGTGACGATTGTCCTGCTCAACGCGTCGGACGCCGCGCAGTCGGTCAAGCTCAGCCTTAAGGGACTCGCGAGTTTAACCACGCTCAACCAGATTCGAACGTCGGCCACGGAGGATTCCAAGACGATCGCTTCGGTCAGTGTGAAGCAGGGAGCGGCGACGGTTGAAGTGCCCGGGCCGAGCATCGTGACCCTCACCACCCTGGCACCGTAACCGCAGAGGACATAGGGCACACTTCACCACCTTGCGCGAAGCCCACGCGCAAGGTGGTGAAGTAGGCGTGATCAAAGCGGTGGGCAAGGGCTTTGCACTATTGGACCTTCCCGCCTAAACGGGCGGAACGGGCGGAACGGGCGGGGATCAGCCTCCCACCGCGACCCACTCTCCGCCTCGTTGCGCACTGGTGTACTCGGCGAAGACGGTGGCCATAGTGGGGAGGTTGCCGTCGGCGGTGACCATCGGCTCGTGGCCCTCTTCCAAGGCAATGAGAAGGTTGGCCATCGACGCCGCGACGGATTCAACGCGGGCGAGAGGGGAGACGTCCAGCTCCACGGGGTCCGGTCCGGTGGCCTCACACTGCAGGTGTAGCGTGCGGTCCCAAATGCCGAATGTTACGGAGCCGAGGTCGCCATCTAGCCGGCAAACCGAGCCCTGCAAACCCGACCGGAGCAACTCGGAATGGATGATGTGGCCGGTGAGGCCCGGCCCGAAGTCGTGGAGCGAATGCAGAAGATTGTCACCGACAAAGTTTTGGTTGGCGGCGCGACCGGTGCGGGTCCACACCCGATGTGCATCGTGGCCCGTCCAGAACCGGAGGAGATCGACGAAGTGGTTGTTCCACTGCACCGTGATAAAGTCCTCGACGACGGAGTAGTAAGGATGGCCCGCGAGGGAGCGGTCTTGGTCTCCAAAGTGCTCAATGCTGGCATGGTGGAGGGTGCCCAACAACCCCGCGTCGACCAATGCCCGAGCCGCATAGGGCGCGGGCATCCAGCGGTAGTTCTGGTGAACGCTGAAGCGGGTGCCGTGCGACCGGGCGGTAGCGGCCAGGGACTGGCAGTCATCCCACGAGAGGCCCAAGGGCTTCGCGGTGGCGATCGGAAGACCGCACGCCGCCGCCGCCGTGACGATGGCGGGCCGTAAGTTGGGCTGAGTCTGCAGGTCCACCACTTCCAGGCCAGGGTGATGCAGAAACTCCTCAAGCTCACCGGTGATAAACGGCACGCCATCCTCCCGGGCGCGAGTCTGGGCCTGCGGGCTGGGGTCGCACACCGCGACGATGTTCCACCCCAGCTGGCGGTAAGCGGGCGCGTGTGATCCAGCGCCAAAACCACCGTAACCCACCATGCCGATGCCCCAATCCTGACGCTTAGGCAGCGGCAGTTGGGCCGGTAAGCCGAGTTCAGCCAAGGTAACGGTGCGTTTAATCATTTTGATCTCGGTGGAGGTGCCCGGGTCGCTTCTGGCCCCGCAGTTCGGTGCAGGTCCAGAAATAAACCGTGTCTTCGAGGATTTCCAGCAGTTCGTGCTCGTCGCCCATGCGGGTGACCAGCACATCACCGGCGTTCAATGTGTGCAGGACGCCTTCGCTGCGCATCAGGCACTGCCCCGAGACCATGAACACCCACTCGTCGGAGTCATGGAAGTGCAACTCGGTGATATTCTTCATCCCCTTAGTGAACTGGGCAAGGCCCCAGGCGGGAAACTCCTGGATGGGGGAGAGGGCGCGTTGATCGGGCCTGATGATGGGCATGGGAATGGTTCGGGACGGCGGATTAAGGAACGATGGGGGGAGCGTCCAACATGAGCGAACGCGCGGCGGGATCACGGAAGTTCGGGAGCCGAATGGCGGCCCCGCCGTGGGCAATGGAGGTTTGCGAGGCCAAGCCGGCGGTGGTCCACTCCAGTGAATCGTAGATGTCAATGTCGGGCGGAGTACCGTCTACCAGGGACTGTGCGAACACGCGGGCCGCGTGGTAGTCGCCCCCGCCGTGGCCGCTGGCCTTGGCGGCCTCGATGTGGGGGCGCCAGTCGGCAGGGAACTGGTCCTGGAAGTCGCTGAGAGGTTGCCACGCGCGCGGCGCGTCGTCCCACGCTACGCTACGGTTGGGCCCGAGCCAGATGCGGGACTCGATCTTGCCACCACGCCCGCTTTCGTAAGTTCCGGTGACGCCTTGCAAAGAGTAGTAGGTCATTCCGGGCGTGTTGGACATCATGTCTAGGCGCATCTTCAAAAGGCCTCCGTTGCTCAGTTTTACCAGGGTCAAGCTGGTGTCGTCGTGGGGGTGCTCCGGGTCGGTGTGGACGCCGCTGCCTAGGCACGTAACGCTTTCGATGCGGATGGTGGGATCGTAGGCGCGGAACCACTGCATGACGGGGCCAAGTTCGTGGGTGATGTAGGTGTTGCCGGGCATGCCCACTTGCCAATAGTATCGCCAGGTTGGCGAACCATCGGAATTGTGGTGCAGGAACCGCACGTCGTGAATGTACTCGCCTTCGCCAAAGTAGAGGTCGCCAAACCGCCCTTGCCGCGCCAGTTCGCGCACGAGGATGTTTTCCTCGAAGTAGCAGTAGTTCTCGGCCATCATGTAGGTTCGTCCACTGGCCTTGACCGCATCCAGCAGCCGCCAGCATTCGTCCATGGTAATGGCGGCCGTGACCTCGCTGAAGACGTGCTTGCCGGCTTGGAGCGCGAGGATGGCTTGCGGAACGTGCAGTTGCATTGGGCTGCCGATGGCGACGGCATCCACGTGGTCCAGCATCTCCTCGAACCGGTGAAATCCCTTGTCCACGCCATGCTCCGCCTGCTGTCGGGCCAAGGTTTCGGTGTTGATCTCGCAGAACGCGGCGACCTCGACCCCCGGAACCGACCGGAGCCCGCGCACCGCGCTGGCGCCACGCTGCCCGACAATGCCTACCCGAATCGCACCCGTACTCATGACCCCAAGGTTTACCCGGAATCCGTTGGTTGATGCCGGATTGGTCGGACCAATAGTTTGCACTCAACCGAACCCGAATCGTGGCCTAGAGACCGAACGCCAACCGGGTATCCCGCAGGGTTCCGATCACTTAACCTCTGCGTAATGCGGGACCGGCTACGGGATTTACCGTCACCAGGGCGAGAAACGGACAATCTCGCTTACAATAAGGTTGGGTGGCGACGGAGCCGCCCAGGACGACAATGAAAGTCTACGCATCTTGCTTTGCCCTCACGGTACTTGGCGCTACCGTAGCCTACGGCCAGTCGTCCTTGCCGGTATTCACCGACTCTCTTCAGCAAGGCTGGCAAAACTGGAGTTGGGCGACGGTCAACTTCAACAACGCTTCTCCGGCGCGTACGGGCACCAAGTCAATTGCCGTGACGATGGGTTCCTACCAGGCCCTGGCGTTTAACAAGCCGGGCATCGATACCGCAATCTATAAGAGTTTCCGGTTCTGGGTGCATGGTGGCGCCAATGGCGGCCAGCGCTTCAATGTGAAAGCCCTGGTGAACGGCCAGCCCACCGCCCCGAATTTTGCCGTGGGTCCGGTGACCAAAGGGGTTTGGACTCAGGTGGAAGTGCCCCTGAGCACCTTGGCCGCCGGGAACGTGCGCGACCTTAACGGATTTTGGCTGCAGAGCTCAGTCGGAAGCAATCAGGCGACCCTCTACGTTGACGACGTGGAATTGCTCCCCGAAATTGGACCAGTCGCAACCACTTTCACCATCAACGCCGCCGAGGTACTCCAGCCCGTGGACGACCGGATGTTCGGTGTGAATACCGCGATTTGGGATCAAAATCTCAACTCGACGGCAACGATCAACTTAATGAAGTCGATGGGTAGCCGCCTGTTGCGGTTCCCCGGCGGGTCCGCATCGGACACCTACGACTGGAAGACCGGGCGGTCGGTGGGGAACACCTGGGCATGGGCGACCGATTTTGACGACTTTGCGAACGTCCTGATCGAGACGGGACAATCGGCGACCATCACCGTGAACTACGGTAGCGGCACGCCGCAAGACGCCGCTGATTGGGTGCGCTACGCCAACCTGGATCGCGGGCTGAACATTAAGTACTGGGACGTGGGCAACGAGAACTTTGGTACTTGGGAGTACGACATCAACGTACGCCCGAACGACCCTGTGACCTACGCTAATCGGTTCCTGCAGTTCTGGCAAGCGATGCGGGCGGTGGACCCCAGCATCAAAATTGGGGTGCCAGTAGCGACGGGCGAGGATACCTTTGCAAACTACACGGACCAAACCGTGACCAACCCGCGCACTGGTGTGCGCTACAACGGATGGACGCCGGGCGTGCTGGCGCGCTTAAAGGTCCTGGGCATTACGCCCGACTACGTGGTGCTGCACCGCTACGAGTTTGGGACGGGCGAGGAGAACGATGACCTCTTGCTGCAGCGCGGCCGTACCTGGGAGACCGAGGTTGCCGCGATGCGCCAGCAACTCACCGACTACCTTGGCCCGGTGGGAGCCTCGGTGGAGATTCAAACGAACGAGAATAATTCGTGCTACTCGGCGCAGGGCAAACAGTCGGTTAGTGTGGTGAACGCGATGTACTACCTCGACTCGCTGGCCCAGATGCTAAAGACCGAAGCGCGCATGTTCTGCTGGTGGGACTGGCGGAACGGCAAAGACACGGGCGGAAACAACGCGAGTTACCTTTACGGATGGCGAATCTACGGCGATCTGGGCATGGGTCTGAACGCCACCGACCAATACCCCACCTATTACGCCGCCAAGCTGATGAAGAGCTTTGCCAAAGGAGGCGACCAAACCCTCCAAAGTAGCTCAAACAATCCGTTCCTCAGCGCCTACGGCGCGCTGGGCCGTGATGGGTCGCTTCGAGTACTGACAATCAGCAAGCGTCCCGTGGGCGATCAGACCGCGACGCTGAACTTAACGGGCTACTCGCCGGCCAGCAGCTATGAGATCTACCGGTACGGGATGAGCCAGGATACGAACGCGCGGAACGGCACCGGCAGTGTGGACGTCGCGCGGAACGTTGTCAGCGGCGCGAGCCCAACCATGAGCGTGACGAGCGCTCCCTACACCGGCTCGGTCTTGGTCTTTACGTCGTTGCGCAAAGTGATGGGAACGCTAACCTTGCAAGATTGGCAGGGCGCGCCGATTTCCGAGGCGGAGTTTGAGTTCCGCAACCCTGGCACCGGCGTCGTAATGTGGCGCGTGACCGCCCCCATTCAGCCCAACGGAGCGTTCACTTTGAACGGTCCGCCCACCGCTGCGACTTATCGGCTGAGCGTGAAGCCCGGTCACTGGTTGCGCCGCACCGTATCGGTTGACCTGACCCTGGCCAGCGTCACGGGTCAAGCACTGAGCTTGATCAACGGCGACATCGACGACGACGACGCGGTGACCGTGTTCGACTACGACCTCCTTTCGCAAGCATTCGACGCCGCGCCCGGTAGCCCCACCTGGAACCCCGCCGCCGACCTAGATGGAGACGGCGCTGTGACCGTGTTCGACTACGACATCCTCAGCCAGAACTTCGACCAAAGCGGGGACTAGCTCACGTCGTGTGCCCCCGCGACTGACCAAAAGTTGTGTATCGAGATTAAGAGGTAAACCAGCGCAATGAACGCGTACGCCGTTGTTGTCGGTGGGCTGTTCGCCGTAGGGGGAGGGGTCGCCTGCCATAGCCAGTCGGGAGCGCTGCCTGACTTTGCCGTCGGTCGGCTGACGGGAGTGACGATTCCTGGCCTCCCGGCCGTGACGGGCCGCATTGTAGTGGACCAGTTCGGCTACCTGCCGCAAAGCGATAAAGTGGCCGTGATCTCCGACCCGGTGCAGGGCTACAACGCGGGAGAAAGCTACACTCCGGGGGGCGAACTGCAGGTGCGACTGCGCCGCGACGGCAAGATTGTGCACCGGGGAGTCCCCCGGCAATGGCGCAGTGGTGCCGTGCACGAGGACACGGGCGACCGAGGATGGTGGTTCGACTTTAGTACGGTTCGATCGCCCGGCGAGTACTACATTTACGACCCCTTAACCCAGCTAAGATCGCCGCTCTTTAAAGTCGGCCCGGACGTTTACAACGCCGTCCTGCGGGCGGCGGTGCGAACGTACTTTTACCAACGGTTGTCGTTTGAAATCAAAGCCCCTTACGCCGAGTCCCCCTGGTTCCTGCCGGCCTTGCACAACGACGACAAGACCGCACGGTTTGTGAACGCTAAACAAGACGCGAAGACCGCACGTGACCTATCGGGAGGGTGGATGGATGCGGGTGACACCAATAAGTACCCTCCGTTCAATGCCGATGCGCTCAGTTCGTTGCTCTACGCCTACACGGAAAATCCGACCCTCTTCACCGATAGCTTCGGTATTCCTGAATCCGGCAATGGCTTGCCTGACCTCTTGGATGAACTGAAGTATCAGTACGATTGGCTGGCGAAGATGCAAGACACCGATGGTGGCGTTTTCATAAAGGTTGGCAATCTGCGGGACCGGAAGGGTGACAACGGCCGCTATTACGGGCCCAAAGATTCCGGTGCGTCCATTACGTTCGCCCTTAACTGCGCCCACGCCGCCCGCGTGTTCGGTAAGTTTGCCCCGTGGAAGTCGTTCAGCCAGGATCTGCAGAGCCGAGCCGAGCGAGCTTGGACGTACTACAAGATGCATCCCCGCACGACCGACTTGGACACCGGTGAAATCAGCGCGGGTAGCGCGAACCGTGGCCTAGAAGACCAGGACCGCCTGGAAGCGATGGCAGGCGTCCACCTCTTCGCCCTCACGGGCAAGCCGGTCTATCACGACGCCGTAAAAGCCAAAGCGGGAAGCACTCAGTTCCTGGGCTGGGGCTTCTGGTCACCCTACAGCGGCGGTATCTCCGAGGCCCTTGTGGACTATATAAGCCTGCCTGGCGCGGATGCGGCGCTGATTGAACGCGTGCGGAGGGGCCTGCAAAATTCGGCCGCTCAGGTGGCCTTTGCCCCACCCGTTGAAGAGGATTTGTACCGCGCATGGATGAACAAGGATGCCTATCACTGGGGCAGCAACAACGTGCGGGCATCGTTCGGATTTGGTGCGCTCTTGGTGGCCGACCACGGGGGCATCGCCCCGGTCGATCAGGTCCGGATGCGGCAACGCGCCGAGGATCTGCTGCACTCGATTCATGGGGTGAACCCGTTGAGCGTGGTCTACCTCACCAACACCGAACGCCTTGGCGCGGCCCTCTCAATCAAGCGGATCTGGCACGAACGGTTCAACTTCGATACCCCATTTGCGCAAAATCCCCCCCCCGGCTACCTTCCGGGTGGCCCCAATCAGCAGTTCGGTGGGACGAACGGCGACCGTCCCGGCGACGTCAGCTGGATCAAAACCCAACCGCGCGGCAAGGCCTACGCCGATTTCAACGAAACCTGGCCCAAGAACAGCTGGGAGATCACCGAGAACGCCATCTACTACCAAGCGGCCTACGTCCGCCTGCTGGCGGGCGTCCTTAAGCCCGTATCGAGCCCCGCGCGTTAGCCCGGGCGACCCCAAGGCACCGCGCCGACCCTCCCATCGGCGCGGTGATTCCGGGTCGTCATTACTGAGGCGTATGTCCAAGAAGTCAAGCGGTTAGAACGCGACTCGATTCAAGAAAATGCTCGAAGAGTGAGGCGAAGTCGAGACGGCAAACACACTTCTGAAGTTCCTCACCGTAGCTGACGGCTTTGTCGAGTTAACCACGCGAGATCGGTTTGACCTTTCTACTGAAGTGCAAATTCTGGGCAGTCCGTAGTTCTGGCCCTAAATCCTAGATCGTAAGCTGGATATCTACTGCAGCTGGCTCAAAACGTTCCGAGAGAAGCAATCGTGGCACAAAGTATGCAAGGCTGGCCGATCACCTTAGGCTACATTCGAAAAGTGGACAATCGACGGTTGCCAGCGGCGAGTAGCGTCCTCAGCCAGCAACTTCGCCATAAAAAACCTCGGCGGCTAACTGTGGTCCGATCTTCGCCTTGACGCGAAACCGCCTACGACTAGGTACGTCAAAGTCCACCTTCATTCGTGAGGTGTGCTGTCACAAGTGGTGTCAAATCCGAACTGCAAAAAGCACAGCACCAATTGGAAGAGAGGTTTTGAACCTAAAAAGTGGCTGCCGCATCAGGACTCGAACCTGAGACCCGCTGATTAACAGTCAGCTGCTCTACCAACTGAGCTATGCGGCAATCCGTTTGATACTATACCCTCGGTCGTTGGTCGAAGCAACTGCAGGGGGTAAGGTCGGCGAGAGTGCGGGACTTTGGAGCCGCGGCGGAGGTCAGCTTCGGTGGGGGAACTTTTGAAAAGCATCAGCGGTTGAAGCCATCGCGAATCGGCAATGGAGCCTATTCCTATGGAAGCCAACTACCACCTCGATTTCCTCCGCGTCACTGAAGCCGCGGCTCTCTCTGCCTCACGTTGGGTCGGCAAAGGAAAGCGCGACGAAGCAGACCACTCGGCATGCGAGGCCATGCGGCACGTGCTGGCTACGCTAGACATGGCCGGCATCATTGTGATTGGCGAAGGCGAACGTGATGAAGCGCCGATGCTCTACATTGGCGAAGCCGTGGGCACGGGCAACGGTCCGGAGGTCGCGATTGCGGTGGACCCTTTGGAAGGCACCAACTTGTGCGCCAATGGTACGCCCAACGCCATCGCCGTGCTGGCCGCTGTCGTGAAAGACGAGGGCTATCTCATGCACGCGCCCGACTGCTACATGGATAAGCTGGTGGTGGGTGCGGAGTGCCGAGGCGTGGTGGACATCACGTTGCCGCCCCGGGTGAATGCCCGCCTGATGGCCAAAGCCCTGGGCAAAGACGTGGACGAGTTGACGATTGGGGTGTTGGATCGCACACGCCATTGCGAACTAATCGCCGAGATCCGGTCGTCGGGGGCACGGGTTCACCTCATCCCCGATGGGGACCTTTCGGTGGCCATTGCCGCGCTGGATCCGGATAGCGAAGTGGACGGATTGATGGGCGTGGGCGGCGCGCCGGAAGGCGTGATTAGCGCGGCCGCCGTTCTGTGCCACGGCGGCGAGATGCAAGCCCGGTTGAGGTTTACCGATGAAGCGCAGCGCGCCCGAGCTCAGGCAATGGTGGGCGGCGACATTGACCGCGTGTTGCAGACCGAGGACCTGGCCCAGGGGAATGTGATGTTCGCCGCGACCGGTATCACGCAAGGGGACCTTTTGCGCGGCGTTCGCTACAAACGGGGTTACGCGCTTACGGAGTCGATCGTCATGCGCCACGCCAGTGGCACGATTCGTCGGGTTGAGACCATGCACCGCCACGTAGCGCGTTACACGTTCTAAGCGCGGAGATAGGTAAAACCGGGACCGGGGAAACCCCCGGTCTCGGCTTAGTGCCTGTTAAGAGGGGTCGGCTTAGCCGCGTCGGCGTCGGCTTAGGCCAACTAGTCCGAGGCCGAGCGCGAGCAACGTGGCGGGCTCAGGCACGACTTCAATCTTTGGCGCGGGCGACATCGATACCCAGTGGCTGTCACCTTTGTAATAACCGCCGACCCAACCGCCGTAGAACGAGTAAATGCCTTGCGGGGTGTCGCTTCGGGTAGTCAAGATTGAGTGCGGTCGGGTGACGGAAGCGCCGGGCCCAATTACCGGCCCAAACCAGGTTTCGCTAAAATCGAAAGCGGCATCCATCTTCCCGTAGAGAGAATCCGTGGCCCCGGACGGTACGTATCCTTGGTACCAAGAAGTGCCGACGAGTGTGTCGGAACCGACGTTCTCCACGGTCATC
>Ga0105047_10010960_pt1 | contig 14757 bp, 11 predicted proteins | sample MAT04_FD_78384 | JGI IMG/M metagenome (GOLD analysis project Ga0105047, IMG submission 78384) | Freshwater microbial communities from Lake Fryxell liftoff mats and glacier meltwater in Antarctica - MAT-04 (megahit assembly) | ecosystem: Environmental > Aquatic > Freshwater > Ice > Liftoff... | reverse complement strand
TTACGCTGGTTTCGCGCGGGTGTAGCTCAATGTTAGAGCGGCTGATTTCCAATCAGCAGACGGGGGTTCAATTCCTTCCACCCGCTCCACTTTCCATACCGCCCAATCACTCGTTCAAATTTCTGTTTGCAGCGCTTTAGCGCTTTAGCGTGTCAGCTTTTGATCCATCCGGCCACCGTCCACCGTCCTCCGCCTTATCCGTCCGCATAGATACCGTCACCGAGACCGAGTGGAATGCGATTCTACCTCTGTTCGACGAGGCGAATTTCTACCAAACCTGGGCCTACGGCGCCGTCCATTGGGGCGAGCAGCAGTTGAGCCATCTCGTTCTGGAGCAGGCCGGCGACCCCGTGGCGCTGGCCCAACTGCGCATCGTCAAGCTCCCGCTCCTGCGCGCCGGCGTCGCCTACCTGCGCTGGGGACCGCTATGCCGCCGCCAAGGTGAGCCGGAGGATGCCATCCTCCTTCGCCGCATGTTGGCCGCGTTGATCGCCGAATACGTAGAACGCCGCGGCCTGTTGCTGCGGATCGCGCCCGCGCTGTCCGCCGGTGACCCGGCGGCGGAACGGCTGCTTGATTGCCTGCGCGAATTCGGCTTTCAACGGGAAGACCAACCCGCCCCTTATCGCACCATCCGCGTGGACCTCTCACCTGGCCTGGAAACAATTCGCAAACGGTTTGACGGCAAATGGCGCAACCAGCTCAACGCCGCCGAGCGCAACGGCCTCACTGTCACCGAGGGCACGGGCGATGAGCTTTACGGCCAGTTCCTCGCGCTATCCGACGAGATGATGGCCCGCAAACAGTTTGAGACCACCGTGGATCCGCGGGAGTTCCAGCGCCTCCAGCAGCGCCTGCCCGAGCCCCAGAAGATGTTGATCCTGATCAGCAACAAGGACGGCGTGCCGCAGACCGGCCTGGTAGCCACGGCCCTGGGGGAAACCGGCATTTACCTGCTGGGTGCCACCAGCGATGCGGGCATGAAGAGCAAAGGCTCGTATCTGTTGCAATGGCAGATGATGCAGCGCCTGCGGGAGCGCGGCTGCCGTTGGTATGATCTCGGTGGCATCAACCCGGAAAAGAACCCCGGCGTTTATCATTTCAAATCGGGCATGGGCGGCGAGGAAGTCACCGGCCTGGGCCGTTTCGCCTTGAGCCGCGATCCTCTCAGCGCAGCCGCCGTCACCGCGGGGGAACGATTGAGAGCGGTTCTCACGAGGTTCAAACGCGCGTGAGCGACAACAGGACCACCGGGCTGATGACCGAAGACGGTGGACAGTGGACGGACCATGACCACGGACTACAGACCACGGACCAGGGACGGCAGACGGCTCACTGAAGGCGGGGGACGGAAGAAGGCGACAAGGCGCAAAAGCGATTCCCGCTCCGGCCCAGTGTGGGAGGGAGAGGGTGGGGTGAGGTAGGGGCAGCTTGAGGGAATTGCTGATGCCACGCTTTGTGCTCTTTGTGCTCTTTTGTGGTTGAGAGCTTTCGTGTGCATGTGTGGGCCTTCGTGGGTTTACTTCGTCAATCGTAAATGGAAGCTTCGCTTACAATAGTGATCGTCAACTGGAACGGCGGTGAACTGCTCCTCCGCTGCCTCCGCTCCATCCGCGCCAGCCGGACCTCCTTTCCGGTCAAGGTGATCGTGGTGGACAACGATTCCCGCGACGGTAGCCGTGAGGCGGCCCAACGCGAGTGCCCGGAATTCAATACCTTCAATTCCGGCTCAAACCTCGGCTTCGGCCGCGCCAACAACCTGGCCCGCCCGCTCACCGACACCCCACTGGTGCTGTTCCTGAATCCCGACACGGAACTCAAACCCGACACCTTGGAAAAATCCGTGCGATGTCTGCGTGAACACCCCGACGTGGGCGCGCTCGGCTGCAAGATGTTGTATCCGGATGGCACCGTGCAGCAGCAGGGCATCCAATGGCATCTGACACCGTGGCGCGTGTTTGTGGAAATGATGTTGGTCACGCGTGACACACGCGGCCGGCTGGCGCGCTGGCTGCCGATCTTGAATCCCACCCAAAGCAGTTACGTCTGCAAGCTCTACGGCGGCTACGTGCTGGGCCGGAAGGAAGTCCTGGACCGGGCCGGCTGGTTTGACGAACGCTACTTCATGTATGCCGAGGACGCCGACCTGTCCCGCACGATCGGATCGCTGGGCTGGAAGCTTTACTACACGGCGGAGACCGAAATTATTCACGTTAGCGGTGGGACGAGCGGTAAGGCGCCGAGTAGCTTTTCCGTCTTAATGAAACAGGAATCTACCAGTAAACTAATGCGCAAATACCACGGCGTGATCGGGGCCTTGGGGTACCGTGCTGCGATATTCGTTGGCGCAGCGATGCGGTTGATAGTCCTCTGTTTGTTGCGGCTGGTCGTGCTCGTGCGACCACGGCAGCTGCCCGGCCGGATTTCGGCCTCCCTTGTAAATCAAAAACTGATTTTGTTGTGGGCTTTGGGGCTGAGCAAGCCCGTGGTCGCCCCGTAAGAATCGGACGCGTTGTGCGGTAAGGGGTCACTTCTTCGGTCAAATGACATTCGTTGCCACCATGTTCCTTGTGGTTGCTGCCGCAGCCCTGTTGCTTGTGCCGCGACGGTGGGCACCGCTGCCGTTGCTCGCCGGTGCCTGCTACATGACGCTGGGACAAGGGATTCAGGTTGGCTCTTTTAGCTTCCCAATTATCCGGTTGCTCCTGCTCGTGGGCTTGATCCGCGTCGTGCTGCGAAATGAACGTCCTGCCGGCGGTTTTGCCGGCATGGACTGGTTTCTGGTCCTGTGGGCGGGGTGGGCGCTGTTCGCCAGCGCTTTCCACGCTGATCTATCTGGCACGTTGGTCAACCGGATGGGCATGGTCTATAACACCGTCGGGGTGTACTTCCTCATCCGTTGTTTCTGTCAAGACCAGGAGGATGTCGTTGGCTTGGTAAAGATGACCGCTATCCTCCTCGTGCCGGTAGCCTTGGAAATGGTGGGGGAACAACTCTCGCAACGAAATTTGTTTGCTGTTTTCGGCGGCGTACCAGAAGAACCGGAGATCCGCAATGATCGTCTCCGTGCCCAGGGGCCTTTTGCTCACTCAATTCTGGCCGGGACTGTGGGGGCAGTCTGCGCGCCACTGATGATCGGTTTATGGCGCAGTCATCCTCGCGTCGCCAGAATGGGGCTGGCGGCCTGTTTGTTGATGGTGTTTGCCTCTGCCTCGAGCAGCCCCCTCGCGAGCGTGATCTTCGGTGCGTTTGCGCTGTTTCTCTGGCGCTGGCGGCATCTCACCCGGCAGATACGTATTGCGGCGGTGCTCGGTTATATTCTGCTAGACATCGTCATGAACGCGCCGGCCTATTATCTCATCGCCCGCGTGGACCTCGTCGGTGGCAGCACCAGTTGGCACCGCGCCCGGCTGATCCAGTCTGCCTTTGAGCACTTGGATGAATGGTGGTGGGCGGGGACGGATTACACGCGACACTGGATGCCCCATGGCGTGCTCTGGAGCGAGGATCATGCGGATATCACCAACCATTACCTCGCCCAAGGAGTCAAAGGTGGAATGCCACTGATGCTGCTGTTCATTCTCATCCTTTGGACCGGGTTCCGTTATGTGGGAAAGACCATTCGGGTGCAGAACGCCGAGCGTGCCGAAGATCAGTTCTTTATCTGGGCCCTTGGCGCATCCTTGTTCTCTCATGCTGCCACCTGCATATCCGTGGCCTATTTTGACCAGTCCTTTCTGTTTCTTTACTCCACTTTGGCCGCGATTGCCTCGCTGCACACGGTGGCCCAAGCACAGGCTCACCCTGCAGATCTGGACGACCCCGAATCGGAAGCTGTGCCTCTTGCGCCGAAGTCCACAAACCCGACCGACGGGAAAGCCGGGGACTGGGCTACATTCACCCCTTGAGCCAGCCAGCTCGCCAAGCTCGGAAATCAACCAAAAACTTGAAAGCCCATTGCCCAGCGAGCGCGTTCCCAGACACGCGCTCTGCGCTGCAATCACCGGCTGGCACGATAGCTGCATGATGATCGGAGAAATGATAAAAAACAGCATGGCACCTCGCTCGTTTCAACCCTCCCGGCATCAGCGCACCCCGACGTTGCCCACCGGTGTGCTGATTCTAGGGTTGACCGTCCTCTCCTTTTTAAACGCTGGGCTCAAATCCCAAGCGGCCAACTGGTATGTGGACAACGCGGCCACCGGGGCCAATCAAGGCACAAACTGGGCGAACGCTTGGACAGACCTGACGAAGGTGGTTTGGGGCGGCCGCGGCGTGGTCCCCGGTGACACGCTTCACATCAGCGGCGGCAGCACGTCCAAAACTTACACCAATTTCTGGTCGGTAACGGTTCACGGAACGGCTGAAAATCGCATCACCATTCGGGTCGGGCAGGATGCCGGCCACAACGGCCATGTCTATTTCGATGGCGCCCTGCATGGCGATACGTTTCCGGTTGGGCAATTTACCTCCCTGGGCCGGAATTACCTTACGCTGGATGGGTCTGTGAACGGTGCGAACCGAATGTCCTACGTAAACATCGTCAACACGAACTCCAGATCGTACGGTTACAGTGTTCTGAGTTCTTCCACCGCTGAGTGCAGCGTCCGGTTCGTCAATTTCTCAAACGTCAACAACGGGATAAAGCTGGGGTCGGGAGACGGTTCGGCCATCCATAATTGCAACTTCACCGTGCGTGGCGATTCTGCAATCATGCAGACGGCTGATGGCACAGGTTGGGACAAGATTCTGTTGTATTCCAACAACGTCACCGTCTGGGTCAAGCCGGGTGGAGGCGGGCCGGATGGCTTCCAAGTGCGCCCCGGAACGTCAGTCTTCAACAACCGATTCCGGGCGGAAAGTGTGGATTTGTATACCTCCGGCCAGCATCCCGATTTCATCCAGGGACTGGACCCGCGCTGGTTCAAGTTCTACGGCAATGAGTGCGTCAACTTTGGCGATGCGGGGGTAACGCTGGCACCTGTTTATGGCACGAATGGGCTCCAGGATATTTTGATTTTCAACAATATCTTCCGCCAAACCACGCTGATTGACAATGTGCCGGAATACATCCGCTTCCTGACAGTGGACAAGACCTACAACGGATTCTACAAAAACGTCTATATCGTCAATAATCTATTTGCGGATGGCACCAACGCGAACACGTCTATTCTAACCACCTACCGGGAAGTGGCGAACGCCGGGGTGCAGGGGACAAACAACTGGATTGCCAACAACATTTGGGTGGGGTCGAGCCGCAATGCCTACAACCCCATGTTCAATATTTGGTTCACCAACAATCCCAGTGTGTGGACGATTACCAACAACATCTACAATCCGAGGCCGGGCTCGGTGGGGCACGTCACCTACTATGGCACAAACAAGACAGTGACGGACTTCATTGCCAACTACGACCCGTCGGGCACAACGAGCCTGCCGCAGTTTGTACGTTATGTGCCTCACGCCGAGGCCAACGATTTCCGCTTGCAGGCCGGGGATGACGTGGCGCGGGACAAGGGACTGGATTTCAGTCACCTGTTTACCAGCGATTATGATGGAAATCACAGAGCCGGAAAATGGGACATCGGACCTTATCAGTTCCAACATTCCACCAAGGTACCCTCTCCTCCGACCGATCTGCGCTTGCCTTTCCCGAATTAGGGTACGCCGTCCCGGTCATTCGTGCCGTCTCATGACGGACGGCTGTGAGTTAATGTTCGCCAGGCTTCCTTGATAGCTCGGGGAGGCACCGCTGTGAAGAGACTCCTTTATTTGAGTCCTCCAAGGAAAACCCTCCCCTTTGCATGGCTGCCAGAGCGGAGTTCGTGAATCAATACTAGCGTCAAGCGGAAACCCAAGCAGAAAACCGTCAGCCCAAAACGCACGTTCCAGATGCATACCCCTGATACTGCGCAGCCTTCAGTCACCGCGCGACCTGCTGTCACATCATTGGGGACTGACTGGCCGGTCGCCGGCCAGGTCAAATCCAGTCTCCATACCACCTTTGACGGGCTGGATCACTTTAGAGAGGAATGGGACGAGGCCGTGAGTCGCCTTGGGGGCAGCATCTACATGACTTATGACTGGCTGAAGACTTGGTGGAACTTTTACGGTCACCGGCGCGAGTTGCGCTTGTTGGTGTTTCGCGTAAACGATGACATCGTCGGTTTGATTCCGCTCTACCTGGACCGACTTGGAATTTGGCCGCTGCGGCTCAAGGTTGCCCGCCTCGTTGGGGCCAATATCCCCCCAAAAGTGTTCAATCCGCCCATTCATGAAGCTTGGGCAAAAGACATCTTCCGCTCGGCACTTCAAGTGCTATTCGGGAAGGAGGCCGTTGACGTTCTCAGCTACGGGCCGGTCTCCGAGCTCCACGAACCGTCGGTGGCTCTGCCCCGAGCCTGCAGCGGACTTAGCGGGAGGGTGACGCACACGACTGACCTCGGGGAAGTCCATAGTGTCTTTTCGCTGCCCGCCAGCTTGGAAGATTATTTCGACGGCTTATCACGCAGCGAGCGGAAGAAGCGCAGACACGAATTACAGATATTGCAAAAGGAGTGCCATACCAAGGTGGATGTCGTGAGTGATCCGGCGCGCTTGGCCGAGGAGTTCGAAAGGTTCGCTGAACAACACACCGCGCAGTGGCAGTCTGCAGGCAAGTTGGGACATTTCGGTGCCTGGCCGAAGGGAAAGGAATACAACGCCGCCTTAGTGCAAGCCCAAGGGGCGCGTGGTCGGGTGCGATTTGTCCGGATTGTCACCGATAGCCGGGTGATCTCGAGCCAATACGTGTTTGCCTTCGGTGACACCTACTTTGCAGAACTGCCCTCCCGCGCGATAGGGCCGGGGTGGGAGCGTCTGAGCTTGGGGGCCGCTGGTATGATCAGGACGATTGAGTCCGCGATTCAGGAAGGAAAGCAGCGGTTGGAGGCCGGCTTGGGGCACTATGAGTATAAATTGAAAATGGGTGCCAGGGAGCACACGGTCCGAACAGTGCGGGTGGTCGCCAATCAACCTGCGAGTTGGATCCGACGGAGCTTATTCAATATCCTCCGGCTCGGTCTCCGCTACGGCTACCACAGAATCTGGTATTCCCGGATAATGCCGCGTTTACCCAAATGCTTCCGTTCGTCACAATGGAATCTCTGGTTGCGTTACGACTTTTGAGTCAATATGTTAGTTCTAAAGCTTACGCAAGCCAATACCCACTGTCTTGTTTTTGCGGCATTTGCTGCCCTATGCTTCATGGTGCTGACCGGAGTTGGCGCTCAGTACTACGTTGCAGCCGACGGGAACGATGCCAATCCCGGCAGCTCGGCACAACCTTGGCGTACTATTCAGAAGTCCGTCGACACGGTGATGGGCGGTGACACCGTCATCGTCCGGGAAGGCCCTTACAACGAGCGAATTACCACCGTGCGAAGCGGTATAAACGAATCCAACCGCATTACCTTCGAGGCCGAAGGCGAAGTGACCATGCGCGGCTGGGTTGTGAACCACGCCTACATCACGGTTCGCGGCTTTGACATTACGCGCCACTCCGGCACTTCACCCGAAGATGCCTATGTGCGGGTCAACAACGGGGCAAACTGGCTGGAACTATTGTCCTGCAAGCTCCGTGACGGTGTTGGCATCGCTCGCACGGACATGGTATTCACCGCCCCTAATCTGATCAGCACTGCCAGCGGTGGCTTTCTGGCTGCAGGTTTTGCTGCTGGCCAATCCATCGACCTGAGCCGGGCTACCAATGTGAACTTGCTCAACTATTCCAGGTATGGCTATGTGATCGCTTCGGTGACTGATACCGCCATCACCGTATCGGGGACGAATATCGTGGATGACGGCCCGAAGCCGGCCTACATCACCGGATCAATTGGCTACGGCATCTTCTTCAAAGATGCGACACAGAACGCTGTGATTCGCAGCAATCTGTTTAGCAATTTGAGCTACCGGTACGGATCTGTCGCCGGATTGAATCACCTGTTCGAGAATAATACGATCGAGCGCAACAATGGCTGGGATATCCTCTTCTTTGTTGGAACGAACCATGTCTTCCGGGGCAACTGGTTTCGCAACAACGGATGGGGAACCTATCAACCCTCGGCGGACCTGTTCGACAACTGGCCGACTCGCTACCAGAATATTCACTTTACCAACAATTATGTCGAAAAAATGATCGGCGTCATCCACGTGGAGCACAACTCCACCGTGAGCGGTCCGATGTATATCACGCGCAACGTATTTGTTGATCTTGGCGGCCTCTACACTGCCAAGCCGGACACCATAATCGAGAACAACACCTTCTTGCGGGTCGCAAAGCAAAACAACGCGGCCGTGGCACTGTCTCGCCACCCCGTTAACGTGAGCACAGCCAACTATGCAACCAACGCCGTCATCCGCAACAACATCTTCTTGGATTGTGGGCAGCGGACCTTCCCCTACACCGAGTCCGAAATGGGGTGGTACCAGATCAACGGCCCCACCAATTCCGTGGTGGCAGAGGGCAACTTCGTGGCTGGCGGCCCCCCCGGTTATGGCGCAAAGCTTGGCTGGCCGGAGGGGAATCCCCTCCTCAATGGCGGGGCTCCTGGCTTTGTGAACATCAACGATCCACTCGGTCCGGATGGCATTCCCTTCACTGACGACGATGGGCTTCGGCCATTGCCAACCTCCAAGTTGGTGGGAGCCGGAGCCGGTGGCTTGACGATTGGTGCTTATGCAGTTCCGGGCGGAGGCCAGCCCCGCCTAACGGTGGCGGAGATTGGCCCCAACCTGTTGCGGCTACAGTGGCCGCAAACGGTGGAAACGTGGTCGCTCCAGTCCGCATCAACCCCTTCCGGTGGGTGGATCAACTCATCACCGACTCAGGTTCTGGAGAATGGGCGGATCTACGTAACTATCAGAACTTCCAACAGCGCCGCGTTCTTCCGCCTGATTCGTTAATTCTGCCCCAAGCCTCCAACCACTTGTCATGAACTGGTCGTTGATCGTCGCCTCCAATAACGACAGGGTGCTACAAAGTTGCCTTGCCAGTTCCTCCTGCGTCCTTGCTGGGTGCGACTTTCAGGTTATGCGGGGCTTTGCGTCCGCCGGGGCCGCTTACAACGCTGGAATGCGCGAGGCCTCAGGGGAAATCCTGGTGTTCGCCCATCAGGATGTCTATCTGCCGTCAGGCTGGGAAGATCAGCTTGCCGCGGCGGTTGCCCGCCTGTCCCAACGCGATCCTGATTGGGGTGTATTGGGGGTGTGGGGCATCGCGCGTGACCTTAAACCGCGCGGGTTTTGTTACTGCACTGGGCTGCAGAAGGTGCTCGGGGGCGCTTTTGTCGAGCCGGTCGAGTCCACCTCGCTTGACGAATTGCTGCTGGTACTCCGCCGCTCGGCCGGACTGCAGTTCGATGACCAATTGCCGGGCTATCATCTATACGGCACCGACATCTGTTTAACGGCCGGGCAACGAGGACTGCGCTCTTACCTGATTTCAGCGTTCTGCATCCATAACACTGCTGGTCTGAAATTCCTCCCGTGGGCATTCTGGCGTGCGTACTTCTACCTGCGTCGTAAATGGTGGGAACAGTTGCCCGTCAGGACGCCTTGCACGCGCATTGAACGGGTTCCCCTTCAACTGATTGAGCACCCCCTACGCAGTGCCTATTCGCACTGGTTTTCCCGCTCGGAACCTGGCCAGCGCGTGGCTGATCCTCAAGCGCTTTACCAGGAGTTGGTGCGGTCTGGCAGGATTGCCCAGACGATCTCTGGTACGGGAGTTCACATTTGACGCCTGGTATCATCGGCGTCTGGTTGGCACGTTGTTGTGCATTGGCAAACTCACTGACATCCCTGCCCGCGCGATTTCTCCATGCTTTGCGTGGGCGGCTCCCAATCGGTTCTCTGGGGCGTCGTCTGGCTCATGGAGCCTGGTGGTCACTTGTCGGCGCGGTAATTACCCGTTTGCTGGGCATCGTCAGTTCCGTGGTCATCGCCCGGCTCTTGGGGAGGGAAGGTTTCGGCCAATTTGGGATCATTCAGAGCACCGTGCTGCTGTTTGGCACGTTTGCCGGTTTTGGACTTGGGCTCACAGCCACCAAGTATGTCGCCGAGTACCGGCGAAAAGACCCGGTCAAAGCCGGACGGATTTTGGGACTCTCCGCGCTGGTGGCTCTTGGTTCGGGTGCCATCTTCGCTACGTTGATGGCGGCGGGCGCACCTTGGCTGGCGGCCACGACCCTGGCCGCGCCGCATCTCGCCGATGGCTTGCGCATCGGCGCAGTCATCATTCTGTTCACCGCCTTGAACGGCTCCCAAACCGGTGCATTGGTGGGGCTGGAAGCCTTCAAGCTGACGGCCCAGTTGAATTTGCTGACCGGCCTGGCCTCTTTGCCCTTGGTCGTGGGCGGCGTGGTATTGTTTGGTCTCGAAGGCGCTCTGTGGGGTCTGGCGCTTTCCGCCTTTGTTACCTGGTCACTGTTTCATTGGGGATTACGCCGCGAGTTGCGGCGGGCGGACATTCCCTTCACGTTAAAAGGCAGTTTTCAAGAAGGGCGCGTGCTTTGGGCGTTCGCTTTGCCGGCGGTCATCAGTGGGCTGCTGGCCGCGCCCGTCAACTGGGCCTGCCATGCTCTGCTAGTGAATCAACCCGAAGGCTATGCCGCCATGGGCATCGTCAACGCCGCCAACCAATGGTTTTATGCCATGCTATTCCTGCCCGGGGTCCTTGCCAGGGCGTCCATTCCGGTGCTTTCGGAACGTCTGAGTGCTGGTGATCGTACGGGGTGTCGAAAGATAGTGAGATACGGCATGGGTGTGAACGCCGCCGTTGTCATTCCCTTGGTGCTGATCGGGTGCCTGACCAGTCGCATCATTATGGGGATCTACGGCCCGTCCTTTGCCGAGCATCCTTCGGTTCTTATGGTCGCCCTGTTTACTGGCGGTGTACTTGCACTCCAGATTCCCATGGGACAAATGACAGCCGCTTCCGGGCGAATGTGGACGGAGATATGCATGAACCTCGGTTGGGCGCTCGCTTTCGTGGTCGGCACCTGGTTGGCTCTGTCCCATGGTGCCATGGGTCTGGTTTCCGCGCGGCTGGGGGCCTACATCTTGCATACCCTCTGGACCGCAGGGTTTGTTGTTTGGCTGCTGCGGGAAAGAAAAGCTGTGGCTCCCGCCATTACATCATGAATTCAATTTCCACCGGCCATTCCCGTCAAGGCATCGGCGAGTGCCGACTGCCTGCAACGCCCGATGTCGCGTACTCGGCCAAGAGTGGCCGGTATTTCACCGGCGTCCGGCGTGCGTTTCTGGATGCGTTACCCGCCAATCCAGGTGCCCGGCTCTTGGAGCTTGGCTGCGGTAATGGCAACACCGCCGCTTGCGCGCGTGCGGAGGGCAAGTGTGGGTGGTGTTGTGGCGTCGAGCTGTGCGAGGCGCCCGCCGCCGAAGCTCGTTCGAAGCTGGACCATGTGGTCGTAGGCGACATTGAGAATCTCGTGCTGGACCTGCCCCCCGCGTCACTTGATGTTTTGCTGATGAGCGAAGTTCTCGAACACCTGCGCGATCCGGCAGCCGTGCTGAGCAAGCTCCGGCCTTTGCTCCGGCCGGGCGCAATCGTTTTAGCCGGTTCGCCCAACGTCTGCCATTACAGCGTCTTGCTCATGTTGTTGCGTGGTCGGTGGAATTACGAACGTGAAGGCATCATGGATGAAACACATTTGCGGTGGTTCAGTCCGGTTACCTACCGCCGACTATTTGAGGAGGCCGGCTATGTGGTTGGCCATGTGGGGCCGGCGTCGCCACTTCATAAAAAGGCCCGGCTGGTCAATGCATTACTTTGTGGGCGCTTCGAGTACTTGTTTCACACCCAAATTGTGCTGCATGCGCATGTCGTGTGACGAAGCCGCACTTCAGTCCTAGGTCGACGGTCCTCTGTACACTGTCCTCTGTCCACCGAATTTCAGCTTTCTGTTTTCTGTTTTTGAAAGTTTCTGCTTTTGAAGCATGGCTTCCCTAATCATCGCTGCCGATCTCTGCCCGATTGAAGGGAATCAGCCGCACTTCGTCCGCGGCGATGCGCCGGGTTTGTTCCACGATCTCCTCCCCGAGTTCGCCGCCGCCGACCTGGTCATCGCCAATCTCGAGTGCCCCATGATTGAGCGGCCCTCGCCCATCGCCAAGACCGGCCCCACCTTCGGCGAGCCAGCCGCCTGCCTCAACGGCATCACGGCCGCCGGCATTGATGTCCTGTGCCTAGCCAACAATCACATCCTCGATCACGGCGTGCCCGGCCTGACGCACACTTTGGAAGCGTGTGCGCGGGCTGGCCTCGCCACCGTCGGCGCTGGCCTCACGCCCGCCGACGCGCGCCGCATCCTGGTCCGGCAGGTGGGTTCGTGGCGGGTCGGCATTCTGGCGATGGCCGAACACGAGTTTTCCGTTACGCGCCATGGTTCGCCCGGCGCTAATCCGCTGGACCTGATGAACTTTGTCCGCGGTGTGCGGGATCAGCGCGACCAGTTCGATTACCTCATCGTGTTGCTGCATGGGTCGGCCGAGTTTCATGCGCCTACCCCACGCCTTCAGCAGACCTGCCGGTTCATGATTGAGCTGGGGGCGGACGCGGTGATCGTCCAGCATCCCCACATCCTCGGCGGTTGCGAGGAGTATCAGGGCGGCCACATCGTTTACGGCCAGGGCGCGTTGATCATGGATGAAGCCATCTATCGCGACCGCCCCTCGTTCCACGAAGGTTTCCTCGTTAAGCTTACGATTCCGGCCGCCGTCTTTCCCGCTCCGCCTTGGGAAGCGGGCCAGGGTGAGGTGCCGTCTTCTAGGTCTCCAGGACGGTCGCAATCTGAACCTCAACCCTCAACCCTCAACCCTCAACCACTTTTTGAGCTCATCCCTTTCATCCAATCCGCCCCGCCGCCCGGCGCGCGCAAACTGTACGGGGAAAGGGAGCAACAGTTCCGTCAGACCTTGGCGCAGCGCTCCGCGGCCATCCAGGACCCGGCCTTCGTGGAAGCCGAGTGGGTCAAGTTCTGTCAGGACCATCAGCGCGGCTACCTCAGCGCCGTGCTCGGCCACAACCGCGTGTTGCGTAAGCTCGACTTCGGCGGCTGGCTGAGTCGGTTCATTCACAGTCCTCGCGCGCTGCTGGGCACGCGCAACTGTGTCCTTTGCGAAACCCACCGCGAAGCCCTCGAAACCATCTTCACCCGCCTGATGAAGTGAGTAACCAGTCGTCCGTAGCAAATGGTCCGATCGTTTGGCTTCCGACTCCCCACTCCTGGCCCCTGCGGTTTCTACTCGCTGCTTTCTGCTTTCTACTCTCCGCTGTCGAACGCTCAGTCTGCTTTGGCCCGTGAAGTGCGCAGCTATACCAAGCTCTGCCGAAATTGTTCTTTTCCCAACGCCGCGTGAGGGCACGCGGCCTACAAGGGTTTTGGCTGCAATCTCCATTTTGTAGGCCCGGTGCCCCCACCGGGCGGGGTTTGGGAAAAGCGTCAATCGTAACAATCATGGCCGCACTTGGTATACTTCACTGGCCAGTCTTCTGACGACTGTCCCCTGTCGCCTGACTCCCGACTCCCTTGTCCCTCCAACTCTTCCACCGCCGCACCCTTTGGTGGCCCACCCGACGCGGTTGGCTTTGCTTACTTACGCCGCCGCTGGCCCTCATCATTTCCTGGTGCCTGTGGGGAGAATCCTTTCTGGCCGTCAACCAACCGCTCCCGGCACAAGTCTTGGTGGTGGAAGGGTGGGCCGGCCGGGACAGCATGGCCGCCGCCGTGCATGAATTCCAGCGCGAGGGCTACCGCCTGCTCGTCACCTCTGGTGGCCCCACCGGTGACAGTTGGGCCGTCCGCAACTGGAACTACGCCGAACTGGCCGCCGCGGACCTCCTGCGCCACGGCATCCCCAAAGATCAGTTGCTGGCTGCTCCGGCCAAAGAACACGACACTCAACGCACTTATCAGGCCGCCTTGGCCGTCTGGAAAGCGCTTGAATCCCGCGGACCTCTGCCCGTCACCATCACCATTTGGACCCGTGGCTCCCATGCCCGCCGCAGCCGACTCGTTTATGCCCGGGTCTTCGGTTCCCAAACGCATGTGGGCGTTGTCTCTTGGTTACCGGAGGAATCGAAGGGCCGGTCTTGGTGGCAATCCAGCGAGCGTTCCCGCGAGTTCCTCGGCGAGACCGCCGGCTACTTCTTCGAACTCCTCTTCTACTCCGCCCGCTGGGCCTCCTCCACTCCTGCAGCCAGCAGTCCGTAGTTTTCTGCTTTTCCACGGTCTCAACAAACTGAGGAATCTAGGCTTTGCTCATTCTCGTGATGTTTTGTAGCCCCAATCAGTCGCACTTTTCGTCGCCAAACGTGATTGAGTGGTTGCCGCGCAAGAGAACGACCGACCGATTTCAGACCGATTTCAGACCGCTTCTTGAACAGGTGCCAGCCCGGGGCCAAGCCGGTTTCTTCTTCGCCGCTCGACGGTCATCTTGGTCACATTAGGTCATCTTTGGTTAGCCGCGTTCTCCTCCAGTCGTGTCCAGTTAGTTTAGACCGAACGGCGATTTGAGCCCTGATTCCATTGGGGTTCAGATGGCCCACCCTTGTTATCGACATGGAGCCCGGACGGGTCAGATTCAGATAGGCTAACGGTGGCCATGCGCGAACAGTATGCTCGAATACAATTCCATTTGCCTTAGCTTTGAGGGATGCAACCCTCAGCTACCGTTTTTTCCCAAATCACCAGCGCG
>Ga0105047_10010957_pt1 | contig 14763 bp, 11 predicted proteins | sample MAT04_FD_78384 | JGI IMG/M metagenome (GOLD analysis project Ga0105047, IMG submission 78384) | Freshwater microbial communities from Lake Fryxell liftoff mats and glacier meltwater in Antarctica - MAT-04 (megahit assembly) | ecosystem: Environmental > Aquatic > Freshwater > Ice > Liftoff... | reverse complement strand
TGCGAAAGACGTTGAGGTTCTGGCGGCGGACGTCCTCAGCACCCATGTAAACGTCGCACTTCAGGCCGAACAACGCGGCGACGGTCGCGGTGGCGACGCCGTGCTGGCCGGCGCCGGTCTCGGCGATCACGCGTTTCTTGCCCATGCGCATCGTCAGCAGGGCCTGGCCGATGCAGTTGTTGATCTTGTGGGCGCCGGTGTGGTTGAGGTCCTCGCGCTTGAGGTAGACCTGCGCGCCGCCAAGCTTTTCCGTGAGGCGTTTGGCGAAGTATAGGAGCGAGGGGCGGCCGACGAACTCGCGGAGCAGGCGCTCGAACTCGCGCGTGAAGGCGGGGTCGGCCTGGGCGCGGCGGTACTCGGCCTCGAGCTGGTTGAGGGCGTGGATGAGGGTCTCGGGGACGAACGTGCCACCGTACGGGCCGAAGTGGCCGGTGGCGTCGGGGACGGCGGAGATCGCCGGGATCGCGGGAGAGGGCGCGGTGCTCATACGGCGATCCTAAGGCCCTCGCCGCACGGGGGCAACGCACGGAGGTCCGCGTGGCCGATCGTGATCTTGACCTGCTCGTGCTCGGGGAGGGGCGACATGATCTTCAGGTCTCCGCCTTCGTACGTCATTCGGAAGTTCTGATCGCCCACCTGTTCGAGCAGGGATTCGTAGAGCTCCCAACTCACGCCGCGAAGCACGATGTGCTCGAGCGCCCCGCCGAGCGGGGATTGCACCGCGCCCTACCAGCGCGCAAAAAAGGGGGGCGACGATCGCACTCGTCGCCCCAAGCACGGGAAAATCTTGTGGAAGGCCGCGGGTGCCGCGCCGGGCGGCTCGATTTCCGCAGCGACCGTTCCTACCTCAGGTACGCGGGGGGTTGCCCGCGGTTCGCGCATCGGGCGTTTCCTTACCCGACGGTGATCTTGCGCGGCTTGGTCTCCTCGCGCTTGTTCAACGGGATCGTCAGCAGGCCTGCATCGCCTCGACCTGATCCCCGTAGGCACTCCTCAACACATGCGTCGGCAGTGACATGACTCAACTCCTTTCGTGTTGACCGTTGTTGGCTTCAACCAATAACGCCCTACCATGTTCAAAGCTCGTGCCACGCGGCCGCCCGCGGTGAGTGGCGCAATCGATGGGACTTACGACATTCGGGCTTTGGCGGCGGAGACTGCAATTTTGACAACGGGTGCCGGGATGGCAGTTGGGCCGGTTTTACTGGTGGTTCTGGGGCCGACGGCGTCGGGCAAAAGCGAGCTGGCGCTGGAGCTCGCCCGCCGGACGGGCGGCGAGATCCTGAGCGTGGACTCGATGCAGGTCTACCGCGCGATGGACGTGGGGACGGCCAAGCCCTCGCTCGAGGAGCAGCGCGAAGTCCCACACCACTTGATCGACGTGGTCGCCCCGGACGAGGTGTTCACGGTCGCCCGGTTCGTCGAGCTGGCGGACGCCACGATCGCCGATGCGCGGCAGCGCGAGGTGCCGCTGATCGCCACGGGTGGGACGCCGCTCTACTACAAGGCACTGTTCGAAGGCCTGTTCGAGGGGCCGCCGGCGGACGAGGCGCTGCGCGAATCCCTGCGGGCGCTGGGCGGCGAGGAACTGCACCGGCGCCTCAGCGCCGTAGACCCGGCGGCGGCCGCGCGCATTCACGCGAACGATGAGCGGCGTCTCGTGCGGGCGCTGGAGGTCCACGCGCTGACGGGCCGGCCGATCTCGTCGTTCCAGACGGACTGGGAGGGAGCCCAGCACCGGCACACCGCGGTGTGGGTGGGGCTGGGCTGGGAGAAGGAGGCGATCAACCGGCGGATCAACGCGCGGGTGAAGGCGATGATCGCGGCCGGGTGGGTCGAGGAGGTGCGGGGCCTGGTCGAGCGCTACGGCACCCTTTCGCCGACGGCGGCCGAGGCAACCGGCTATGCCGAGCTGATCGCCCACGTGGCCGGCCGGCTGTCGCTGGCGGACGCGGTCGAACAGATCAAGATCGGCACGCGGCAACTCGCCCGCCGGCAGATGAAGTGGTTCCGGCGGTGGGGGCGCGTGACGTGGATCGACGGGGAGCTTCCGATGGAAGAGAAGATCGAGCAGGCGAGCGTCCTGTGGGGCCGAACGGCACAGTAGTGAAGAAGCCGCCGGTCGCCGGCGACGCGCAGACTCCTCCCCCCATGTCATCCAGAGGGAGCCTTGGCGACCGAAGGATCTCGGTGTCAAAGAACCGCCCTTTGACACCGAGATGCCTCGCAGGCTCGGCATGACGGGACAGCGCGTGCAAGGCGGCACGATACCGGGCGTCGGCCTCACGGGCTCGGGACGATCGGCCTCAATGTCGCGACCGGCACGATGGCCGAGAGTCCGCCCGCGTGGCCTGGGGCGCGGCTTTTTATCGGGACGTGGGGCAATGGGGGGAGAAAGTGGCGGCCGCGCGCAGCGCGTTTCGATAGAGAAGGGCGTCGGGATGCCGGGCGGTGACGCGGTCGCCGCCGGTCCTCAGGATGATGGATGAGGCCCGCGGGGCCACATGCATCACCCGGGCAACACGTCTGCTGGCGCACCCCGCCTCGAAAGGATTCGAAACGTTATGCGGAAACTCTCACGCGCGCTCGTCGTCGCCGGTGCAACGGGGCTGTTCCTCACGGGCTCGGCACAGGCCAAGTGGATCAAGATCTACAATATCGAAATCAACATCCCCTCGTACCTCGTCGGGCTGATCGGCGAAGCGCCGGCTGAGCTGGCGAGCGTCCCGGCGGCCGCCGACGTGGTGGCGACGGCCAAGGCGGTGGCCGGCGACGCGGTGCAGGCGGAGTTCGCCCTGCTCGACGAGCCGATGGCGGACGAGCAGGCCGCCGCCGCCGCGACGGACGATTGCGCGGACGACGTGGCGCTCGCCGAAGACCTCGCCGGGGGCGATGACGCGATGGCGGCGGACGACGTCGGGATGGAGTGCGATCTGCATGACGCGGCCGTGGCGGCGGCGGAACCCGCGGGGCCGGTCGAGCCGGTGCGGTTCGTGCGGGACCTGCGGTCGCACCTGAACGACATCTACGACGGCGCGGTGGAGCGCGGGCAGGCGTGGGCGGACCTGCTGGCCGAGCGGATCGTCAGCACGTTCGGCGACGCGCCGGCCGGCGAGCCGGAGATGGCGGAGATCCCCGTGCCTGCCGAGAGTGACGCCGGGCCGGTGATCGACTTCGACGCGCCGGAGAACTTCTGGGACGAGAACCCGGATGACGCGGCGTCGCCGGTGCAGGCCGACGACGCGGAGGCCATCGACGCCGAGGCAGCGTTCGTCGAGCCGGCGAGCACCGACGAGCTCTCGTTCGAGGAGGTCGAGGCGCTCGACTGGGTGGACATCTACTGATTCACGCGGCGCGCCGGTTCGCGCGCCCACCGATACTATTCCCTCTGGACGCGGCGTCCGGCCTGCCCTCGGCCGGACGCCGCTCTCTTGCGCGCGCGGAAACACGATGCCGACGGGGGAAGCGCGTCTGGTCAAACGCCGGCGGTTGAGGTGATAATCGGTGGCAGCAACGGAAGGAGTTGGCGCATGGTCGGGTGGCGGGTGTGCTGGGTCTGTGTGGCGCTGGTCGGCGCGATCGGTGCGGAGGCGCGCGCGGCCGCCGCGCCGGCGACGCGCCCGGCCGGGCCGCCGTGGCGCGCGGTGGCGATGCAGCTTCACCGCGTGGATTGGCAGGCGAAGTACAAGAAGGGGATCGAGCGCATCGCCGCGACCGGCGCCGACGCGGTGCTGTTCGTCGTGGACTGCCAGGCCGAGCACCAGGGGAGCACGCGGCTCTACCTCGACCGGCGGCGAACGCCCGCCCGCGACCAGCTCAACGACCTGATCCAGCACGCGCGGGACTACGGCCTGCGCGTCATGCTCATGCCGATCGTGACGCTGGACCGCGCCAAGCCGGGCGAGTGGCGCGGGACCTACCGCCCGCCGTCGTGGGAGGACTGGTTCGACAGCTACCGCGGCGTGCTGCGGCATTTCGCGTACTCGGCGGCCGAGATGAAGGTGGACGTGTTCTTCGTCGGCTCCGAGCTTTCCTACATGGAGCACCGCACTGAGGACTGGCGCAAGACGATCGCCGTCGTGCGCGAGATCTACAAGGGGAAGCTGGCCTACTCGGCCAACTGGGACCACTACGAGGCGGTGACGTTCTGGGACCAGCTCGACTTCGTCGCGATGAACAGCTACTGGAAGCTGGGCGACGACCACGAGGTGACCGACGAGCAGATCGCCGATGCGTGGCGGCGCATCCAGGGGGAGGTCTTGGCGTACTGCCGGAAGCAGGGGAAGCCGCTGCTGCTGACCGAGGTGGGGTGGTGCTCGAAGCGCGACGCGGCGTCGGAGCCGTGGCAGTACGACTTCACGGGCGCCAAGCTCGACATGGACCTGCAGCGGCGGCTTTACGAGGGGTTCTTCAAGGCCTGGCATGGCCGGCCGGAGCTGGCGGGGTTCGCGATCTGGGCGTACGCCGAGGAGTCGGGGCCGGAGGACAAGGGGTACACACCCTGGGGCAAGCCGGCGATGCGCGTGCTGCGCGAGTGGCTGGCGAAACCCCGGTGGGAGGTCCGATGAACGGCGCGGCAAAGGCGGCGTTGGTGGCGGCGTTGGCGCTGGTGGTGGGGGTGCTGGCGGTCGTGGCGGCCAACGCGCCGCCGCGGGCGCCCAAGGGCGGCGCGGCCACCCGGGCGGCGCCCGCGACTGCGCCGGCGGGTGGCGGCGCCCGCGGGATCCTGGCGGAGGCCGCGCTCGATCGGCGGCTGCCGGGCGTGCGGTTCGACGGGTTGCCGTTGCGGCAGGCGCTGGAACAGCTCGAACGGGCGGGCGGGACGAACATTGATGCCGACTGGCGCCTCCTTGGCGACCTGGGCGTCACGCCGGACAAGGGGGTAAGTGTTGACCTGCGCGACGTTCGGCTGATGGATGCGCTGCGGCTGGTGCTGCGCGACGCCGCGCCCGTGGGGGGCGAGGCGCCGGCCTTTGTCGCGCGGGACCGCACGATCGAGGTGTCGTCGGCCGACGGGCTGGCGCGGCTTGCGGTGCGGCGGACATACGATGTGGCGGACCTCCTGGGCGGGCCGGCCGTCGATCCCGAACTGGGCCCGGACATGTCGCTGGGTGGCGGGCTGGAGACGATCCCCCGGGCCGACCGTTCGGCGTTGCTGGTGGCGGGCGCGCGCGAGGCGGCCGGCCTCCGGGCGTGGCGCGACGCGGGCGCGGTGGGCACGATCACCGAGGCCGACGGGACGCTCGCCGTGGAGCAAACGCAGGCCGGGCACGCCCGCGTCGAGGCCTACCTTGCCGGCCTGCGGCGCGGCGACGGCGGTCTCCTGGGCGCGACGACCCGCCCGAGCCCGGTCGCCGCGAGCGCGCTCGCCGACGGCCGCCCGGACTGCGTGCCGCGCGGGATGATCGTCAGCGAGATGCCGCTGGCGCGGGCGCTGGATGCCCTGGCGGCCGCGAGCGGGTTCGAGGTGACGGCGGACTGGGCGGCCCTGGCGATCGTGGGCGTGATGCCGGAGCAACTCGTGACGGCCGACGTGCGCGACGCGACGCTGCGCGAAGCCCTGCGGCGCGTGCTGGCGGCGGTTGACCACGACGCGGGTCGGGTTGCGATCCGACAGGCGGAGACCGCGATCACGGTGACCACGCGGGCGGCCGTGGCGGCGGACGTGCGGCGCGAGAGCTACGACGTGCGCGGGATCCTCGTGCGCAACGCGTTCGACGAGCCGCCGGCCGGCCCGGTCGCACGCTCGGCGGCTGTTGCCGTCCTGGGTGGCCGGGCACTGGCGGCGGTCGAGCCGGCATCGTGGGCGAGCGCTGGCGGCCCCGGCGCGTTCGTCGAGCGCGGCGGCTGGCTGGTGGTGACCCAGACCGCCCGGAACCACGCCCGCGTCCACGAGGTGCTGGCGCGGATCCGGGACGGCGATACCCCACCATCGACACGGCCGGCGACGCGGCCGGCAACCCGCCCGGCGACGACTCGGGCGAGCGACGGGGCGGCCGCCGCAGGATCGCTATAGATTGCCCACACTAACGCGTTCCCGCGATCAGGGCGATCCGACGGTAATGCGCATCGCACATCGGCGGCGGAACCGGCGGTCATTCTCTTGACAGGGCGGAACCATAGCACATATTCTGTGTAAGACACCGTTCGCCGAAACCTGATGCGATCACGCGCACGCTCGCGCGGGGCGTGTCGGGCCGGAGGTGGTGTCGGAGGGTGCTTGCAATGTCGAAATCGTTGTCCTCACTGGTGCGCGGCAGGGTCGCGGTGCTATCGACGGGCCTCCTGTGCGTGCTGGGCGCATCGGCCGCGAGAGGATCGCTGGTGCCGGCGTCGCTGCCGGTCGGGCCGATCACGTTCGAGAACGCGACGGACTACGCGGACAACTTCCGCGAGTATTACGACAACGGCGACCGGCTGGGGCAAACGACCAACGGGGCGGCCAACGACTATCTGGCCCAGACCGCCGGCACCTCCAACGATAACGGCATCGCGGTCTACGACACGACGGCGGCCGACGGCACGACCACGCAGCACGTGTTCTCTTCGCCATTTCAGGTGCAGTTCGACGCGCGGGCTGCGCAGGCCACGTCGTCGGTGGGCGTTTTCCTCATGGACCCGACGAATGAGGGAAACAACATCCTGGCGTTGCTGAACATCGACGCCAATGTCACATCCGACCGAATTCGATTCTTCCGGGATGCGCCGCTGGCATCGAACAAGACGGGCCCGGGCACCCAGGTGAACATCACCAGTTCGTCCGGCGGCACGGTGACCGGGGGAAACCAGTTCGACGGCGAGTCCGGGGTCAATGTGAACCAGTTCGGCGCGTTCGTCCTCACCTATTCGTTGAGCGGGGCCGACGCGACGGTCAGCCTCATGTTCGGCAATATCTCGGCTACCGCGGTCTACACGGGACAGGGGATCGCGACCCCGGAGATTGCCCTGCGCATGTTCGATGTGAACACGACTGCCGGGACGACGGATGTCGATAACTTCTCCGTGGTCCCCGAGCCGGGCGCCGCGGGCGTGATCGCGCTCATGGCGATGGGCGGGTTGGCCCGCCGGCGCCGGCGCCGGTCGTAGGGCGACGTTCGATCTCCTGCCGTAATCACAACGGGGCGCGGCGGGGGGGCCTACATCAACAGGGCGTTGCCCCCGCCTTGCCATCCGCCCGCGAGGCGGTGGTGAAGGTCGGCGATCGCCCGCTTGGGAGGCGTCGCCCCAGGGAACGGTTGGCCTACCCGCCCACACCGGCGCGTCCCCGCTCGGGCACAGGTGGAGCGACCACCTTCACCTTGAGCTTCGCCCGAACTTCGGCGGCGATGCGATTGGTCTCCTCCACGTGTTTCCGAAGATCTCCGCCGTGTTCGCGGGCGATTCGCTCGCGCACGCGACGAACAATCGTCAACCGCGGTCGGATCGGGGACGTGGGGATGAGCGTCACTCATTTTCGTACTCCAGGATGTGCCTCGTCCGCCATGTCCGCGCACCGGTCGTACAGTTCGCGCAGGGCGTCGCGGAGGTTCCCGGCATGGCGGTGGTGGAGGTCGGCGAACATCGCGGGCGGGGGGACGAGGTGGCCGAAGGCGAGGTGGCCGACGATCTCGGCGAGGAGGTCGGGCGTCGTTTGCGTGTGGAGCAGGGGGGGCAGGAGGCCCTCGACGTGGGATGTGATGATGAGGCCGCCGGCCTTGGCGGCGCGCGAGGCGAAGCTGCGCCACTCGCGCGGGGGCATGTGGTCGGCGCCGTCCACGAGGAGGATGTCGCGCTTCGTCAGGTCGTGGAACGCGTGGCGGGCGTCGTCGCGGGTGGGCTTGCGCTTGGCGAGGTTGAGCGTGACCCAGCGGGTGTTGAACCCGCGGTCGTTCAGCGGGCGGGCGAGGTCTTCGAGTAGCGTGGTCTTCCCCGTGCCGTCGGGGCCGACGATGGCCGCGCGGTAGTCGAGCTCACCCAGGCGCGCGAAGATCGCGTCCCAAGTCGTGCCCAGGGGCTTGAATCGCACGCGCAGGACGCGATCGCTGCTGAACGGATTGTCCCTCGCCCGCATGTCCGTGCCTCGTCGCGATTCACCGCGTGATGCGCCGCCGCCGCCGCCCGCTACTTCACCGGGCCGATGCCGGCGAGCAGGATCTCCTGGCCGGTCGGGGAGAGCGTGAACTCGATTGTCTGTTTGTCCGTGCCCGCGACCAGCTCGACCTGCCACACAAGCGAGATCAGCCGCCCGGAGAAGCTGTAGGGGCCGTCCGGGAGCGGCAGGCGGAACTCCCGCGTGTCCCGCGCCCGAGGGTCGTCGAAGGGGACCTTGCGCTCCACCCGCGTGTCCTGCGTCCCCTTGCCGCGCGTGTACCAGGAGAGGCGCAGCTCGACGACGGGGCGGGCCGTGCCCAGGTTCCACGAGGCCAGGCCGGAGATCACCTCGTTGGGGAGGTACTGCGTGCGGTTGTCGTTGAGCGCCAGCTCGAGCATGGTCATCAGCGGCCCTCCGGTTGGGCGGTCGCGGGCCCCATGCGCACGGGCAGCACCTCGAGGGTGAACTCCTCGTGCATGTCGGGCCAGTGGGGGATCTCGCCGTCAACGGCGAAGAACCAGACGACCTTGTTGTTCGAGCTCGTGAACGAGTGCATCGTCGTCTCGGGCACGCTGAAGCGGATGCGGCCGCGCTCGATCTCGGCGGGGTTCTGGCTCTCGAGCAGGACCTGCTTGAAGAAGATCGAGGTGTCGGTCGTCGTGTCGGTGCCGCGCCGGTACGTTGCCTCCTCGCGGCCCTGGAGGGTGATGCGGAAGGTGGTCATGCGGCTGGTGCGGCCGCTGGTGATCCACCCGAGGTCCGCCATCTCGCCCAGGGGGACCGAGGGGTTGCAGACGAGTTGGGCGCGGGGGTTGAACAGCTTGAGGAACGTGACGACGACCGCGACGAGGGCGCCGATGCCGATGAGGATGAAGGGGATGAGGCAGAGCCCGGGAAACACCGAGCCGCGCCCGCGCCGCCAGTCCCGGCCGAGGTGGTAAACGAAGACGGACAGGATGCCGTTCCAGATCGCGGTGAAGATGACGGTGAAGACGAACGTGGCCAGCGGCGAGCCGCGCGACTTCAGCGGGCGGGGGCCGGCGGTGGGCGGTGGGCTCATGGGACTCCTGGGGCTGGGACGACGGGGAGTAATGTAAGGGGGCGGGCCCGTCCGTTCCAGCGAAGCGTGCCCGATGTGAAGCGCGCCGGATGGGTGATGAGTCAGCGGGGGTCGGGGGGGAGGAGGCGGTAGGGGGTGGTGAGGGCCAGGACGGCGTGGGCGGTCTGGTAGGCGGCGTAGGCGCGGCGGTCAAGGACGCGGCCGGGCTCCTCGCCGGCGCCGACGGGGTGGAAGAAGCCGTCGGAGGCCTGCTTACCGCGGAGTTGCTCGAAGGCGTTCTTCCACACCGCGCCCCACGTGGGCTCGCCGGCGGCCCAGGCGGCGCGGGTGGCGGCGTGGAGGGTCGAGTAGTAGTGCCTCGTCTGGTCGGTGACGGGGTGCGAGATGACGTAGGCGATGGCGGCGGCCGCCTCGGGGGCGTCGCGCTCGCCGAGCAGGTGCAGGGCAAGGAGGGCGGCGGCGGTCGAGGGGACCGAGGCGTCGTGGCCGGGCTGGGGGGCGAAGGCTTTGGAGGCGGGGCGGTGGCAGGCGTGGACGTAGGCCGCGGCGCGCTTGAACGGCTCGGCGGGGACCGCAATGCCGGCGTCCCGGGCGGACGCCAGCGCACTGACGCACCAGGCGGTGAGGGCAAGGTCGGCGTCCTTCGACGCGGGGTCAATGGCCCAGCCGCCAGCGTGGGGGGCGTCGGCCGGTTGTTGGGCGTCGAGGAGGGCGGCGGTGGCGCGGGCGAGGGCGTCGTGGAGGCGCTTGCGGAGCTTGGGGTCGCCGCCTGCGCCGGACGCGGCGGCGAGGGCCGCGGTGGCGACAGCGTGGGTGTAGGCGCGGCCGTCGTCGAGCCGGGCGAAGGAGCCGCCGGCGGGTTGCGTGCGGAGGAGGTAGTCGAGGGCGCCGCGAACGACGAGGCCGTGGCGGCCGACGTCGGGGGTGTGGCCGGCGGAGAGGAAGGCGAGGAGCGAAAGGGCGGTGGTGGCGACGGAGTGGCGTTCGCCCTCGATGGCGCCATCGGCGCGCTGGGTGCGGGCGAGGTAGGCCAGGGCGTTGTTGACGCGCGCGTCGAGGTCGGGGGGAAGGGGGGTCGCGGGGTCGCGGCGGTCGGCGGCGAGGGTGAGGGAGGGGAGGAGGGCGAGGAGGAGGGGGAAGAGACAGTGGAGGATGGAGGAGGGAAGATGGAAACTGGTGGCCCGCCGCATTAGCGGTGGGGGCGCGAATTGGGGGCGCGGGTCGCGGGAGGCGGATGGCGGGGCACATGGAAAGCCCATGGGCGGGCCGCCCATGTCACTGTCAATGCAGGAGGCGCGGGCGGTGGCCGCCACGGGCGGGGCGCCCGTGCCACGGGGGAGGGGTGTGCGGGTCGGGGGTCGGGTCATTTTTTGCCGAGGGTGTCGAAGTAGGCTTTGACGGCGTCGCGGAAGAGGGCGGCGTCGGGGTCGCGGGCGGCGTCGGGCGGGGCAGGCGTTGGGGTGATGGCGCGCCACTTCTTGGCGGCGGCGCCGGCGGCCTGGGCGGCGGTGCGGGCCATGATGGCGCGCGGGTCCTCGCCGGGCGCCATGGCGGCGGCGAGCAGGGGAACACCGGCGAGGCGGACGTCGCCGGCGAATCGGACGGAACGATCCCACGCGCGGCGAAGGGCGGCGCCGGCGGTGGCCTGCGACTGCTGGATGCGCTTGAAGGCAGCGACGCGCTCCGCGGCGGCGGCGGCGGCCGCGGCGGGTTGCGTGGCGGGCCCGGGCGACGAAGGCGACGTGGCGGCGCCCGCGCCCGGCTGCTCGCGCTGCTGCTCGGCCAGGCGGTCGAGGGCGGCCTGGGCGTCGGCGGCGTGGACGCGCGCGGCCGCGAGCGGGTCGCGGTCGTAGAGGCGTGCCTGGGCGGCCTTGAGGAGCTCGATGGTCTGCTGGATGGCGTCGCGGGCGACACCGGCGGCCTTTTCGGCCGAGCCGCGGTCGCCGGTGCGCAGGACCGTGTGGAGGAGCTGGACGGCCGGGGCGACGCGCTCGTTGAGGGCGCCGATCGCCTCGTAGGCGTCGGAGCCGCCGGGGGCGAGGCGCTTGGCGATCTCGGCGACACGGTCCGGGGCGACGGTGGCGATGGCAGCGGCCTGGGCGGCGCTGGCGCGCGTCGCGGCGGTGGTGGCGGCCTCGTGGGCGCGGGTGGCGGGGCCGCGGCGGCCGGGGTCGCCACCGGCAGAGCTCAACTCGCGCTGGGCCTGCTGGAGGCGGTCGCCGGCGCGCTTATGGGCGTCCTGGGCGGCGATGGCGGCGGGGACCTGTTGGGCCAGCTGGGCGAGGTCGCCTTGGGCGCGGCCCAGGGCGGCGATGGCGGCGTTGCGCTGGGCGTCGGTGGCCCACGCGCCCTCGCGGCCGAGGCGTCGGGCGGCGTCGTCGGCCTGGGCGATGTCGGCGACGACGTCGGCCTGGCGGACGGTGAGGCCGGTCAGGGCGGCGGCAGCGTCGCCAGCGGTCTCACGTTCGGCGGCGGGGGCGCCGCGGTCGGCGCGCTCGACGGCGGCGGTGTCGCGGTGGAGGAGCTCCTGGCGGTAGGCGAGCTGGTCGAGGTCGCGCACGGCGGCCATTGCCCGCTCCAGGTCGCCCGGGGCGACGCGGGCGCGATCCACGAGCTGGCGGTCGAGGCCGTCGGCGCCGGTGTAGTTGCGGCCGGCGGTGGCGGCGTTGGCGGCGAGGGCGAGTTCTTCAAGGCCGGGGCGGACGCCGGCGTCGATCCAGCGGGTGAGCCAGGCGCGGCCGGCCTCGGCGGGGCCGCTGGCGTCCTCAATGGTCTGCGCGGCGCCTTCCCGCACGGTGCGGGCGCGGCGCTCGCGGTCGAGGTCGCCCAGGACGCCGGCGAACTGGCCGAGGCGTTCGGCGCGGGTGCGGCGGGCGGCGTCGGTCGGCTCGGGCAGCTTGACGATCGCCGCCAGCGCGCGGGCGGCGCGTTGCAGGTCGCGGGCCCAGAGGTCGTCGCCGTCGCCGCGCAGGGCTTCGAGGGCGGCGGCGGAGAGGAGGCGCTCGCCGAGTTCCCCCTCGCGGCCGGGACGGCGGTCGATGGCGCTGGCCCACTCGCGGGCGATCTGGACGAAGTCCACGCGCGGCTGGCCGCGCACGATCCCCTGGGCGGCCTGCGCCTTGCCCTGGAGGTAGCCCTCAAGGTCCCCGCCGCTGCGCCCGCCCGCGCCCAGGCCCGCCATTGCGCCCTCGACCTCGCGCTTCAGGGCGGCGCGGAGGCGCTCGGCGCCCCAGTCAACGGACGAGACGGGCTTGACCTTGAGGCTGCGGAGGTCGGCGAGGACACTGGCGGCCAGCTCGCCCTCGGCAACCGTGCGGATCGTGTCGGCGAGCTGGCGTGCGCGGTCGGCGGCGGCGGCGAGGGCGTCGCCCGCCTCGCGTTCGCGGTCGCGCTCGCGCTGCCGCTGGCGGTCGCGGGGCTCATCGGGGAGCGGGGCCGGGTCGAGCAGGGCGGCGTTGAGCCGGGTGGCGGTGAAGACCAGCACGCGGGCCGCGTCCACCCACGCGCCGGTGGCGCTGGCGTCCTGCGCGACCGGGGCGCGGGCGGCGGCGCGGAGCAGGGCCTGGTGCAGGAATGCCCCCGACTCCAAGGCGCCGGCCAGCGCCTGGTTGACCTTGACCATCTCGACCGCGCGGTCGGACGGAGGGCGGTCGGCGGCGTCACCGCCGGCCTTGCGGGCGGCGCGGTGGAGGTCGGCGGCGCCCTTCAGGGCGTCGGCGAGCGCCGCGGCGTGCAGGGCGGCCTGCCGCAGTTCGGCGAGGCGCGGGGCGGCGCTGACCTCCATCGACGCGGGGCAGACGAGGATGCGCCGCACCTCGCTGGCGATCGGACGGCGGCGCGGGGCGTCGGCCGCCGTTCGCTCGGGGGCGAGGTCGCGGGCGATGATCGAGACGGCGACGACGTCACCGACCTGCACCCCCAGCGCGAGTAGGTCGAGGACGAACTCGCGCTCCTGTCGCGTGGGGTCGGACCCGGGCGGCGGTATCGGGATCTCGCGCGGCGCGCCGCCGTTGACCTGCACGCTGGCCGAAAGGCCGGCGAGGCCGAAGTCGTCGGCCGCCTGGTACTGGAGGGTGACGGCGTCCGAGCTCTGGAGGCGCAGGTCGCCGGCCGGCTGGACGAGGCGCACAGTCGGGGGGCGGTCGGGCGTGGCCCGCACTTCCATCCCCGGCGGGCCGCGGCCGACGGAGCCGCCGTCGCCGGTGAGGCGCAGCTCCAGGGGGGCGTCGCGGCGGACGGTGAAGCGGCCCCGCCAGGTGAGGTCGTCCCCCGCGCGGCTCAGGGCGATGGTCTGGTCGCCGGTGACGAGCGTCGCGCCGGTGAGGGGCTCGGTCGCCGTGAGCGTGACGCCGACCTCCGTGCCGACGGGGGCCTCGATCACCTGCTCGCCGACGCGGGTGACGGCGGGGCGGCCGAGGTAGGGGGGGTAGTCGTAGCGCGCCTGCACCTCGGCGACCGCCAGCGGGCGGCGGACGCGGATGCGGTACACGTCGCTGCGCGCGTCGCCGGCGGCGACGTAAAAGAGCGTCTCGGCCTCGACGGCGGGCAGGGTGAAGGCGTAGCGGTCCCCCTCCTGCGGGGTCATCAGGTTCTGCGTCCAGGCCCGGCCGTCGGGGCTGGTGAAAAGGTCCACGGCCCCGTCGGGGACGCGCGTGGCCCGGGCGCGGATCGTCCAGCTCTGCCCCTGGCGCACGGCGGCGTCGGCCGTGAGCAGCGCGAGCTGCGTGGTCGTCACCCGCGGAAGGGGGGCCAGGGGCCTGACGAAACGCTCGACGAGTGCGCGCATGCCGAGCGTCTGCGGGACGAACAGGAGGGCGACGAGGAGCGCTTCGACCCCCGCCACGGCCCACGGGCGCACGACCCGCGACCACGTGAGCACCCGCTCGGGCGGGTGGGCGGCGACGTCGGCCTCGGCCTGGCGCGTGAGGTGGGCAAGGATGGCCTGCGAGCCGCGCTCCTCCGGCGGCGCGAGGAGCTGGGAGACGACCGTCTGCAATCGCTCGCCCTTCGCGGGGTTGTGGCGGGCGGCCAAGGCGGCGGCCAAGTGGAAGTCGATCCGGCCGAGCAGCGCCTGGTACAGCGGGCGGACCGTCAGCGCCGCGACGCCGCCGATCCCGACGAGCAGGAGCAGCCCGCGGACGATGGGGGGAAGCCCCGCGAGGCGGTCGAGGGTACACGCGCCCACGAGCCAGACCAGCGCAAACGCGACGGCCAGCCCCGTGGCCCGGGCGAGGGCGGCCAGGCGGCGACGGCGCAGGACCGTGCGCAGGTGGAGGCGGATCGTGTCGGGGAGGGGATGGGTCATGGGACGGCGGCTCTGCGGCCGGGGGATTGTAGCACGCGGCGGGGCGGACGCGGCACGCGCCGCACCGTTGAACGCGGGGGCACTTGAGGCGAGAGTGGCGGGCCGCGGTCAGACCTGTCATCCAGAGGGAGCCTTGGGCGATTGCCGTCATCCAGAGGGAGCCTTGGGCGATCGCCGTCATCCAGAGGGAGCCTTGGGCGATCGCCGTCATCCAGAGGGAGCCTTGGCGACCGAAGGATCTCGGTGTCAAAGGACCGCTCTTTGACACCGAGATCCCTCGCAGGCTCGGGATGACGGTCGCAGGCTCGGGATGACGGTCGCAGGCTC
>Ga0105047_10010956_pt1 | contig 14763 bp, 12 predicted proteins | sample MAT04_FD_78384 | JGI IMG/M metagenome (GOLD analysis project Ga0105047, IMG submission 78384) | Freshwater microbial communities from Lake Fryxell liftoff mats and glacier meltwater in Antarctica - MAT-04 (megahit assembly) | ecosystem: Environmental > Aquatic > Freshwater > Ice > Liftoff... | reverse complement strand
TTGATGTCCGCCTTTTTCGCCGCCAACAGATCGCCCAGCGCACCGTGGCCTTTGACGTGCCGGGCAATGAACTCACGATTGCCGAAATCGCCGCCCTGCTGGCCTCCGACATACATGCCGCGAAAGGTCGTATCCGCCTCAATGAGCCAGAGGTCGGGATGGTGCTGGACGACGTAATCGCGCGCCGCCGGATCCATGCGCCGATTCCACGAACTGATGAAATAGACGCGCAGCTTCGGCTTGATGCCGGGATCGTCGTGCAGCGCCTGGGCCACGTCGGTGATCGAACCCCACACCAGAATCCACAACGGGCGCGGATCCTCGGCGCGGGCGCGTTCGATGATCCACCGCGAGCCTTCGGTCGGCGTCGAATAGCCGGCTTGCGGCGCGGAATCCACCGCGCCTTGTCTGGTGATTGCGCGTAGTGCATCGGGGCTGGGAAACCGCGCCGACTGTGCTCGTAGTTTGGAATAATCCGCCGCGTAAGCCTCAAGCGCTTCAAGGATATGTTGTTTGCGGCCCGCCTGGGGCGGCGAGGAAATCAGCCCCTCGGTGTCGAACAAGTCCGCGTACACGAGGTAGTGAACCATGGACTGAAAATCGTCCGGGTCCGAGCCGCCGATGTCGGTGGAGACAATTACACGAAACCGTTCCCCGGCCAGCGCCCCACCGGGCGGCGACAGCGGAGCAGCGTCCGTGTGTCGCGCTCCGACAACCAGCGAAAGCAGCAGGAAGATTTTAACAATACTCGATGAGTTCATTGCACATGCGTTTGACCCGGCGACCCTGGCCGGGGTTTCAAATTCCTCAGGCCGTCAGTTACCTGCTTGCGACGGGTTCGCGGACGCTTTCCCAATTCAGCACTTGTCCCCGGCTACTGGCTGCTTCCGGCCAGCCGATAGTTCGTCATGGAATCGTAGAAATCCTTCATGATGGCCGGGCCATCAAAGTTCTCCCACAGAATGATCCGGCGTGGATTGTCCGGGCGGGCGACCCATTTGGCGTCCTTGAGGATTGGGGCGGGCACCTTGAGGGCGGTGGCCCAGGCGGGATTCTTTACGATGGCCACGGCCGCCATATCGAACAAGGCCCGCGAGGGCGGATTGCCATGAAGCTGGATGTTCTCGAACAGGCTAACAGCGTAATCACCGAAGTGCTGGAAGTCGCCGCCGTGCCGTCCCTTGACCGCCGGGGTGAGGCGCGGCCCTTGCCCGGGCATGATGCGGCGAATTTCCTCAAGCGTGGCGCGCACGGCATCAGTGCCGGACGGTTTGCCGTAACGGACGAGGGCGATCTCGAAGTCAACACCGGTGTCGAGGATGTAGTTGAGGGACGGTTCGTCGTTGACCTGGTTGTATTCGCCCGGCTCCGGGTAATTGGAACCGAGCCAGACAATGCGAACTTTCGAGGCGATACTGGGGTCCTTGGCGAGGGCCAGCGCGATGTTGGTCAGCTTGCCGACGGGCAGCAGCACCAGCCGGCGACTGTCTGTGGCCTTGGCCCGCTGGATGATGAAGTTCACCGCCTCGGCCCCGTCGAAGTCGGTCCGCGCCAACTGAGATTTGATGTTGGTGAACGAACCATCCGCACCGCGATGCACCTTGATCCGGTCCTTCAGGCCGCAGAGTTCCACCACGCGCACGGCCTCGGCGTAATGCTGCTGAATATCGCCGCCCGCGCGAGTGCGGTTGACCGTGATGCCCTCGACATCAAACACGTGGCCGTTGAAGAGCAGATAGGCGATGGCGTGCTGGTCATCCAATTCGTTGTTCGCGTCGGTGTCGAGAATGACGCGGATCTTTTCCGCCGCGAGCGCAGGAAGGGCGATCACCACCAAACTGATCACCAACAGAATCGAGTGAAGAAATTTACTGCTCATAAACGCATGTCTCCGTTCGTCGCGAAGCCTAGCCCATTGGCTGTGGCTGATGCAAGCGTCGCGCGAACTTTGCCGTTGGATTCGTTGACCGAATGTGCGCGGGTTGCTACGGTGCGTTCCATCGGAGTGCTCATGTGCGTGCGTCTCTTTCTTGCCGCGCTCCTCAGCGTGGCCGCGACCGCGCGACCGGCTCGCGCGGCGGACGAGTTCGCTGCGTCCTTGCCGCCGGGCGTGGACGTGGTCTGGAACACGTCCGAAGCTTACCGGGAAACCACGCCGACCCGTGAGCGTATCTGCCTCAACGGCCTGTGGCGCTGGCAACCCAAGCCGCCCGATGCCAACGCGGTGCCCGCCCGGGCTTGGGGTTACTTCAAGGTGCCGGGTCCGTGGCCGGGCATCACCGATTACATGCAGAAGGACTCGCAGACCGTCCACGTCCATCCGAGTGGGAAGGAGACGCGCCTGCGGGACGTGGCGGCAGCGTGGTACGAGCGCGAACTGACCGTGCCGACAGAGTGGGCGGGGCGGCGCATTGCCTTGAGCGCCGAATACCTGAACTCCTTTGCCACGGTGTTCGTGGACGGGCAGAAGGTTGGCGAACTGCACTTCCCAGCCGGTGAACTGGACCTCACGGGCGTGCTTCGGCCCGGCAGAAAGCACGCACTTTCGCTGCTGGTCGTCGCGTTGCCGCTCAAGGGGGTAATGCTCTCCTACACGGACAGCGCCTCGGCCCGCGAGGTGAAAGGCGCAGTGGCGCGGCGCGGCCTCTGCGGCAATGTCTTCCTCACAAGCACACCAGCGAAGGCACGCCTCACAGACGTTCAAGTTACTACCTCGGTGCGGCGGTGGGAGATCGGGCTGAATGCGGCAGTGCAAAATCTCGAAGCGGAAAAATCCTATACCCTGGCCGCCCGGATTACGGAAGGTGATCGCACCGTGAAGGAGTTTCGCAGCGCACCATTCCGGGCGGGCGAACTCAAAGACGGCCATCTGACCATGACGCAGCCCTGGCATCCGGAGCAGCTCTGGGACCTCCACACGCCGCAGCATCAGTATGATTTGAACCTGTCGTTGCTGGACGCGGACGATGCTCTTCTGGATGTTCTGCCACCCGTGCGGTTTGGTTTCCGCGAATTCTGGATTGAGGGCCGCGATTTTTATCTCAACGGCACACGCCTCTTTCTTTCCGCCGTGCCGTTGGACAACGCCCAGGTCGGCGCGGCCGCGGCAACTTACGAAGCCGCGCGCGAAAGTCTCGAACGTCTCCGCACCTTCGGCATCAACTTCGTCTATACGCACAACTACGACTGCGAGCCGGGCGCGCATCTGAGCTTCACGGACATTCTGCGGGCCGCGGATGATCTGGGCCTGTTGGTCGCGCTGACGCAACCGCACTTCAGTCACTACGACTGGACCGCGCCGGGTGCTGACACCACGAATGGCTACGCCCGGCACGCGGAGTTTTACGCGCGCGTGGCCGGCAACCATCCCGCCGTGATCATGTATGCCACCAGTCACAACGCCACCGGTTACAACGAGGACATGAACCCGGACCTGATGGATGGCCGTTCCGATCCGCGCGACTCCTGGGCCGCCAACAACGTGAAGAAAGCACGGCGCGCCGAAGCCATCATCCGTTCGCTCGATCCGCGCCGCATCATTTACCACCACGCCTCCGGCAATCTCGGCCCGATGCACCTGAGCAACTTCTATCCGAACTTCGTGCCCGTGCAGGAAATGTCTGACTGGTTCGAGCACTGGGCGACCAACGGGATCAAACCCGTGTTCCTTTGCGAATACGGCGCGCCCTTCACCTGGGACTGGGCGATGTATCGCGGCTGGTATCGTGGCAAACGCGAGTTCGGCAGCGCGGTCGTGCCGTGGGAATTCTGTCTCGCCGAGTGGAACGCGCAATTCTTCGGCGACCGCGCCTTCGCCATCAGCGAAATGGAGAAGCGCAACCTGCGCTGGGAGGCGCGGCAGTTCCGCGACGGCCGGCTCTGGCATCGTTGGGATTATCCGCATCAGTTGGGTTCGACCGATTTTCCCGAACGCGAGCCGGTGTTCGCGCAATACTTCGCGGAGAATTGGCGCGCGTTCCGCACCTGGGGACTTTCGGCGAACTCGCCCTGGGAGCATCACCTCCTGTTCAAGCTGCGCCCGGGCATGAATCGCAATCGCCACGAAGAACTCCCCGTGAACTGGGCGAAGCTCCAGCGACCCGGCTTCAGCCCCGACTACCTCGCGGAGCGTTACGAGCGGATGGACCTGGCCTACGCGCGTTCCGACTGGTTGCCCACTGCCGGAGCCGAAGCCTTGATGCGAAACAACCGTCCGCTGCTGGTTTGGATCGCGGGCAAGCCCGAGCGTTTCACGAGCAAGGATCATTTGTTCCAGCCCGGCGAAACTGTCGAAAAGCAACTCATCCTCATCAACAACTCGCGCGTGACGGCGCGGGCGGATGTTTCCTGGGCGCTGGCGTTGCCAAGGCCCATCGCAGGGCAAACGAATCTTGTGGTCGAGACTGGCCAACAGGCGCGCGTCCCGTTGCGGTTTGTTCTGCCGGCCGATCTCGCGCCAGGCGAATACAAACTCACAGCCAAGGTCGAGTTCGACTCCGGCGAGGTGCAAACGGACGAGTTCATCATTCACGTCCAGCCGCAACGACCGCCTCCGCGCACTGAGACTCGCATCGCTTTGTTCGACCCGAAGGGCGAGACGGGAAATTTGCTGCGGGCGCTGAGCGTTCGCTTCGAGACCGTGCAAGCGGCCGCAGACCTGGCCGCGTTTGACGTGTTAGTGGTCGGCAAGGGCGCACTGACGCTGGGCGGTCCAGCGCCAGACATCCAGCGCGTGCGTGACGGGCTGAAGGTGCTGGTCTTCGAGCAGAGCGCCGAGCTCCTGGAGCAGCGTCTCGGCTTCCGCGTCACGGAGTATGGGCTGCGCAACGTCTTTCCCCGGATTCCAGACCACCCCACGCTTGCTGGTCTGCGTACAGAACATCTGCGCGATTGGCGCGGCGCGGCGACACTGCTATCGCCGCGTTTGAAGTACGAACTGAATCCCAAGTTCAACGGGGCGCCCACTGTGACGTGGGCTGGGCTGCCCGTGACTCGCGCCTGGCGCTGCGGCAACCAGGGAAACGTGGCTTCGGTGCTCATCGAGAAACCTGCGCGGGGCGACTTCCTGCCGGTCGTGGATGGCGGGTTCAGCCTGCAATACAGCCCGCTGCTCGAATGTCGTGCGGGCATGGGAGTGATTATCTTCTGCCAGTTGGACGTGACCGGTCGCACCGAGCGCGAACCGGCGGCGGAGCGGCTGGCCGCCAATCTGTTTGATTACATTGGAAACTGGAAACCATCGCCAAAGCGGGCGGCGCTCTACGCCGGCGATGCCGCGGGGCGGGCGGGCCTCCAAGCCGCCGGATTTGAACTCGGCGGCTACGCAGGCGGAGAGATCAAACCAGATCAAGTGCTGATCGTCGGGCCCGGTGGAGCGGAGAAACTTGGCGCGCAGCGTGACGCCGTCGCCGCGTTCCTGAAAACCGGTGGGCACCTGCTCGCGCTGGGTTTCAACCAGGCCGATGCCGAGGCGCTCCTGCCGTTCAAGGTGTCATTTACTTCGGCGGAGCACATCAACGCCGTCTTCGATCCGCCCGGATACGGATCACCCCTGGCAGGCATTGGCCCGGCGGACGTGCATTGCCGCGATCCCCGCACACTGCCCCTCATGTCCGCCGGCGCTCGCCCGGTCGGCGACGGCGTTCTCGCTCTGGCGACGAATGCCAATGTCGTATTCTGCCAACTTGCGCCCTGGCAATTCGACTACGCGAAGAACTACGGCCTCAAACGCACCTACCGCCGCACCGCGTTCCTCGTCACACGGCTGCTCTCCAACTTGGGTATGCAAAGCGAAACACCACTGCTGACGCGCTGGTCCACACCCGCGAAAAAGGATGAGCCGGGCCGTTGGCAAGCGGGCTTCTACCTCGACCAACCGGAGGAGTGGGATGATCCGTACCGGTTCTTCCGGTGGTGACCCGCGCCTCGTGCAAGGATTAAAACAGAAGACCCGAACGTGTTATGTCCGCTCAGGGATGTTATCGCGCGAGCCGCACTTCCTGAGGCAACCGGAGCCGCACCGGCCCCAGCAGACCGGACGGCTTGGGTGGCGCGTCGCGCCAGCGTTTGCCAGCCGCCGGGCCGGTGAGATTCGTTTGGGTCTTGCGCTGGCCTTCGGGGAGGGCGTCATCCGCAATCAACCGGTTCAACCAGGTGTTGGCGACCTCAACGAGCAACGAGTTTTCCCCGGGCCGGAGCAGGTCGCTGACGTCGAGCACGTGCGGGGCGAAGCTTGAGAGACCCACTTCGCGGCCGTTGAGATACACGCGCGCCACCTCGCGCACTTCCCCGAGATCGAGCACCACGCGCTGGCCGGACGGAAGTTGGTCTGCAGTCAGATGGAACTGTTTCGCGTAAGTGGCGATGCCGGAGAAAGCGCGCGTGGCGGCGTTGGTGGCGTCGGTCCAACTGTGCAGCGCCACGAAGACCTGTCGTGTCGGCGCGTCCCAGCCGTGCGGGAAACGGACCTCCCACGGGCCGGTCAGTTCCAGCGCGGCGTCGTCGGGCGGAACGGTCACCTTGCGCGCCGAGCCGTCACTGAGGCGGAGTTGGTATTCGCCGGACGCCGATGCGCGGAATCGAATGGCTCCATCACGCGCACGGGCCGCCTCGAAGGTGGGCGCGTTTAGCGGGCCGTTCGGGAACAATGCCCGGTCCTCAAGCTGGACGGCAACGACGTGTGGACGTTTCTTCTCTGCTGCCGTGAACACCACGAACACCGAGCCGTGTCCGTCCAGTTGCAGCGGCACCCGGATTCCATCGGTGGTTTCCACAAATGCGGCGACGGGCGTCATGGTGGCTCGCACCGCATCCCAAAGTTCGGGCTGCTTGCCGCGCACGCGGAAGGTTGCCTCGAAGCGAACGGCGTTGGAGTCCGCGTTGCGGAGAAAATAAATGTCCTCCCGCGCAGTGCGGCGATGGATGAAGTCAACCTGCGCACGGGCTTCCGCCGGCGACACGTCGAAGTCCGGCCCATACCCCAGCCCGCGCAGCACATCGCGTTCGGCTTGGCCGACCACTACATGCCCGCGCCCGTGTTTTCGTTCGTAGTTTCCGCTGGGAGAGGTTTCGCCCCAGATGCGCGCGGCGAGTTCGCGGAGTTGCTGTTCCTCGGTCGGGAAGCCGCGCAGGCCGTAGATGCGCCCGGGTCGGTCGCCGATGATCGTCGCGCCTTGTTTCACGAGCCGTTCGAGGTGCTGCAACACAGCGAGGTCCATGCGCCGGTCGTTGGCCGGCAACACGAGCGCGGCGTAGCTCATGCCGGAGGGCAGGACGACCCGCCCGCGCCGGTCCACCCTGGCTTGTAGCAGAACTTCCGTGTTCAAGTCGTCGTAGTCGTAGCCGGGGCCGAGGCCGGGGCGGAGATGCTTGGGTTTGGCGAAGTTCGGAATGTCGTTGCCGCAGTAGTAAGCGACGTCGGCGACGAATTGCCCTTGCAGCAGCAGCGCGCTGCACCGGGCGAGGTAGGCGTGGAGTTGCCCGGAGAGTTCCCACCAGGTGAGGTGCGTGTTGATTTGCGTGCCGGCCTGGTAGGTCCAGCCGGGCCGGCCCGCCTCGGGCAGGTTGTGGCTCATCGTGTGATAGACCACGCGCGTCATGCCCTCGCAAAACGCGCGGTCGGCCAGCGGCTTGAACCCGTCCGGCCCTTCCTGCCAGTTGAGAAAACTGGTGAACGCCTCCATCTCGACAATGCGATGTCCGTAAATGTGCGCCGCGCTGGCGATGGGTTTGACCACCTGCAATTCCTCGAAGCCTTCGGGCGTGAGTTGCTGCGTTTTCCCATTCCAAAACTCGCCGCGCATCACGTCCACCGCGCCGAGTGCTTTCAAGTCTTCGGTCGGCACGTCGTGGAGCGGCGCGCCCGGGCCACCCGACTCGGAGCAAAGCAACAGCCCACGGTCGCGACAGAGCCGGCTCGCCTCGCGATAGAGATTGTTCACGAACAACTCGGACACCGTGCGCCGGTAATCGTAGCGAAAGCGTTCGGTCGTCTCGCGATCCTTGACCTCGACGCCGAAGAGCGCCGGCAGGAACGGTTCGAGCCGATAACCGTTCTCGCGCGCGAACGCTGCCTCGAAGCCGGGGGTCCAGTTCACATCGGCGTTGGCCTCGTAGCTGGCGAGGTAAAGCCGTTCCAACGCCGTATCCTTCAGTGGCCCCGTGCGCGCTTCCAGGCGATCCATCACGGTGCGGAAATGATGCCGCGTGGCTTCCCGGCTGAAGTGGTCCATCGTCAACCCCTGCGATGCGGCGCTCGGCAGCCACAAACGCTGGCCGAAATTCGCGAGCACCGCGCGCATAATGACCCAGCGGCCCGCGGGCAGATCGCAAGTCAGCTTGCCATCGGCGTCCACGAGATCGTTGAGCACGCGCACTTGATTGGGATCGGCGATGTGGCCCTGCTCGTCGAGCGGATACGCGAGCACGGCAACGTCTTTGCGATAGCGCGGCCTCCCTTGCTCGTCCTTGGGCACGTGCAGCGGGAATGTGCCGTAGGGTTTGCGAAAGGATTCCGGCAGCTCGGGGAACGGCAACCCGCGCTCGTAGCGCAGCGGACCGGTGTTGGTTTCGCGCCACGCGACGAGGTTCATCGAGGCGAACTCCGGCGGGGTCCATGTGCCGCCGGCGTTCCAACTGCTCGACACGATCAAGCCCATCTTCAGACCGAGCTGCTTCGCTTCGGCCAGGGCGAAGGCGATCCCGTCCACCTGCTCGACACTCAGGAAGCCAGGACCGGGCGGGATGACTTGCTGCGGGTCGCGGACGCCGAGGTCGAAGATGTCCACGCCGCCGAGGCCCTTGGCTTTGAACTCGGCCAGTTCGTACCGCATGGCCGCGTAATCGAAGTTGCCCTGCGGCCACACCCAGTAGCCGCGTGGCTTTGCCTCGTCCGGTGGTTGCAGGAAAACCTGGCGCAGCGGGTCTGGCGCCGCCGCGTGCGCGGTCAGCGCGGCAAGGAGAACCACAACGATCGCGAAGCGGACCGGGATGGGATTGCTCATGCGTGGTCTCATAAATAGTTCTCCGAATGCAACCGTCCTTCGCTTGCGGCCACAACTGCCGCAGGAAGTCGGCGACGTTGCAGCCGTCTGACCCAGACAGGCACCAAAGAATCTGAACCCGGCCACAACCGCAATGTGATTCCTTCCTGGCTCGTGAACGAAGCCAAACCCGCTGGAGGAGAAGTCCGCGAAACCCTTGCCAAAAACGGCGCTGGAGCCCAGGCGCGAAGAATTTTAACCACGGATGAATACCGATGGACACGGATTCCCAGGGCTGAAGGCCCGATGGATAATAACCCGGGGCAAAGCGAGAGGGCGGCTTCCGCCCCGCCTTCGAGCGCCGGATTTCCCTGCCACCCGTTCAGCAACGCAGGCGTCTCCCAGCAACTCAGCCTCGGCAAAAAGCACGGCTTCGAGGACAAGGAACAGGGCAACCGCTGTGAACAAGTTCTACATAATAGCTATTGCCTTACCTTTTCTCCATAGTAGGATTCTCGCATGAATGTAGCAGCCAAAGCCGAATCGGTTTACTTCTCGGTCAAAGGCCAGGTGGTCATCCCCCGGCGTTTGCGGAAGGAATTTGAGATTGAAGAAGGCACGCGGGCCTACGTGGAGTCCACGCCGGAAGGCATCCTCATCAAGCCCGTCACCACCAAATTCATCCGCAGCCTGCGCGGTTCGCTCAAGGGCAAGGGCGTGATGAAGGCCATGATGGACGATCGCAAGGCGGAACGGGAACTCTGACATGACGAACCACCAAGAGGCACAAAAGGCGCAAATGGATTCAACCACGGATGACGCGGATGGTCACGGATGCTTCACCCTCTCCGCCTCGAACGGGGAGAGGGCCGGGGTGAGTTGTCGAAATCTGATTTGAACTAACTATGGCCACCAAAGTTTTGGATAGCTGGGCGCTCATTGCGTTCTTTGAGGACGAGCCGGCGGCGGAAGCCGTGGAAAAACTGCTGGCGCAGGCGTCGGCGGAAAAGCACAAGCTCCTGCTGAGCGTCGTGAACTGGGGCGAGATTTACTACAACACCATGCGCGAAGTCTCACAGGAAGCCGCCGAACAACAGGCCCGCGCCATTGCCACGCTGCCCATTGACATCGTGGGCGTGGGCGACGACCTCGCGCTCGCCCGGCAGGCCGCCATCTACAAAGCCACGCACAAAATGTCCTACGCCGACTGCTTCGCCGCCGCGCTGGCCAAGGTCAAAAACTCCGAACTCCTCACCGGCGACCCGGAATTCAAGACGCTGGAAAAGGAAATCAAAATCAACTGGCTGAAATGAGTTCTCCCTCTCCGCCTCGATCGGGGAGAGGGCCGGGGTGGAAATTTCTGCTTCCCTCTCAACCTGGCTGATCGTCCATAGACCTTTCCCGCCGTTTCGCATGGACTATGAGTCATGTCGAAACGCAATGGAATCCTCGCCACCCTCGGACTGAACGTCCGCCGCGAGCGCGAGACGTAACAATTCACGCAGGAAAAACTGGCCGAACGCGCCGGGCTGGACGCCACCTACATCAGCGGCATCGAACGCGGCCTGCGCAATCCGGGCATCAAGAACGTCGCCAAGCTCGCCAAGGCGCTGGGGTTGACCACGGCGGAACTCTGCAAGGGAGTGGACGCGTGAGGGGGAAACGAAAATCACCTCGTAGCAGCGGACGTCAGTCCGCTCAAACTTCCCGCCGAAAGACTGGTCAGAGCCGACTCACGTCGGCTGCTACAATGATGAATGAAGACGCGCCCGAATACCGCGTCGCCCCAAACCCCTCTCCCGGCTGCGCCACCCTCTCCCCGTCCGACGGGGTGAGGGGCAGATTGGGTCAAGGTCCTGCCTTGTTCATAGACCTCTTCTGCGGCATTGGGGGCTTCCGCTACGCCTTCGAGCGCGCGGGCGGCCAATGCGTTTTCTCCTCCGACTGGAATGAGCAGGCGCAGATCACCTACGCCGCCAATCACGGCGAGCGTCCGCACGGCGACATTCATACCGTGGCCGTGGCGGACATTTCCGCGCACGACATTCTGTGCGCCGGATTTCCCTGCCAGCCCTTCAGCATCGCGGGCGTCTCCAAGAAACTGAGCCTCGGCAAAAAGCACGGCTTCGAGGACAAGGAACAGGGCAACCTCTTCTTCACCCTCGCGGACATCATTGATTACCACCGGCCCGAGGCGTTCGTGTTGGAGAACGTGACGAACCTTAAAATTCAACGTCGCGGCAACGCTGTTCCAACTGATAAGCGATTTGCTGAATGCTTTTGTCTGAAAGCTTTTTGGGTTCTTTGACAATGAAACTTACGACCTGTTTTCCGCTGAGTAATTTGACTTCTGAATTGGCCTTCAGGGTTACAAACCAACCTGGCAGTACGACTAACGGCCTCACAATTACTTTCTCGCCCGTCGCCTTTGACAACATGCCAGCCAGCCACCGGGCATTCCGTTCAACTTGCTCAATAGTTTTCGTATCCGTGTAACTGGGAAATCGAATCGCATTACCATCGAACACTGCTTCATGATCGCGCTCGCCTCTGCACCCCAACCGTTTGGTTCTTGCCTTGGTTTCGATGGCAAAGACACCTGTTGGTCCGACCACCACGTGATCAACATTCCATTTCCCGTCACCCGGCACGTCGTGGAACACCCGGCATCCATCAGCCCATAAACTCTGCAATTGTTCGGCAACAGATTGTTCACCGAGCAATCCCAAGCGTGCCGCCCGAATCCTCTTTACCGTCCGCCACGCCATGACCGTACACAGTGCGGCCAAACCGCCAAATACAACCAACGAAACGGCCGGCCCAATTCTGTTTTCAGGGTCTGCCATGGAGATGAAGCCGACAGAAGCCAGTGAAGCCAGAAACGCACCCATCATCCAAGCCGAGAAAGAATCGCCCAGATCGGCAAGCTTGAGATTCAAACTATGGCCGGCTGGGCGCAGCAGTTTGTCCTGTTGGGGTGGCCGCTCGCCAGCCCGCTTGCGTTTCCAGCGATCTGCCAACACGAAGCCAAGCAAAACGGCCATCGGGATGCACCCGGCAAACATGAGAAGATTTCGCCCCATTCGATTACTCCACAAAAAGGTTCTCCCGATGAAAGCGCAAGAACTCGGCACCAGGCTCGGCTAACTTTTCAGGCAAACGAATCGGCTGCCCGGCGAATGGAACAAAATTCTGCTCCAATGCTGGCTGCGGAAAGAAGCTCCGCAAACGCTTGCTCAAAACAACACCCAGCTTTTCGTCCAGCGTGATAAGCCCAGCATCAAATGCCGCGTCATGCAGCGTCGAAAGACAAAGTCCGTTACGCGGGTTCAGCCGGTCGTCTGGAAAGTTTCCCCACGGCTTGATGTGGCTGGCCACGAGCAAGCGAGGAACGTTGATGCCGCTGATGCAGCAGCGAACATCGTAGGCGGTGAGAACCGATTGCCGGAAGAATTGCTGGCCGCGACGAACTTTGACTGTCGCTTGCGTTTCCGTCGGGCCGCTCGGCGCGACGAGCCGCACTTTGTCGCGGGCAAGGAAGTCCACTTCCTTCGTTTCGTCCTTCGTGAACAGGTCGTGAAGCAGTTCCTCGCTCTCTGTACCAAGCGCGGAGAGATTCGAGTGGAATTCATTCCATATAGCTCGGTCCTGTTTCGTTGCGCCCGGCAGCCCGCGAATTCCACGCGCCTGTTGCACCGGGTCGAGCGCCGCGAAGTTACAGAGCTTCATCGCCAGACTGTTCGGCGTTCGCCCCATCTTCGACGCCGCTCCGATGATGATGGGATTGCCCTTGTGAAGTTTTCCGAACGGCAGTTTGCAATACAGATTCAGCGCGATGAGGAAATGTTCGCGCGTCCACTTCACTGCGGGTGCTTTCGCCATGTCCGCAGATTGCCAGAGCCGGCAGCGATAGCGAAGCGAGAAAGTGCTTGCCGTGTCCGGTAAACCTGGCCAGGTGTATCCGTCGAACTATGAGCAAAACCTACGTGCTTCGGCTGGACGAGAACGACGTTGGCCAACTTCTCGATGGATTGGAAGCTCGCGCTGTTGCGTGGACGAAAACCGCAGACTACCACCGCACCGGAGAATCGCCGCCGGACTTCATCGTGGAGGAATGCAACGACGCCGACGAAGCCAACCGGATCGCGACGCACTACCGTTCGATCATCGCCAAGATTCAAAATCAGCAAGCGGAGCAATCATGAGCCAGGAACCGCCACCCAAACTGCGCGACGGCTTCTGTATTTACATCAACACATTCTGCCAAGGGCCAATGCCGCTCGTGAGCGACGAGAACGGTTATGTGGTTTTTGAAACCGAGTTGGAGGCGCAAAAGGAAATTGTTGATAACCAGATGACCCGGCTTCGGCAATTTCTCGACGGCGAGCGAGATTATGAGGACGCAATCACGGTGGAAGAATACGTTGTTGGCGTTCGCGTCCGTCCTGACGGCGTAATTGTTGATGAAGATGGGCGATGTTTTGGCCCAAAGCCGGATTGATCGCACTCACTTGAAGAATTGTCGCACCATCAATTCGTCCGTTCGTGGTCAGCCGTCGCGTATTTGTTTCCCGGCTTGCATCCCGACGGTCACGCAGATGCCGACAGCGGCTGGCCGCGCGTGTTGAAACCGTTCGCAGCCGAGGCGTGGCGTCGCGCCGAGGCGGGCGAACTCGCCGACGAAGAGTTGTATCCGAGCGATGCGCAATGGTCGGGGCTTTATGACCGGATGCACCCGCACGAGCAGGATGAAATGGAACGACGGCTGGCGCTCGCGGCTGATTACGGCGAGGGCTTTGCGGAATGAAGGGAAAGATCACGGATGCGAATGGTGAGAAGGATTTCGACACCTCACCGGAAACCCTCACCCCCAGCCCCTCTCCACTCCCCGGGAACACCTCATCCGGCTTCGCCACCTTCTCCCCATCCGATGCGGAGAAGGGAATCCGATGGGCGAGGGTGGCGTCGGACTCTCCCCGTTCGAGGCGGAGCGGGAGAAGAAACGCGGGCGAGGTGGCGGCAGGAGCGCGGCGTTCACGCCGCTAAACCGCCCACAGACCCATGCGCGTGAAGAATTTGAAAGCTGTTGGGATGCGGAAGTTGAAGCGACCAGAAGGTCGCGCTCCGGTGCGACAGGCGCAGGGAGCGGATTCGCTGCGGTGCGTTGCTAGTCGGGACGCGCGCCGCGCCGTCCGGTAGTTGCAGCGCGACGCCTGCCTCGAATTGTACCGCGTGCGTTCAGCGTCCTCGTCTGCTGAAGAAGAAGCCGCCGCCGCCGAGCAAGAGCACCACAACCACAATAATGAGTAGAGTTTGAGTATCCATGGTTGAACTCTAGGACCGGCAACGACTCCGCACAATGGGGTGTTCACCTCATCCTGGGGGTTTCCGAGCCGGTGCTGGCTTTGCCCGGCGGTATGGGTGCCGCTTGCCGGAGTATTGCGTGGCTCAACGCCCGGCTGTTTTCTGTCAGTGCTCCGCAGTGGGGTAGTTTGAGTTTGCGCTCTTGGGGTTCTTTTGCGGCAATTGAATCCGCGTTCATCAGCGGTTAAAACAAGAAGCCAACGTGGCATCGTTCATCCGCAAGTTTGGTGATAGGGATGTCGCGCTGCGACGTCCCCGGCCCGTGCAGGGCCGGAACACTTTGGAAGGCGTTGCGACGCGGCACGCGTCGCGGTCGGCGCAGCGCACCGACCCTACCTTTCCGGACCGGCTGAACTTCGGCGGGCGGCAGGTCGTGGGCGTGCGTTGTCCGCTCACCGGGTTGACGATGCAACTGGCC
>Ga0105047_10010955_pt1 | contig 14763 bp, 14 predicted proteins | sample MAT04_FD_78384 | JGI IMG/M metagenome (GOLD analysis project Ga0105047, IMG submission 78384) | Freshwater microbial communities from Lake Fryxell liftoff mats and glacier meltwater in Antarctica - MAT-04 (megahit assembly) | ecosystem: Environmental > Aquatic > Freshwater > Ice > Liftoff... | reverse complement strand
TGCGTGTGTTCGATGTCCACACCGGCGAGCACCAGACGCCCGCCCTCCTCGAAGCCGTGCACGTCGATGCCGGTCCCCACGCGCAGGCGCGTGACGTCGGCGAGCGCCGCACTGCTCACTGGTCCACGCCTGCGAGCTCGTCACCCTCAGCGCGCGGGATCGGGACCGCGTCCTGCTCGGCGCCCTCCAGGTCGTCAACCTCGAGCGGCTCCAGATCCTCGGGAAGCTCGTGGTCGGGATCCGCGTCCGCATCGAGCGCCGGATCCGGCAGGAGCGCCGCCGCCGCCACGGCGTTCGCCGGCGCGATCTGCAGCTCGATCGCGGCCAGGTCGTCCGGTGTGGTCACCTTGCGCAGCCGCACATCGCCGAGCACCATTCGCGTTCGGCCACCGTTAAGTTCGATCGCTTGCGCGTCGTCGGTGATCGCCGCAAGTGCCGCGTCGTCGAGCCCACGCAGCGCCGCGTGCAGCGCGCTCGCCCGACAACACTGCGGCGTCTGGGCCGCGCCCAGCTCACTCCGCACGAGCGTCTCAACGATCTCACCGTCCGCGCCCAGCCGCTTGATGGTGTCGGGCACCGGCAACGCCGGCACCACCGCGTCCCAGCCTTCCGCCATCGGCGTGAGCACGCGGTCGATGAGCGACTCCGGCACGATCGGGCGCGCTGCGTCATGCACGAGCACGGCCGTGGCGCGCCGGTCAGCAACAGCCTCCATACCGTTGCGCACACTCTCAGCACGGGTGGCACCACCTATCTCGATCGACGCGACCTTGTCGCATCCAACGTCGTCAACGAGCACCTCAGCCGGCCCGACCCACTCCTCCGGCACCACGAGCACGATCGAATCCACACCTTCGTGTGCCTCGAACGCACGCAGCGAGTGCACCAGCATCGCCTCGCCGGCCAGACCCACGAACGCCTTGGGGCGGCTCGACCCGAGCCGTTCGCCCGCGCCCGCCGCCACGATGATCACAGCGATGTCATCGATGAAGTCGTCTGGATTCACTTGGCTCGCGCCCTTCGAAGTCGTGTGAACACGAGCTTGCCGGTCGGCGACTGCAGCATGCTCGAGACTTCGACCTCGACGCGCTCACCCACCGAATCTCCACCCTGATCGACGATGACCATGGTGCCATCGTCGAGATACCCCACGCCTTGGCCACGCTCCTTGCCCTCGCGCACGATCTTAAGCTCGAAGTGCTCGCCCGGCACGAACTCAGGCTTGAGCGCGTTCGCCAACTCGTTGACATTGAGCACGTGCACCCCCTGCGCGGCGGCGATCTTCGCGAGGTTCACGTCGTTGGTGACGATCGCCCAGTCGTGCGAGCTCGCCACGCGCACGAGCTTGGAATCCACGGCTTGGATGGCGGTCGGGTCCTCATCGATCGTGATGAGCCGCTTCTCCTTGCGCAGCTTGGTCACGACCTCGAGGCCACGCTTGCCGCGCGCGCGCCGCACGTCCTCGTGCGAATCCGCGATGTGCTGCAGCTCCTCGAGCACGAACACCGAGACGACGAGCTCTCCCTCAAGGAAACCAGCACGTGCGATGTCAGCGATGCGCCCGTCGATGAGCGCGCTCGTATCGAGCAGCTTGCTCCGCGCGCCGTCACTCTCCACCTTCGCGCCGAACAGGCGGAGGATATCGCGATGCTTGGCTGCAGCGAGCTCTGATCCCACGTACGCGATGACGAGCGTCATTGGCAGCAGCAGGTACGGCCCGATTGGCTTGAGCTGGGAGACAGGGATCGAGAGCAGCGCACTCACCGCGAGCCCGACGACGAGGCCCACGGCACCCACGACGAGCTCGGAGCCCGTGCGGTCCATCGCCCGGTCGTTGACGCCGCCGATGGCACGCTCGAGCAGCTTGCCGAGGATTCCACCGATGAACCAGCCAGCGATCACGCCGAGCAGGATGAGGACACCGAAGTTGAGCGCGATGTCCGCGTATCCGGGCAGGCGCTGTTGCAGCCCGGAGTTGTCCCCGAGCTGGTAACCGCCGATCCCCAAGATGAGGGCGGCAACGATCCTTGAGACGAGCACCACAGTGGGATCGAGCCTACCCGAACGTGTCAGGGCTCACGCGCTTGCCGAGCTCGAAGACGCAACGGGCGGCGCTGGCTCAAGGCCGGCGCCGCCCGTTGGCGGAATCACTGTCACATGGATCAGGTGTGGACCATGTCCTCATCATCCACTTCGAGCGAGGTGGTGACGCCCGATTTTGCGCGATCGACCGCGATGCGCGCGAGGAGGTCGTCGAGATACTCGTCGGCCTTATCCTCGGGCATGTCCTTGGCGTACATCAGCTCAGAGGCGAGAATCTTCTTCGCCTTACCGAACATCTGCTTCTCGCCTGTAGACAGACCCTTGTCACCATCGCGGATCGAAAGGTTGCGAACAACCTCCGCCAGCTCGAAGATGTCGCCGGTCTTCATCTTGTCGCGGTTGTGCTTGAATCGGCGGTTCCAATTCTTCGGCATGTTCGTGCCGCCGCCCTCGATCACACCGAGCACTTCCTCGACGGTGTCCTCGCCGATGACCTTGCGCAGGCCCGCCTTATCCACGTTGTCCGACGGGACCATCACGGTCATATCGTTGTGGAGGATGCGAATCGTGAGGTACTCACGCTCCTCACCGAGCACGTTCTTGGTCTCCTTTTGGACGACCGTTCCTGCTCCGTGGTGCGGGTAGACCACCTTGTCGCCGAGCTCGAACACGAGCATTCCTCCTTCGGGCACGACGAGCTGGGGAGCACGTGACAGGGGGGTCACGGTCGTCGAAACCAGGGTTTCAGGGCTTGATTCTAGCGGATCCGGTGCGTGTTGGCCGCAGTCGGAGCCGATAACCATTCGCTCCTCATCAGAATCCCCCGTCCAAAAACTCTGAAACGGGATCACCAGCCGGTTCAACGCGGTCGGTGTGGCATGGTGAGTGGCGCTGGCTACACCTGACACTTCGCTCGGGATCACCGGATCCAACGTGCGTATCCACGGTGGTGGCCGGGTGCGCCCGCAGCGGTGGCCACCCCCGCCTGCACGAACTGCCGGACGCTTTGGCCGACATTCGCGTTTTCTCCACCTGCTCGGCGGGAACACCATCGGAGCCGCCCTTGCGCGGCTTTCCCTGCTCGAAGGATGGTTCCATATGCGCGAACTCGACTACTCAGACGCCACTCCCACCGCCGCCACGCCGCAGTTCCGTAAGCGTCTGCTCGGCTATGACGCCAATGCGGTGGATGACGCGATCGCCCGCTTGGATCTGCGTCACCGTGATCTCGAGCACCAGTCGGTCGAGCTACGCGAGGCGCTCCTGGAGGCCCAGCACAACGCCTCTGAGACCAAGCACGACCTCACGCGTGCGCGAGCGGAGCTGCGCTACTGGAACGACCGCGCGTCGTACGTGGACAGCGAGGTTGCCCGCGCCCGTCAGCGCGCCAACGAGCTCGAGAGCGGTGCGCGGCAGCGAGCCGACGCGATTGAGGCCGACGCTCAGGAACGATCGCTGCAGCTCATCGACCGCGTATGTGGCGAGGCCAACACGATGCTCCAGTCGGCACGCGAGGAGGCGCGCGAGATGTTCCTGCGCTTCGAGACGGACGTCGACATGTCTCATCAGAAGCTCAGCAAGCTCGAGGAGGTGCGCACCGAGGTGGCGCGCACCATGCAGAACGCACTGCGCCAGTTTGAGGACGCCGTGCGCGAGCTCGACAAGGTGGCCCCCGCCAAGCGCATCGTCGAGGCACTTGAGGCACCCGTGCGCCGCTCGGTCCCGACCTTCGGCAAGAAGAAGGCACTCGACGCTGCCAAGCGGTTCGAGGCAGAGGTCGACCGCACATCGGCCGCCGCGCTCAGCACACCCCTGACAGAGACCGTCCTCGAGGCGCGCGTGCGCAAGGTGGCCGCCGCCAACGAGGATTCGCAGTCCCAGATCGAGCCAACCGCAGCAACATCTGAGCCGGTTGAGCCAGTGGTCGTGGACACCGCAGCAGACACGACCGACGGCAGCAGCATCGAGACGATGCCCCTGTCTCGGCGCGCACACGCTGCGGATGACGAGTTCGCCTCGCTCATGTTCCAGCCCTGAGACGCTCCGCGTTCTCTGAGCGTGTGAACCCACGTGCAAAGTGCGGGCAACCACTCATGCACAGATGTGGAGCGCAGGTCAGAGTCGAGAAAGGGGATGCGGATGGACGCTCGTGATCGATCACCGCATGCAGCACGACGGATGGATGACGCGGGCCCGACGGCGCTCCATACGCACCGGCGCACCCTCATCCTCGCTGCCGCAGCCATTCTCGGCATCGTCGCGGTACTTGCGGCGCGCCCGAACGATGCGAACGACCTTCCGAGCCGCACTGTCGAGCGCGGTGGGCTCAGCTGGGTCGATGTCACCACGGACCCGAGCGCAGTAGAAGGCGAACGAGCGACCTTGACCGCGCGCATCCACGACGGCGGCCAAGCCCCCACTCCCGCCGCTGCGCCTGGTGACACCTACTTCCTCTATCAGCTCGCGGACGGTCGCTTCGACACGGATGCCCACAGCGACGACCGCGTTGCCGAACGCACGCTGGTACTGACCGACCGCGATGTGCTCATCCAGCCGCTCGACGAGCATCGCGCACCCGTCACCTCGCCCGAAGCGCCCGTGAGTGGCGAGTACACGATCAGCCTCGACGGTGCGATCACCTATCGCGATCTACCGAGCGGGCGCTACCAGCTCGTGGGCTACGAGATCCACGGCGATGGATCGTGGGACGGCAGCGTCGTCAAGCGCGTCGTCGAGGTCCCCTGACCGGAAAGCGCCGATCTCGGAACGCTACTGGCGGTTCTGAGCTTGCTGCGGGTGCGAGAAGTATTCCTGCATGCGACGCAGTGAATCGTAGACCTCACGCGAACGAACCGGCCCGAGACCACTCACGACCGCCAACTCGCGCGGTGTCGCCTTGAGCACGTGCGCGAGCGAGCCGAAGTGCTGCACGAGACGCTCGACGAGCACCTGCGAGAGCCCCGGAATGCGGCTCAGTACGCGGTACCCACGCGGCTCGACGATCGTGTCGATCGGGTTGACCTCACGCTCGTAGCCGAGCAGCACCTCGAGATCCTCCAGGCGCAAGAGCCGCTCGCCGCCGAGGCGCCCGAGACGGTCGAGCACCTTGCGGTGCGTCTCGGCGTCGGTGTTGACCATGTAGTCGCGTACAACGGCGGAGCGGTCGGGCATCACACCAACGCTCAGCTCGCGCAGCTGCATCTCGGTGAGCCGCCCCTCGGTACCGAGCTCGATCTGATGTCGCTCGATCTCCGCCACCATGCGCTTGGCCATCTCCGCGCGCTGGATGACCACCAGCGCGTCGAGGAGCGTGGCCGTGCCCGCGAGCTCGCGTGACAAGAGCCGGTGCGAGACCTGGTCGAGGCGCATGCGGTACGTCTCGAGCGTCGCGAGCGCCTGGTTCACCTTGATGAGCAGTGAGCGGGTGGGCTCGAGCTGATAGTTGTTCTCCGCGCTGTAGAGCGTCACCACATCGCGTGAGGCGCTCACCGCGACCACAAGCGCCTTCACCTGGCGCGCGGTGCGCTCGGCGCTGCGGTGGCGCGTGCCCGTCTCCGAGGACGGGATTGCCGGATCCGGCACGAGCTGCACGTTCGCCCACTTGATGCGCTGGGCACCGCGATCCAGCACGATGGCGCCGTCCATCTTCGCGAGCTGGTACACCATCTTGGCGGAGAAGGGCATATCGATCCGAAAGCCGCCGGACAGCACCGGTTCGACGTCCTCTTGGTCTGCGAGGACGAGCAGGGCGCCCGTGCGCCCACGGATGATGTCGTCGATCGCCTCACGAATATCTGTGCCCGGCGCGATGTCGCGGAGCGCTCGGACAAGTTGTGCGTTGTGGCGGGGCTCGACAGGTGACATCCCCGGGCAGGTACCCACGCGCACACGCCATCGAAACGAGATCGGCACGAATTCTCACATTGGGGTTGTGCGGTCCGAATTCCCCCGCTACAGTGAACCGCAGACGGCCCCCGGGGGTCGTCTTTCCGAATTCGGGAGCGCGATTCGCTCCCACGCCGCACCACCTCGGTGCACGAGAGGAACATCTGATGGCAGCCACGCACATGACACCCACTCACACGGCCGTTCCGGCTGGCGTGGCTGTGGTCGTCGTGCGTGACGGCCTGTTCCTCGCCGGGCCTCGCACGTCCGTTCTCGTGCTCACGCACTGACGCTGACCGCGCCAGCCGCCACGAGCACCACCCGCCACAGCTCCATCGCGCGCATCAGCGCGGCCTGAGCCGGCACGCCGAATCACCTTGCACGCGCGCTCGCCCTCGGCAGCCGTGTGCCGCGAATCCACACCGAGGAACCACCATGCGCGCTCTCCGCCGCATCCACTCACAACAACAAGCGACGTCCCCCCCGCGCTGGAAGCGCGACGTGCGCCTGCTCGCGCTCAGCCGCACGATCTCCATGGCGGGCGCCGAGGCGGGCTACATCGCACTCATCGCGCTCGCATGGGATCTCACCGGAAGCGCCAGCCAGGCGTCGATGGTACTGCTCGCGAGCGTAGCCGCGCGAACGCTCGGATCCCCACTGGCAGGCTGGATTGGCGATCACTTCGACCGCAAGCGCGTGGTGATCCTGGGTGAGCTCGGCGTCGCAGCGTCACTCATCGCAACGGCGTTGTCGCAGACCATGTGGCAGGTCATGCTCGCGTGCATGGTCACGACGTTCTCGGCGGCGACGCTGGGCGCGGCGCTCGACGCATCGCTTCCCACGCTCGTGCCGAAGGCGGAGCTGGCGGGCGCGAACTCGACCATCGGGATGGCGCGCACGGCGGGGCACATGCTCGGGCCGATGCTCGGCGGGCTCCTCGTTGCAGGCTTCGGGGCGCGGTCGGCGTTCCTGCTCGACGCGGGCTCGTCGATCATCGCGGCGGCCGTCGTCCTCGGTATCGGTGGGGCCATGGGCGGTCGCGCGGCGGCTGCGGCGACGACCGCTGGATCACGGCGCAGTGACGACGGCGGCATACTCGCCGGCGTGCATCAGATCGCACGGGATCCACTCCTACGACTGCTGGCCGCGAGCTGGGCGCCGATGTGCGTGTGCTTCGCCTTCGTCACTGCTGCTGAGCTGCCGCTCTCGGTGGAGTTCGGCATGGACGAGCCGGGCCTTGGCATGATCGTCACGGCGTGGAGCGCGGGGTCGCTCCTCGGCGCGTGGCTCGCGCGCAAGGTCCGCATCGAGACGCGGGGCGCCGCAGTGCTGGCGGCGAGCGCCGTGGTTGCGGGCATCGTGTTCGCGGCCACGGGCATTGCGGGCTCGTTCTGGCAGGTGCTCGCGTTTATGGCAGTGGGCGGGTTCGCTATCTCGTTGGGCGACGTGGTCGAGATGACCCTCATCCAGGATCGGGCGGAGGATCACATCCGGGCGCGCGTGCTCGCGGCGTATCAGGGCGTGATGTCCGCGATCTGGGGCACGAACCTCGCCTTCGCCGGCATGTTCGTGGATTTGTTCTCCGCGCGTACGGCGTACATGTTCGCGGGCCTGTGGTGCTTGGTGGGCGCCGTGGGGTTCACCTACCTCGCGCGCATGCAGGGCCGTGAACGTCACGCGCAACTGCTCCGCATGATCCGTCCGCGCCATGCACTCGAATCGGAGCTGGCGGCGGGGGCGTAAGCCTCCTTCGCCCAGGCCCCGGAGCGCCGAATCAGACCAATGGGCCCGAAGGCACGGCACCCGGCGCGCCCGGCGCCTGCTCGTCGCCATCGTGATCGGTCTCGCCAAAGAGCGCGGTCGCACCCACGAAACCCGCGAAGGATGAGACAAGACCGAGCCCGGCACCGAGTGCGAGGCCGACACCGATCGCCGCGACCGGGCTGCGCCGCCCAAGCGCGGTGACCTCGCTCGACGGGTTGCCGGCGGTGAACAGGTGGAAGAGCGCAGCGCCGACTACGGCGCCACCGCCCACACCTGCACCGAGGCTTGCGAGCCCGTTGCCGGTCTTCTGGTACACAAGCGACTGCGCCAGCGCACCTGCGCCGCCGGCCGCCACGCCGTACGTCGTGACCTTCGCGTTCATGCCTTTGAGCGAGACGAGCGTGCCGCCCACTGCGCCGCCAATCGCGAGTTGCGTGCCCGTACGTGCCGGAGAGATCTCCATTGCCGTGCTCCCGTCCCAGTTACGCGCAGGTGTCCCGACCCATGCAACGTCCTACCGGGGTGTCGAGCCGTTCAGTGGTCTCGTTCCACCAACGACGCGAGGGGCAGCCGAATCGGCCGCCCCTCGTCGTCTCATATGTCGTGCGTGCGGTGGATCAGCGGGCGACGGGTACCAGGCTGCCCCACGGGCGGGCGACCATCGGCGTGGTGCGGATGAGCGCAAGGCTCTTGCGCGCGTGGACCGCTGCGCCAACTCCGACGTGGGTGCGGGCGGTGGTGGAATGCGTGGTGTTGCGCGTGTTCTGCATGATGAAATCCCTCTTCTGGCGCCCTGTCCGGCTGCCGCTTCGTCCCACTCCTCGAAGGTAGTTCCTGACCTAGGTAATGCGAGTAGGTAATTCCCCTCGACCTAGGTATCGAGTGTCGCGTCTCGTTATTTCGCGGCCCTGCGCCGGCGGCAAACCCTCGCATTTCCGCGTCGGTCGGAATCGACGTGGCTACGGCCACGCCTCATCCGCCCTCCTTGCCCTGCTCGGTTTTCGCCGGCTCGGACAGCCGCGACATAACAAGAAGCGACACGAGGCGGACTCATACGTGTCATGTATTCGATTCGTGTCAGCTCACTTGAACGTGGCTACACTGTGGGACATGAACGAGCGGGTCACAGTCACGATCAACGAGCAAGGCCGCATAGTGGTCCCGGCGGCGATCCGCAAGCGAATCGGTCTCCGGGGTGGGGATACGCTCATCATCCAGGTGGACGACGAGAATGAGTCGCTCGTGCTGTCGACGCCGCGAGGCGCAACTCGAGCAGATCGACGATGCAGCGGAACGACGTCGTGCCCGTCGTCTTTGACGCGTCCGCGCTCCTCGCGACAGTGCTGGACGAGCCTGTAGATGAGGTCGTGTTCGCAGCGATTCGTGAGGGCACACTGATGTCTGCCATCAATATCGCCGAAGTTGTCGCGCGACTGATGCGCAACGGGGCTCCGCTCGCGCACGTACGAGATGTCGCCGACATGACGAACGTTGCCGTCGTGCCCGTGACTGAGGAACTCGCGATTCGCACAGGCGAGCTGGAATCGTCCACACGCGCGCTCGGCCTGTCGCTCGCCGATCGCTGCTGCCTCGCCACGGCCGAAGCGTTCGACGCCCGCATATTCACCACCGATCGGTCGTGGCTTGATCTGCCCGCCCCATGGCGCCATCGTGTCGTCTGCGTCCGTCCCGACTGACGCGTTCATGCGCACCAATCTCGTAGGATCACCAGAGCTCCCTCTTCCTGAACGAAGAAATTCGATGATCGCCGTCACCACCGCCCCCGCCCCCGCGTTTCCCCTGTTGCCCACCACTGGTCCCAAGGACTGGGCCGGCATGCCGCTCGCGACCGGTTCGTACGGTGCCCGGCCGAGCACGCCGCCCACCGGCACGCCCACCCCGGGCAAGCCCACGAAGCCGATGACCCCCGGCTACCTCGGGTACCCGATCGATTTCTACGGCGTCGATGCGCTCAAGGGTCGTCCAACCTTCCTCAAGGCTGAGGGGGCCACGACAGTTGCAGGTGCCGTGGCCGCGGCGCTTCTGGCTTCCATCGAGATCCAGCGAGGTCGGGGCACCCAGTTCACACCCCTCGTGGCGGTACTCCAGGCCAAAGACGGCGCGTTTTATATCACGCCCCTGACCCGCGAGCCGGGCAAGGATGCAACCAAGTACCTCATCCAGAACGTGGACGTCATCGTCCAACATCCGAACGACAACGACGATGTCACGATCGCCCGCACGAGCCCGCTGTCGACGGTACTCCCGCGGGTCGATGCGCTCAAGGCCATCGTATTCGGAACATCTTGGGTGCGGTTCCCTGAAGCCGCGGCTGGTTCCAACGCCAAGCGGATGCCCGTGCCCCAGACGGTGACCGGATCCACACGAACGGAGACGTCGTCGGGACTCTGACGTCGTCGCGCGAGGAGATGTGAGATGAGCAAGGGCGGTCCCACACGGGGCCGCCTTTCTTTGTTCCAGGCCGACTGGAAGACGCGAGGGGCGGCCCGATGGACCACCCCTCGTCGTGCATTCGATGTCGATCACGTACTCAATCGTCGGACATGACCGACGTGCTTGCCTCGTCCTCGCCACCGCCGTCGCCATCGCCGGCTGCGACAGCAGCGGGCTCCGGCTCCTTCTTGGCCCGCGGCTTGCGTGGAGCCTTGATGCGGACCTCGGTCTTCTTCGGCTCGGTCTTGGATCGATCGACGACGAGCGTCGAGCCGGCGGCAGGATGCTTGCCGAGCATCGTGTCCGCCAGGTGATCCTCGATGAGACGCTGGATGGCACGCTTCATCGGGCGTGCACCCATGGCCGGATCGTAGCCGTCCTCCATGAGCAGCTCGCGCGCGGTGTCGGTGATCTCGAGCTTGAGATCGTGCAACGCCATCTGCGTGTGCAGACGCACCATCTGGAGATCCATGATCTCGCGGATCTCGGCCCTAGTGAGCTTGTGGAAGACGATGACCTCGTCGATGCGGTTGAGGAGCTCGGGCCGGAAGTGCTTCTTGAGCTCTCCCATGACCTTGCCCTTCATGTCGTCATGCGACATGCCGGCATCTTCGGACCCCATCGAGAAGCCCAGGCTCACGTTCTTCGTGATAAGCGCGGCGCCGATGTTCGACGTCATGATCACGATCACGTTGCGGAAGTCGACGTGGCGACCCTGGCTGTCCGTGACGCGGCCGTCCTCGAGCATCTGCAGGAGGATGTTGAACACGTCCGGATGCGCCTTCTCGACCTCGTCGAGCAGCACAACCGAGTAGGGCTTGCGACGCACGGCCTCGGTGAGCTGGCCACCCTCCTCGTAGCCGACGTAGCCCGGAGGCGAGCCGACGAGGCGCGAGACCGCGTGCTTTTCCATGTACTCGGACATGTCGATCTGGATCATCGCGTCCTGATCGCCGAACAGGAACTCGGCGAGCGTACGGGCGAGCTCGGTCTTACCGACACCCGACGGGCCCAGGAACATGAACGATCCGGTCGGCCGCTTGGGATCCTTGATGCCCGCTCGTGCACGACGGATGGCCTTGGCGACGGCGACAACCGCCGCGTCCTGACCACGCACGCGCTTGTGGAGTTCATCCTCCATGCGCACGAGCTTTTGCGTCTCCGCCTCGGTGAGCTTGAACACCGGGATACCGGTCCACATCGAGACGATGTCTGCGATCTCCTCCTCGCCCACCTCGGGCTGCGGAGTGTCGTCGCTGGATTCCCAGTTCTCCTCGAGATCGCGCTTCTTCTGCACGAGCTTGCGCTCGCTATCACGCAGATTCGCGGCCTTCTCGAACTCCTGCTGCTCGATCGCGCGCTCCTTGTCGCGGCGCACGGTCTCGATCTCGGCCTCAAGCTCCTTGTAGCGGGGTGGCGAGGTCATTGTCTTGATACGCAGGCGTGATGCAGCCTCGTCGATGAGGTCGATCGCCTTGTCCGGAAGCTGTCGCTCCTGGATGTAGCGATCGGCTAGCACGCACGCGGCCTCAAGGGCCTCGTCCGTGATCTTCACGCGATGGTGCTGCTCGTAGCGCTCGCGCAGACCCTTGAGGATGAGGACTGCGTCCTCGATCGACGGCGGCTCTACGCGGACCTGCTGGAAGCGTCGCTCGAGTGCCGAGTCCTTCTCGACGTACTTGCGGTACTCGTCGAGCGTGGTAGCACCGATGGTCTGGAGCTCACCACGCGCGAGGGCGGGCTTGAGGATGGATGCCGCGTCGATGGCACCCTCAGCAGCACCCGCGCCGACGAGATTGTGGAGCTCGTCGATGAAGAGCACGATGTCACCGCGCTGGGTGATCTCCTTCATCACCTTCTTGAGGCGCTCCTCGAACTCACCGCGGTACTTGGAACCGGCGACGAGCGCCGCCAGATCCAGCGTGTAGATCTGCTTGTCGCGCAGCAGCTCCGGCACCTGGCCCGCGATGATGCGCTGCGCGAGGCCTTCAACGACGGCGGTCTTGCCGACGCCCGGCTCGCCGATGAGCACCGGATTGTTCTTGGTGCGGCGGGAGAGGATCTGCATGACCCGCTCGATCTCCTGCTGGCGCCCGACGACCGGGTCCAGCTTGCCCTCTTGCGCGAACTTAGTGAGGTTGCGGCCGAACTGGTCGAGCAGCTTGGAGGAGCCGCCCTTGCCGGACTTGCCACCAGCGGCTGCACCTTCGCCCGAGGCACCCGCGCCACGCTGCTGCCGACCGGGACCGGAGAGCATGCGGATGATCTCGTTGCGGATCTTCTCGGCGTCTGCATCGAAGTCGAGGAGGATGCGGGCGGCCACGCCCTCGTTCTCCCGGACCAGGCCGAGCAGGATGTGCTCGGTGCCGATGTAGTTGTGGCCGAGCGACAGCGCCTCACGCAAGGCGAGCTCGAGAACCTTCTTGGCACGCGGCGTGAACGGGATCTGCCCGCTCGTCGCCTCGTCGCCTTGGCCGACGATGCGCGCAACCTGCTGGCGCACCTCTTCCACGGTGATGTCGAGGGAGTCCAGCACGCGAGCCGCAAGGCCCTCTTCCTCACGAAGGAGGCCGAGCAGGATGTGCTCGGTGCCGATGTAGTTGTGCTTGAGCGCACGAGCCTCGTCCTGTGCCAGGACGACGACCTGCCGTGCTCGCTCTGTGAAGCGTTCGAACACGGTTCCCTCCTACCCCCGTCAATGGACGGGCTCGGGACGCATCGGTATTGATGCGACCCATTTCACTCTGCAACGGTACGAATCGATCGCACCTTAAGCGCGGTCCACGCTTCCCCTTCGAGAGGCAGTCCGTGTTGGCACCATACCCCCCTCGTCAAATCCGCGAAACCGGGACGGAGTGGGTTTCGAAAACACACTGGAGGTGGTCCGGTATTCGCGACCTCAAGCAGAGATTCTTCTCGAAATACGGGCAGTTTCCCGTCAGCCCTTGCGGGTCGTCGCTTCGGAGACGCGATTGCCGGACGAGCGAGTCGCGCGCTAGGCGGAGGCGCGCTGCTGCTGCGTGCGCGCAGCGAGTTGCTGGAGATACGCGTTGAAGTCGCCGCGGCGCTCCGCGATGTGCTGCTGCGCGACCTGCTCCGCGACCTGGCGATGCTCGTGACGCTTGGCTGAGAAACGCTCGTCAGCCTCGCGGCGCTCCTGCTTGCGCTCGGCGTGCCTGGTCTCGTCGCGCTTGTCATCCGCGCGACGGCGCGCAGCCGCGTCACGCTTGTACTCGGCGCGGGATTCGCGGAGGTTCTCGCGGTGCTGCCAGGTCCAGGTGGCGAGCGTATCTGCGACGGTGTCGAGAGCCGAGGTGGCCTGAGCGCGTGTGGCTTCGGTGGCGTGCTCGCCACCGATCTCGACCCCGACCTCGCTGGCGCCGACGATCGTTTTCACCGTCTCGTCGTCCATGCCGTGGAGACCGCCGGCAAACTCACCGACCGAACGCTCGTCCGCACCACGCGCGGTGTTACCGGCCAGCGCCTCGGCGCCGAGCGCGGCGAGCTTGCCGTTCGAGCCCGACTGCACGATGCGCGCAAGCTTCTCGACGTAGGCGAGCTGGCGCTCCATGTCGCCCTGGAGGCTCGCGGTAAGGGCCTTGGCCTCGGGCGAGCCCGTGGTGCGCGCCTCGAACGTTGCGGCCTCGAGCTGCGTTTGGATGAGTTCGAGTCGCGCGGAGCTTTCGACCACATCGACGGCCATGCGCTGCGCAAATGCGTGCGCCTGCGCCTCATCCTGAGGGACGAACGCCTCCGGATCCCAGGTGCCAGTAGACGCGGAGGCAAGCTTGGCTGCCTCCGGATACTTCACCGACATATCGTGGGAGATCTTGTCGAGGCGGGACGTGCTCTGACGCACGTGGATCGCGAGGACACCGCGCTGCTCGGAGATGAACTGGCCGGCGCCTGCTGCGGCGGAGCCATTCACGGTTGGCGCGGCGTTGGCACCGCCGCCGCCAGGGACCAGGTTACCGGCTGCCGGGGCAGTGGTCGTTGCGCTCTCAAGCTGGGCGCGAGCAGCCGCCAGGCGTGCGACCGCCGCAGTCTCTTCCAGACGAAGGGTGGGGTCGTCCCACGCGCCGTTCACGGCCTGGGACGTGACATCACTGAAGGTGGCCTTGAAGGTGGTATCGAAGATCGTTCCGATGCGCCCGTTGGGCGTGGATGCGCCTCCGGTCCCGGCGAGCGGGAGCCCCGTGGCGCGCGGCGTCGGCGACCCGCCGACTCGGTTGCCGGTGAGCGCGCCGACGGCTGTGTTCAAGCCGTCGATGATCGACATGATTCGATCCCCAGTTGTGGGTCGCGGATGGTTCGATCAATCCCCTGCATCGCTGCGCGCGAGCCGTCCCCCATGGAAGGATGCGCGGAGCGTGGATCAACCGGTCCGAGACCAGTCTTCCTCTCCCGTCTGTCGAGTTACCGGGACGATCCGTTGCAGCAGGGATATGGGAAACTGGAGATTGCTGAGGTTCGCGCAGATGCAGACCGGGGCAGCGGTCAGCCCACGCGCGTGTCGAGCCAGAAAGGCTTCTGCAGGGCGGTGTCGACGCAGGACTTGGGCTGGAACGGATCGGGAGCGCCTGCGCGGTGCGCGGCGATGCGAGCGGTGGCCGCCTC
>Ga0105047_10010953_pt1 | contig 14764 bp, 11 predicted proteins | sample MAT04_FD_78384 | JGI IMG/M metagenome (GOLD analysis project Ga0105047, IMG submission 78384) | Freshwater microbial communities from Lake Fryxell liftoff mats and glacier meltwater in Antarctica - MAT-04 (megahit assembly) | ecosystem: Environmental > Aquatic > Freshwater > Ice > Liftoff... | reverse complement strand
GGGGTCGCATCTCTACGCCGGCCGGACCATTCCCATCGAGTTGACCCTGTTGTTCATCACCGGCGGGGCGGGTGGGATGCTGGTCGGGAACCTACTCAGCCGCAGAATCTCCGGGCCCGTTCTTCAAAAAGGCTTCGCCGTCGCCATCGTGGCCGTCGCTGCGTTTGTGCTCTATCGCACCACTGTCCTGAAGTAAAAGACCTCACCTGGCAGCGCGTCCCAGACGTGAAGTTGCACGTCCGGGTGACGCAGGCATAAGAGGTTCGTAAGAGTTGCCATGCATCAGCCCCCCCGCTGGGCCACCCCGCGATCCGACGTGAGCCGCACGGCGCTAGCCGAAGGTTCCCCTGGCCGAACACCGAGCAGAACCCACGGCTAGCGCCGTGCGGCTCACCAGACTTCTGCTCACGCACACAGGTAGGCTCCAAAGCGACTCAACCGAGTTCACCCTGCGCCCGGTAAAGTCCAAAGCGGCTCAACTGCGGCCACTCGGCCAAGAGAGCGTAGTTTGGCTCTTTAGGTCCGAACCAGCGGAACCGGGATTTGGTCAGCCAACACGGAACGGCCACTCGTCCGGACCGAGGTGTTCCGCGTGTGTGCATCGGGAAAGTCGGTGGATTCTCCGCGGATGGGGGGTGGCGGTTTTGGTTCGGGACCAGAAGTGTAGCCAGGCGGTGGGTTCGCTTTTGAGGAGGGCGCGGAGGTGGCACATCGCGTGGGTGCCGTGTTCGCGCCAGCGCATTCCGGGGCCTGTGAGGCGGCAGGCGACGACGCTTTTGCAGGCGGACTCCACGCGGCCCGAGCCGATTGGCCAGCCGTTTTTCACGTAGGTCGGGTAGTCACCTATTGGAAGGGATTGGTCAAGGCTGTTGAAACTTCGAACGCACTAGAGTGACTGGTGAAGTTTGACTTGCTTGACTCGGTCGGAAGGAACAAGCTCGCTTTGGATCGGCGGCCAGCAACACGGCGAATGCCGCGTGGCAGCGGGACCTCTGGGTGTCCTATTGGCGACTCGCTAGCCTTTGCGAGAAGAGCCGCCAGGCCGCAGAAGCCAAGAGTTGGTGGCAGATGGCATACGACACACTGGCCGGAATGAAGCAGCGCGGGCTACATGTGTCTCCGCAGGACGATTGTTTCTTAGCCCAGCTGCGAGCGAAAGCCAAGTCGCCATTCATCGCTCCGCGTGATGAGCGGGAGGCGTCTGCTGCGCTGCTGCGTGCCCGGAAGGGCGAAGCTCCTGCGGGGCGGCGAGCAGGGAACGACGTTGTCTGGCAGTAGCGGCCCCGCAGGAGCTTCGCCCTCCCGGCAAAATCGAAGCCCACGGTTTCGCACGGACCGGGCCTTGGCAGAGAATCTTGAACCATCAGCCGAGAGTTTTTTTCTCCGATGGCATACCATCAAGACACCCCCAAGAGGGAAGTGAGCTCGCCGTGTGGTGAGACGCCGATGAATGGCAACGAGTGATTGAGCGATTTTTGAGAGCTTGGACATGCCGCAGCGAGTTTTGTTGACCGATCGTCCCTGGGCGGATGATTCGATTGAGCGTGGCATTTTGGCTGCGGCGGGAATCGAGCTGATTGAGGCGCCGGCGGGGGACGAGGCGACTCTGTCGCAGCTGGCTGTCGATTGTCAGGCGATTATGACGTGCTGGGCGAAGGTGACTGAGAAGGTGATCGCCTCGTCACCGGGTTGTCGCCATGTGGCCCGGCTGGGGATCGGACTCGATAATATCGATGTGGCTTATGCGACTTCGCAGAACATTGTGGTCACGAATATCCCGGACTATTGCATTGAGGAGGTGGTGGATCATGCGCTCGCTCTGTTATTGGGACTCGCCCGCAACGTGGCGTTTCATTACTTGAAGACGAAGCAGGGCGTGTACGACCTGCGAGCGGGGCAGCCGCTGCGACGAATCGCGGGGCAGACGCTGGGCGTGTTGGGCTTCGGGCGGACGGGGCAGCTGTTGCGAGAGAAGGCCCAGGGGTTGGGGCTGCAGGTGATTGCGCACTCGGCCACGGGGAACGACCGAGGGACCGGGTGCGAGATGGTGAGCCAGGCGGAGCTGTTCCGGCGGAGCGACTTCCTGTCGTTGCATGCTCCGTTGAATCCTCAGACTCAGCATGTCGTCAATGCGCACACGCTGGCGACGATGAAGCCGCATGCCGTCATCATTAACACTTCGCGTGGTCCACTCATCGATCACGCAGCTCTGTGGCAGGCTCTGCAAGCGAACCAAATCGGGGGCGCGGGGCTCGATGTGTTTGAGCCGGAGCCGCCGAATCTGGCCGATCCGCTCTTCTCCGATGAGCGGGTGATTGCGACTCCGCACATTGCCTTCGTCTCCCACGAGTCGTTGATTAATCTGCGAGAGCGAACGGCGAAACAGGTCGTTGATGTCCTGCAGAATCGGACTCCGGAGAATGTGATCAATCCGCAAGTCTTGCAAAGACGTTAGGACCTGTCGGATCTACGGGATTACTTTGGCAGACAGGGGACGCCGCGTTGCAAAAAGGAAACTAGCTTTCGGTACGTGACCACAGAGGTGAAACCCGTGGCCCTCTACTCGAAGGTGAATCCCCGTGCCTGCTCTTCCCGCTAGCGATCCCACCGCACAGCCGTTGTCTTCCACTGAGCAAACCGGTGCCTACCAAATCGCAGCGCTGATCGACCAGATGCGGACCAAAGACACACTGGTGGAGCAGCTCACCGAGCGGTTGGAAGCGGCGGCGGAGCAGCTGGACCGCCTACAACGGAGTGGTGCAGATCGAGGTCGTCCGGGCAGTGGCGGAGGATCTCGCGAACTGATTGAGCAGACCGGTCAACTGACAAGCCGGGTTGAGGAAGCGCTGGAGTCGTGGGGGCAATCGAGCAGTCACTTCGAAGTGATCATGCAGCGATTGAACGAGATCGGTGACTACATCTCGCATCCCTCTGACGGGCACGAGCCGAAGCCGGCATCGAAGCCGGCCGCAGGTTTGTTTCAAGCGCCGTCGGGTGGGGCGTCGTCGGTCGCAGCAGCAGCTGGTTCGGCACCGCCCGCGAAGTCGACCTCTGGTCCTGGGCAGGGGAGTTTCTGGGAGAAGATGAAGGCGTCCATGATCGATGGCACGCCCGCCCCGGCGTTGCCGACCGCGAAGGCAGCCGTGTCGCCTGCTCCGACGAGCGCGTCTAGTTACGGGGCTGCTGACCGGTCGCCTGAGGATCAACCCGATCCGATGGAAGGAATCGCCCCTGCACCGACGATGATTGACATCGACAATGCCAGCATTGAGGAGCTGCGGGAGGCCGTGAACTCGCGAGACAACTACATCTCCACGCTCATCACGGAGCTCCGCAATGCTCATACGTTGCCGCTGCTGCCGGAGGACTTCGCGAACTCCGGGCTCGGTCCCGAAGATCTACTCACCCGACTGATCGACTTGGAGTCACGTTTTACGTCGGGAATTCAACGAGAGAATCTGGAGCTGTCACTGGAGCGGGCCCGCATGGGACGAGAGCGAGTTCGGCTCGATCAAGTCAAAGCCCAGCTCGAAGGGCAGATCAAGCGACTGGCAGCGGCTGCTTCGGAAAAGTCCGACGAAATGCAACCTTCCGGGGTGTCCGCCGAGCCGTCAGTCGCCGAAGGAAAACTCAGCTGGCTCAAGCGTCTGCAACCCAAGAAGTCCACGGCCTGAGCCTGTGGTGGGCGGGTTTTACAAGTCGTCCTCACGTATCCGTTCATGCCCCAGAGACAAGGTGACGCTTGGGATGCGTGGAGAAAAAAGGGAATGTATCATCGTTCGACGGGATGAAGTTTACGACCAGGGATGCCTGTTCGAAGATTAGTCACGGATCATTGTTAAGGCCAGAGTACTGGGAATACGATTGAAAGGGAAAGGGAAAGAGAAAGGGAACACTAATCGTCACTGATCGACACTAATCAGGAGGGGAAGGAAGGATGGGCCCATGGTCAATCGCGGCCTTTCGACGGCCCTCTGTTATATTCCGGATTAGTAAAGATTAGTTCTCCCATGTCCTCCACTGGTCGCTCATTAGAGACAACGCGGGTGAGGGGAGGGGGGGAAGCGGACTTGTAATACCGCTCTATGGCTTGGATGTCTTGGCCAGAAACCCTTCCAACACCGGGAGCATTCGCTCGTACGCATCTTCGAAGACGTAGTGCCCGGCGTCGGGATAGCGAGTGACGGCGGCCTCGGGGAACCGGCGGACCCATTCGTCGAGGAACTGCGTGGTGAAGCACCAGTCCTTCTCGCCCCAGAACAGCTGCAGGGGGTGATGTTGGAATTGAGCGAGGCCGTTCTGGATCTGGGTGAGGCGGTCATAGCTCGGATGGAACTTGTCGAGAGGGATATCGAGGACGAATCGGTGGGTCGCGATGCGGTTGGCCCAGTTGTTGTACGGGGCGATGAAGCCGGCGTTGACGTTGGGCGGCATCCGCTTTTCCACCGCCATCCACAGGGCGGACCACGCGAAGAGATTGAACCCGCGCACGCCGATCTCCCCCAACCCGGGGATGCGGCAAGCGGCAATGCGGGTGGGGATCGCCTGGGAGTGAAACGCTCCCGTGTTCATCAGCACGAAACGAGAGAAGCGGTCGGGCATGGCGACGGCCGCTCCCATGCCGATGCAGCCGCCCCAGTCATGTCCGACCAGCGTGATATCGCGCAGGTCGAGCGTCTCGATCAAGCGACACAGGTTCGCGACGTGCGAGTCGATCGTATACGCATAGTCCTGTGGCTTGTCGCTATATCCACAGCCGATGTGGTCGACGGCGATCGTGCGATACGCGGGGCAAAGGGCTTTGATGAATCGCCGCCATGCGAAGCTCCATGTCGGATTGCCATGCACGAACAGCAGTGGCTTTCCGGCTCCCTCGTCGACGTAATGGTAGCGCAGGCCGGAGAGATCCAGCCAGTGCGAGGCGAACGGGTATTCAGTCTTCGAGACATTCAACATGCGGTCAATGGTTCCAACGCCCAGTGGTTGCAACCACTGGGCTTTTTGGTGGACGTGTGAACTTTACCAGTGGATATCGAGGACGACCTCGCCGCGCTGATTCACGAGTGGCACCGGCACCAGCAGTTCCTGGCGTCCATTGGAATCTCGCAGGAACGGAACCCCGCCGCCGGTGACCTTCACCGTCCACAACTGATCGACGCTGTAGGTGCCATCCGCACCGGCTTTAATGGAACTGCCCATCGCAGCCCGGATGTACAGGTTCTCGATAGGAGTCTCGGACGACAGCGTGAAGCGGCGACGGAAAGCACCCTCGTCTCCCGCTGCCACAGGCTCTGGAAAGTCGGCCACGATGACCGCACCCGCGCGATACTTGAACGTGGGACGGTGTTCACTGTCCAGCTCGTAGCCGAGGAATTTGTAACCGCGTTCCCGTGGCGGCTGGGCAGGCCAGAGCGTGTCAGCGGATTCAAGAGTCGCGACTGGAGAGGTGTCCTCGATTCGCGTCACATGATCGCCAAGCGGAGACTGATTTCCCGCTCCGCGTCCGATCCAGTGCTTCGAAGCATCAACGAATCTGCCATGCCAGACGAGGCCGAGGCTCATTCGATTTGCATCCCAGCCGATGTTGCAATGTTCTGGATAGCCGACCGCGATTCCGCGTGGGGAAAGCCCCTCGATGAAGTTGCGGTAGATCACCGGGCGGCTTTCGGCCTTGAGTTCGATGACCTCAGCCAGCAGCCCATCGGGAATTCCGGCGCGATCGCCGTCCTTCAGAAAGGTCCAGATGGCTGCGATTTGTTGGGTCGAGTTGCCGCCAAACGAATCGCGATCAACCGCTTGCCCGTTGGGGTAACCGGTCGGCATGCGTGTCCCGGGGCGGTAGGCCTGCGGGTCGAGTAGATACCGGCGGAACCAGTCCTCCCGCAGCCGCCGAGTCATTGTCTGCAGGTTGATGGCTTGAATCCCGGTCGCGCGAATCTCGCCAAAAGTATGGCACTTCACGCAGGCTAATCCCCTGTCGCCCACCAGATGACGGCCCGTAGACTTAATGCGCGATTCCGGCTCTTCGAATGTGGCCATGGGGGCAGCTGTGTTCGCTTCCGCAGTGAACTCCACGAACAGGCTCCCGAGCTTTCCGGGAGCGTACTTGGGCATGGCCACGCGCATGTAGGGGCGATCGTCGGCACCACTTCCGAGGAGGTGTCCCAAGTGGTCTTGGTGAAGCTTGTCGCCTACGCCATCAAGGGTGGGCGGCAGTCGCCCTTCGTCCCCCATCTCCGGGATCGTTGTCGTGAAGAAGGCATTCCTCGCCGCTTCCGGTCCCCCCAGCCCGTCGCGCACATGGCAGGCAAAACAGTTGAACGCCTTCATGTGATGCCGAACCACGGACTGCGGCTTCTCGTCGACTTGCGGCGACTTGAATGCGGCCAGAATCGCCAGCCGCTGAGTTGGTGATAGAGCGAAGTCGGGGACTCGCGTCTCGGCTCCCACAGGCGGGACAGGTGCCAGACAGCCTCGCTGGGGGTCGAGTGCGGCAAACGCTTTGGCTGGCGGACTGACCAATGGATCGCCGTTGAGCTTCATTTCATGGCAGGCGGCGCAGCCTGCTTTTTGGAATACATCCCGCCCCTGAGCCACCAGTTCGGCGTTCAACTCGAACCCATCGGGACGGACGACCGGCTCCGGCGGAGTGTCTGCGGACATGGTGATAAAACGATCGATCGCTTGCCGTGGGAGGCCGGGCCCTTCGATCTCGGCTTCGAGTGTCCACTCGCCGCCGCCCTGGAAGAAGTCAACGTGGATCGGATGTGTCCCCTTCGTCAGCCGGGTCCGCCCTTCGGAAAACTGATGTGCGTGAATGCCGTCGGCATCGGCGACCTTTCTGTCGTCGATGTAAATCGCACTCCCGTCATCCGAACCGACCCGGAACAGGTAATCCCCGTCTTGCTCGATGTGCAGAACCCCCTCGAAGCGGACCGCGAAGTTGTTCGTCTGTTGAGCCACAGAGAGATCGAGCCCCCGCGAGACGCCTGCTTTGGCGGGGGTCAGCTGGTCGAAGTCAGGCAGCTTGGCCCAGTCTCCCTGGTAGGCCTTGAACCGCATATTCGGGTTCCGGGGCAGGGCGTTCAGGCCAGATTCGTCACCCACTAGATAGTTCGCCAGTTCAACAAACTGTTCGTCTCGGAGCGGCATCGAAGGCATCCGGCCCGAGGGACGCGCGACATGCGGGTTCTTGAGGAATTCGGTCAGACTGGCGATCGTGTACTTCTTCTCGATCTTGCCTAGCGGAATCGTGGTGGCGTGAGGCACCGTGGCTGAGTCATCGCGTGGAGCATGGCATGCTGTGCAGCCGACTTGATGAAACAGATCCCTCCCGCGCTGTGCGGCTCCCCGGTCGCCCCCTTGCTGGATCGGCGAGCCCGTCGACGCCAAGAAGTGAGCGAGCGCCGTGACGGCTGGTACCCGCTCAGCATCCGGCCAGCCCGCGAAGATGTGCGGCATCGTGGTGCCGGGCTTGGCGGCTTGCGGATCAGTGAGGAACTTCGTGAACCACTCGGGACGGACGCGGCGACCGATTTCGGTCAGGATCGGAGCCTGCTTCGGCTCGACTCCCAGAACGGTCTTCACACCGTTCGCATGGCACTTCGCACAGCCGAGTTCGCCGATGAGGAGGTGCCCCCCCTCCACCGGGTCGCCGCTGGCGAGGGCGTGGAACCGCTCAAAGCCCGGTACGACCGGACGACGAGCTTCCCGCTGGGCGTCGCGCGGCACGACCCAAATGTTGCGATAACGAACGGGGTTGCCGTGATCCTGCAAATAGATTGGCCCTGGCTCGGCAGACTCCGGGAGTGGAGCAGCTGTCGTGATGTTCGGCAGTTCAGTGTCGGGCTGGACCACGACGCCGTTGAGCCGCACGGTCAGTCGGGCATTCGTGGTCTTCTTGTCGCCTTCGAAGCGGGCGGCTGTGAATTCCGCGTCATAAGTTTGCCACGCCAGCGGGGGGAGGCACATGTTCAGGTCGGGGTCGCGGATGGTGTAGACGCCGCCGGTCTCGTTGTTCTTCCCTTCGAGGCCAAACGAGTCGAGCATCTGCGTCTCGAATCGCCCCTGGTAATAGATGCCGCTGTTGCCGCGTCCCTGGCCGCGGGCCTTCGGCATAAACGGGATGCGGAACTCGATATGGACGGTGCAGTCCTGAAACGTGTCGATGCTGATGCAGCCTTGTTGCAGGAGTCCATCGACGAGCTTCGCTCCGGGCTTCCAGTGTTTGTCGATCGAGGCTTGCGTGCCGTCGAACAGCACGACTGCGTCTGCGGGGGCAGCGGCTCCGATCGTCGGACTCTGGCGTTCGATCCGTTCGACTTTGAGGGAGGCGATTAACTCTTGGATCGCGTCGGCGTCCTCTTCTCCGGTAACCTGCTTCCCCTGTCCAGTCCATCCCGCACCGGGAAGCCCGCCGGGGTACTTGACCGCCGTGAACTGGCCATCGCCCAAAGCGACGACTTGCAGCCCGAACCCGTTCCCGGCGTATTCGCCTTGGAGCAAGAAATCTCGGTCCGCTTTCGCAGCCTCGGGTGTGTCGTAGATATCGACTGCGTTGGCCGGGGTGACGTGCAGCAAGCCGAGCAGGGCCATGAGCAAAATCAGACGCATGGAGAACCTCTTGCCTTTCAGGCCATCGGATGAGTGAACGGCGGAGCGGCATCGTCGTTGCGTTCGCCAGATCGTGGGCGAGCATCAGGAGGACTTCAACTTCGCAACCGACTTCTCTGAACTGCACTGAAGCAGAACAGATTTCGACATCGTTTGGCCTTCGCCCACCTTCTGGCGAAGGCCAAACGAGGAGGTCCTACCCTGCGAACGACTTGAGGTATGGCAACTGGCCAGCGGTCTTCTTGATGGCCGACTGGGAGTCCAGAAGCTGCCCGAGAAAATCCCACTGTCCGGTAGTCAGCGAATCATGGGCGCTGGCGGGCATGGTGACGGGGTAGGTCTTGGTGCCGACGGTCACCGTCTTGGCCAGCAAATCGACGTTCACTGGCGTTTTGGGATCGGCCTGGATCGCAGCCACCATCTGCTCCAGATCGGCTCGCTTCGCACACACTGCGGGGACGCCGAGCGAAGTGCAGTTACCGAAGAAAATCTCGGCGTACGACTCGGCGATGATCGCTTTGATTCCCCACCGCATCAGCGATTGAGGAGCGTGTTCTCGGCTCGAACCGCAGCCGAAGTTGCGACCAGCGACAAGCACTGAGCCCGCGCGATAGATCGCTTGGTTAAAAGGGTGCGAGGGGTCTTGCTGGCGATCGTCTTCGAAGGCGTATTCGCCAATTCCCTCGAAGCTGACACAGCGAAGAAACCGGGCCGGGATGATCCGGTCGGTATCGATATCGTCCAATAGCAAAGGAACGCCCGTGCCGGCCACTTGCTCAATCCGCAGCATGACTCTCTGTCCTTGTGGAGTCCCCGCTCAAGGGCACTGGCAACAGCCAGTACGCATCGGGGAACCGCAGACCCTTCCGGGTGTCGCGGTACAGAGTCAGTGTAGCAAGTGGACACACTCTATAAAGCCCAGAGGTTGGCACCGCCGGGCTTTCATGGGCGTCGCTCACCGTCACGTAAACAGCATGTCATACCGACGCAATTCGACCATCAGGAAGATAATCCCGGTGATCACGGCGGCCAACGACACGAACAGCAGGCCGACATAAACGTCGGGCTGGGGGATTTCAGAGTTTGGTTGTGACATTGTCGCCCTCCTCAATGATTCCGTTCTTGGCGGATTCGACCACTTCGCACACGGCACTGTCGGGCTCGATCCTGATGATTCGGACCTTACCCAGATACTGTGCTTCCTTGCCGCCGACTCCGCTCCGCAGCACGTCCATGACGTGGCCCTTGAGCAACCCATCGTCGCTGCCAACAGTGATCTCCACGAACTTCGGACGATTAGTGCGATCCTTCGCGACGGTTTTCACGAGGCCATCCACCGGTGGGGGAGGCTCAGCAAGCTTCAAGGCTTGCTTCGGGTCGGTTTCCAGGTCCGCACGTTTGACGATCTTTCGGAGGTACGTCAAATCCTCCAAGCCATCGTTGTACCGATCCTTCAGGTTTTCGTACTCGACCTGCAGGCCGAACTTCTCGTCTTCGTTCTGCCGCAGCTTGGCGGCGAGCTCATCCAGTGCGGATTGCAGCGAACGATTCGTCGCCCGTTGCTCCTCGGATTCAGTGTTTCGATATCCGGCTTCTTTCGCTTTGACTTCGGCCAGAGCGGCTTGAGTTTGAAGCTCCTGCTGGTCTTCGTTGTTCTTCTTCTTCAGTGCGGCAAGTTCCGTCGACTGGTTCAGGACCTGTTCGGACAGAGTTCCCACCTGAGCCTTGGAATCGTCGACAGCCCTTTGAGAGGTCTGCTTCACCGAGTCCATCTCGGACTGCATGTCCGTCACAGACTTCTGGGCCCCTTTCAGGACCGCTTCCTGCGTGACGTACTTGGCTTTCCAGTTCGTATGCACGGAGAAGACCGCTCCCGCGAGTGCCATGAACAGCACGCTCAGGACGAGCTGAACGACGACCAGGATTTTTCCGACAAATGACATGATTGCCTCTCCGGTCACCCCGGCCTTGTGGACTGCATTTCGGTCGACTGTACTGACGTGATCGTCACCCGACCACACTACCCAGCCGATTTTTCAGTCTGTGGCTCTTCATCCGGGTTGTAAGAGTCTTCGGTGATCTGCTTCTGCCGTTCTTCGGCCCGTTCGATGTTCCCCAGCACCTGCTCCAACTCTTCGGCGAGTTGGCGCCGAATCGCCGCCAGGCGGAACTTATCAGCCCGGATCTCGGACAGTTGACCAGACAGACGGAACACGTCTTCCCGACGATCACTGGCGATGTTCTCCAGCTTCTGAGCAGTGCTCGTTTCGGCCAGAACATCCGCCTCAAGGGCAGCAACCTGTGCGTTAAGTGCGTCGAGCCGAGCCCGCTCCGCTGTGATGTATTCTTGAAGTGCGGGAACATCCGCCAGATTAGCCGCCTGGGTCTTCGCCAACTCATCGCTCAGCGGCGGAATCCGGCCTTGGAAGTCAGCGGACTCGGCTTTGAGGGCCTTCAGCTTGTCTGCCAGAACGGCGTCGATGACCTTGGCGAGATTCTTGTCGGTCGAGACTTGTTCGTCCCCGCGAGCCCGCACCGCAGACCAAGTCGGATTCTCTCCCGCCGAAAGCGCGAACTTGTACCCTTCGATCTGACCCGCCATTTCTTGCCAGTTGGGACCGGCGTAAAACACCACGATCGCAAACCCGGCAAACGCCAAGCTCGCAAACGTGATCAGAACGACGAGGATTTTGCCGAAACGTGTCATGGAGGAGCACGCAGAAAGGTTGCCACGCAGAGAGCACGTCGCAGGGAATTCCAAGCGAGGGGACTCTCATTGAACTGTGACATACTGATCGTACGCAGGCGGAAATTGCCCTGTCAATCAGCGATTTTCCGGAGTGGGCAAACTTTTCCAAGAAGTCGGCTCGCTACGGACAATCCGTCTTCATCAGATTTCGGCTGCCAACAGGGGGGAACGTAACCGCTGCCGAAGCGGGCTAGGGGGGAACACGGTTGCCGATTCTCTCTGGTCCGATTGAATCGATTGTGAGGGGTTCACCGATCCTTTATACGGGCACGGGTGGTCCACTCTACCGCTTCTTCTCGCTGGCCTTCAGCTTCGTCACCGCCTCGGGCAAGTCCTTGTCGACGATCCCGTACACGCCTCGACCGCCGGAGATGCGGGCATCTACGTCGACTTGGATTTCGCTATTATCAATGTTCCAGAACGTCTCAATCTCTTCACGGGGCAGCTCATCCAGCGGTCGCAGAAGCCGGAAACCCACGCCCCGGGCCGGGTCGTCTGTAAACCACCACGGGCTCAGCGGCAGGTTCGGGTCCTGCAACTTCCAATTCGGGACATCCGACCCCAGTTTCGCCGCGCTGCGGCACTCCGCAGCTGTGTTCTGCCAAGAGCCTCCCCGGCACACTCGCGGGTAGTGAACCGTCGGCTGGCCGTAGGCTTCCATGACGGTCAGCGGCTGGCCGTTGGATGCTGCGATCTTGTCCTTCAGCCGGGCGTATCCGTCAGCGAAAAGTTCGTCATGGCACCACTCCGCCACATTTCCATACATATCGCTCAAGCCAAACGCATTTGGCTTTCCGAGTCCGACTTTGCGTGGTCCCGTGTCTTTGCTGTTCTCGGCGAAGAAGGCGTACTCAGCCAGTTGGGAACCGTCGTCCCCGAATGAGTAGGCGGTCTTGGTCCCCGCCCGTGCGGCGTACTCCCACTCCGCCTCGGTTGGTAACCGGTATTGCTGCGTGGTCACTGCACTCAGCCACTTCGTGTACTGCCGAGCGGCGTACTGAGTCATCGTCACTGCGGGCAGCTGCGGTTCTTCTCCAAACTCGAACGTAAAACTGGTCATGTACAACTCTGTCGGAGCCGTGATGGCATCGAGCTTGTTCGTATCGGTCACGAGACGAATCTTGGCCGTCTCGAACTTCTTAAAGACATTGTAGAGTGACATGTAGAGTTTGTACTCCGCCCAGCGCAGCTCGTTTTTCCCCATCCAGAAGGGGCGAGTCTTTACGAGGACCTGCGGCCCCTCATCGGCGTTTCGCCCCGCTTCGCTGTCGGGGCTGCCGAGCAGGAACTCGCCCCCGGGAACCGGCACCATTTCAAATGTGACCGTCGTTCCGGGAATCGTCGCTGTGTAAGGGACCATGAAGCCGCGTTCGGTCTCCACATAGATCCCATTGGATGGTTTTTCCGGAACCAGTCCCGGCACATCATCGGCCCGGACAAAAGGATTCAGAGCCAGGACAACGAGGGTGGCAATCGCAACTCGCATGGTTTTCCATTCCGCCAAAGAGCGCCTCAAGCGCCCGGAACATCTCTCGCCATTCATCCTAGGCGGAGACGCCACAACCTTCCACCCCAGTGCTTCGGGATCGCCCAGAGGTGTGCCCGCTTTCGCTGGCAGCTGTCCAAATCTCCGACAGAACGGCTTTCCCCCGATCGCAACTCCGATAGAACGCCGCGAGAGCCAGAGGAGTTTGTGTTCACCCGCCCCCGCCAATGGTCGGATACCTTCCCGAAAGTCGGTCCGCCCGCCGTTAGCGTTGAGGCGTTCGCACTGGCTGACATGGCGGGTGAAAGGTCTTGGGGCAGTTGATCACTTGAGCCCACAAAGAGTCACCCAGCGGAGTGGGCGCCCCTCCCAGCTCAACAGCCGATGTCATTCAAACCGTGAAAATAGCGAGATCAGGATTCGTAGTCGTCCACGATTCTCTTAAATCCTCGGTCATTCGTATTTCCGATTGAGGAGCTTTCTGAGACAACATGAAACCGTCCTCTGATCATAAACTACTATATATTTTGAGGGTTTCAATGGGTTCAACCTGCGCGATTCAAGATCACCCACGTCCGTAAAATCGACTTTCCACTAATTTTCCAGATAATCGAAAAGACGATTGCAAGCGGTAAACCCATCAGTAGACTTCATTTGCCCCTCTGGATGCGTTATTCAGAGAGGCTTCCGAATCAACATGTTCAGTGTGATTCACTTCAATCTTCTCGAAGGGCTCAATCATGTCGAAGCGTCGTCAATGTGTGGCACCAGCAATTCAGGCTGGTCAGGTCAATATGTTGGAGTCCCGTGTGCTGTTGGCGGGGGCCGTCTCCGCCAGCTTGTCTGCAGCTGGAACGCTGACGATCAATGGGGATGCTAACAGTAACAATATCAGGGTCGATGTTGTGGGTACAGACATCGTGGTGGATGAACTGGGAGGAGGAACAGTCAACGGAACTAACAGCATCCCCTTTCTCGCAGCAAATGTGAAGAGCATTGTCATCAACGGCAAGGCTGGAAACGATGTCGTGCTCGTGGACGGTGTGACTCTGACCGATAACCTGACAATCAATTTGAATGCCGGTCGAGATTACGCCGACGCTCTGAATTCCACCATTGGAGGAAAGCTGACTCTCAATGGGGATGCGGGCGACGACAGTATGTATGCTTCGTTTTCCGATGTTACGGGTGTCACGACACTCAACGGTGGAAAAGGGTCAGACTTGCTTGGCTTTGAGGGATTCCTCGCGTATGGCAAGGTCAACGTCTCCGGGGGAGCGGGCGACGACGAAGTAGAAGACTTCGGAGGCTCCGTTTTTGACGACGCCGTCAGCATCGACACCGGTAGGGGCTCAGATTTTGTCAGTCTCTCTGGAACTTCGACATTCAATGGCAGCGTGGCCGTTGATACCGGAGCCGGGGCCGATGTCATCGAAGTCTACAACAACACGTTCAACGGGGCCGTGTCGGTGAAAACCGGTGGAGGTGCCGACACCATCCAAGTCGGAAACAATAACTTCCTCCAAGCGGTGAGCTTGAACGGCGGAGCCGGAAAAGACACCTTGATCGACGGTGGGAACAACTTCGCCTTCACACCTTCGATTAAGAAGATCGAGACGCTGATCTAGGACGACTTGGGGGATATCAAAATACCCGCCCCCGCCCGCTTGCCGGGGCGGGACACTGGATCCGCTCGAATCGCAAAACGAAACACCCGGCGAGAACTGTTCTCGCCGGGTGTTTATCTTTTGATGTCAGTCGCGGCAGACCCAAGTCAGCTGCACGCTCGGGGGAAGAAAAAAGTGTCAGGAACCATATCCTTGACATTCTGGCAGGGTGGCGAGCGCGAAATTTGGTAGGTGCAGTTTCACCGATTCCAGCACGCTCACCAGGATCGAGCGGCGTTTGGCTCCGCT
>Ga0105047_10010952_pt1 | contig 14764 bp, 12 predicted proteins | sample MAT04_FD_78384 | JGI IMG/M metagenome (GOLD analysis project Ga0105047, IMG submission 78384) | Freshwater microbial communities from Lake Fryxell liftoff mats and glacier meltwater in Antarctica - MAT-04 (megahit assembly) | ecosystem: Environmental > Aquatic > Freshwater > Ice > Liftoff... | reverse complement strand
GCTGATGGGCGGCGACATCACCGTCAGCAGTGTCGCGGGGCAGGGGTCGGTGTTCACCTTGTCTTTACCGCTTTCTCTGCCGCTGGCTGATCCAGGAGCGCAGGCCTTCGAGCCTGAACTGTCGGTAAATGCGCCGTTGTCGGACTGCACGCTCGACGTTCTCTGCGTCGAGGACAACGAGATCAATGCCATCGTCCTCGAGGAGTCCATCCGCAGGCTGTGGCCCTCATGGAACGTTCGTCATGCCGCCACGTCGGCCAGCGCGCTGGAGGCGTTGCGCCGTGCGCCTTGCGACCTGATGCTGCTCGATATCAACTTGCCCGACCAGACCGGTTTGCAAATGCTGGCCCAGGCCCGGCTGGAGAACCTGGTGACGGCGTCGCAGGTGGTGGTGCTCTCGGCCGATGTGATGCCCGAGACAAGGCGCGCTGCCCGCGACGCCGGGATCACGCTTTTCCTGGACAAGCCTTTCCGTCTGAGCGACTTGAAGCGGACAGTGGAGCAGGCCGCCCTGCCGGCGGCGGGTTGAGAGCGCCGGATCGCTCAGGCAGCGATGGCCGCCACGGGCAATGACAGCCCTCGGGGTTCCCTGCCCAAGGTCGGCTGGTCTTTTCTGCCGCCGCTCGTCTGCGGCCACGCCGAGGGCAGCGGGCCCGGCCGGTGGATATGAAACCCCTGGGCAAAGTCCACGCCGAGAACGACCAACTGCTGAAGCACCGCTTCGTTCTCGACAAATTCGGCGATGGTTTTCAGGCCGACCACCTTTGCCACGTCGATGAAGCAGCGCACCGTGGCGGCGTTCAGCGGGTCGGTCAGTACATCGCGCACGAATTGACCATCGATCTTCAGGTAGTCGAGCGGTAACTTCTTCAAGTAGCCGAACGAGGACGCACCCGCACCGAAGTCGTCCAGTGCGATGCGCAAACCCAGGTCCCGTGCCTGCTCCATGAACTTGGCCGCATCGGTCAGGTTGGTGATGGCCGCCGTCTCAGTGACCTCGAGGATCAAGTGCTCGCAGACGGCGGGGCCGGCCGCTGCGAAGACATCGATCGCCCAGCTGTGAAAGCTGCGGTCTCCTACCGACTGCCCCGACAGATTGATGGCCGCCGACGGTGCCTCGCCCCGTTCGAGCAGGCCGCGCAGCCAGTCAATCGCATGGCGCACGACCCAGCGGTCGACGCCGCCCATCAGGTGAAAACGCTCTGCGCTGGGAATGAAGGCGCCGGGCGGGACCAATGATCCGTCGACATCGACCATGCGCAGCAGCAACTCGAATTTTGCGGGCATGCAGTCGCCTTGCAGGGGCACGATGCGCTGCCCGTGCAGCACAAAACGGTCTTCGTCCAGTGCCCGCTCGACGCGGCTGGCCCACTGCGCTTCGCCCGTGGCATGAAGGATGTTCGCCTCGTCTTCCGCCAGGGCGACCACGCGGTTGCGGCCACCCTCCTTGGCGGCGTAACAACAGGCGTCTGCAGCCTGCATCAGCGAGGCTGTGTCGGCCCAACGGCTGTCGATGGCCACCAGCCCGATGCTGGTGCCCACCTTCATGCGGTGCTCGCCGTACACGAAGCGGAATTCGTCGAACATCGCGCAGATCTTTTGCCCCACCGCCTGCGCCGATGCCGCGCTGCATCCCATCAGCAACGCGGCGAACTCATCGCCACCCAGCCGCGCCACGGCATCGCCTTGACGCACCGCTTCGCACAGCATGCGGGCAATCTGCTGCAGCAGGCGGTCGCCTGCGGCATGTCCGCAGGTGTCGTTGACGACCTTGAAGTGGTCCAGGTCGATGCACAGCAGCGCATGGGATTGCGCTGGGTCGGCAATGGCCCCGTCCAGCGCCGCCTGCAGGCGGGGTTCGAAGTCGGCGCGATTGAACAGGCCCGTCAGCGGGTCATGACCCGCCCGATGCTCGGCTTCCGCCGAGGCGCGCGACAAATCACCCACCAGGCCGCGCACCTGCATCAGTGCGCGCCGTCCTTCCATGGCCTGCGCGGTGGCCTGGGCCAGGCAGCGCAGCACTTCGCGCTGGCGGTCACTCAAAGCGCGCGGCTCGCGGTCGATGACGCAGATCGTGCCGATGCATTGGCCGCTGCTCAGGCGCACGGGGGCGCCGGCGTAGAACCGGATGTCGGGCGCGCCAACGACGAGCGGATTGTCGGCAAAGCGCGCATCCAGGCTCGCATCGGGCACCTCGAACACGCCGTCTTGCAAGATCGCGTGCGCACAAAATCCCCCGTCGCGCGATGTCTGCGGGGCGCCGGCCAGGCCGTGATTGGCCTTGAACCACTGGCGATCTTCGTCGATCAGGCTGATCAGCGAAATCGGCATGTCGCAAACGGCGGCGGCGGCGTTGACCAAGGCATCGAACTCCGCTTCGGGCGGTGTGTCCATGACCGCAAGCGCCAGCAATGCGGCAAGGCGCTGACTTTCGTTGGCGGGAAGTGGTGCAGGTCGCATGGCGAACCTTCGAGTTGAGTGGAGTTGAATGGGGTTGATTCAGGACGGGGTTGTCCGGGGCTGTGCCGGACGTTGGGGCGACTATCCCCGCGCGTCGAACTGCAGGATTGCGCCGGCCATGCGGTCCAGCGGCAGCACCTGGTCCACCGCGCCAAGCTTGATGGCCTCTTTGGGCATGCCGAACACGACGCAGCTGGCCTCGTCCTGCGCCAGCGTGCGGGCGCCGCCGTCGTGCAGCTGCTTCATGCCGCGCGCGCCATCGTCGCCCATGCCGGTGAGCATGATGGCCAGCACGTCGCCGCTGGTGCAATCGGCCACGCTGCGGAAGAGCACGTCGACGCTGGGCTTGTGGCGGTTGACGGGCGGGCCGTCGACCACTACCGCGTAGTACTGGCCCATCGACTTGCGCAGCTGCATGTGCTTGCCGCCGGGGGCAATGAGCACCACGCCGCGCTCCAGCCGGTCGCCGTCGCGCGCTTCGCGGATGTTCATCGCGCACAGCCCGTCCAGGCGCTGGGCATACATGGCGGTGAACTTCTCGGGCATGTGCTGCACGATGGCGATGCCGGGTGCGTCGCCGGGCAGGGCAGTGAGGATTTGCTCCAGCGCCTGCGTGCCGCCAGTGGAACTGCCGACGAGCACCGGCTTGTTGACCGACAGCGAATGGAGGCCGGCCGCCGACGCGGCGCGCGGCGGCGCCGCCGCAAGTGCCGATACGGGTCTGGCGAACGCAGCGCGTGGCGCCTGCAGTCGCGGCCGCGAGCGGGCGGCCGTCTTCAGCGCCTGCGTCAGCTCGCGTCGCGAGTCTTCCAGGAACTGCTTCAGGCCCAGCCGGGGCTTGGCCACCACGCACACCGCACCGGCGGCCAGCGCGTCCAGCGCGGCCTGGCTGCCGTCGGTGCTGAGCGTGCTGCAGATGACGGTGGGTATCGGGTCCTCGGCCATCTGCTGGCGCAGGAAGCTCAGGCCGTCCTGACCCGGCATCTCGATGTCCAGCAAGAGCACGTCGGGCCGGTTCTTGCGGATCATCGGCGCGGCGATCAGCGGGTTGGGCGCGCTGCCCATCAGTTCCAGCTCGGCGTCGCCCTGCAGCAGATGCTGCAGCGTCTGGCGCACCACGGCCGAGTCGTCGATCACGAAGACCTTGATCACTCTTCTTCTCCCTGGTGGCGCATCACACCGGCACCGTCGTGATTTCAGGTTCGTTGTCGCCCACCGTCCAGCCCAGCCGGCGGTAGCCGTTGCCCCCCAGTTCCTGGCCGAGCAGGTCGACGCCCAGCGAATGCAGCCTGTCCAGCGCCCACAACGCATTGGCAGCGCCGACGTTGCCTTCGGTCGGCCCGCTGCCCACGAGGCGCGGGAACATGTTGCCGCCCCCCACCACCCAGGCCTGGCACAAGCGAGGCTCGATCCCGCGCGCACGCAGCAGGGCCGACATCTGTAACAGCGCGGCTTCGCCGTGCGCTGTGCTGGCATGCACGCCGACTGCCGGCGGCCGCGCGTGCACTACGTGGCACATCGCGCCCACCGTGCGCCGTGGGTCGGTGAGCACCAGCGCAACACAGGAACCGAGCAGCGTTTCCATGCGTTCGCCCCGGTTTACGCAGCGCACGTCGCCAGGATGCAGCGTCACCGTGTCGACGTGCAAGTGCCGCGCTGCCGGGACAAAGGCGGCCACCCTGTACTTCAAGTCGCTTCCTTGCGGAAGGCGCCGGGCGCCAGCACCTTCAGTGCGGTCTGACAGGGCACGCGGCCTTCGGCCGTGCCGAGGAAGAACAGCCCGCCCGGGCGCAGTTGCGTGAGCACGCGATCAACGACGGCGCTCTTGGTCGGCGGGTCGAAATAGATCAGCACGTTGCGCAGGAAGACGACATCGAAGGGCCCCAGGTTCTCGATCGGCGCGCACAGGTTCAGCTGGCCGAAGCGCACCCGTTCACGCAGCTTGTCGCTGATCTGCACCAAGCCGTCGGATTCACCCTCGCCGCGCAGGCAGTGGCGTTTCAGACGCTCGGGCGTCACGCCGCGCAGGCGGTCGGCCGGGTAGATGCCCTGGGATGCGCTCTGCAGCACGCGGTCGCTGATGTCGGTGCCCAGGATCGACCAGTCGCTGCCGATACGGCCCTTCTGCGCCATGTCGGCCAGCAGCATCGCGGTGCTGTAGGCCTCGTCGCCGAAGGACGACGCGGCGCTCCAGACGCGCGCCTGGCGCGGCTTTTCGCGCGCCAGTTCCTGTTCCAGCAGCGTGTAGTGCGCCGGCTCGCGAAAGAAGTAGGTTTCGTTGGTGGTCAGCAAGTCGACCGCCATCTGGAATTCGCCACCGTCGTCTTCGCCTTCGATCAGCGTCGCGTAGTCGGCAAAGCTGCCCAGGCCCAGGCGCTGCACGCGCGAGCCCAGCCGGGACGACACCAGCGACTGCTTGCTGGCCGCGAAGGACAGGCCCACCGCGGTATGCATCAGGCCAACGATGCGGTCGAAGCTGCGGTCGTCTAGGGTCAGGGTGGACATGGTGGGGGCGACGAGTCGAGGTCGGGTGTCGGGTTTCGGGTCAGGCGGCGAGCGCTACCTGCGTGGCTTCGCACAGTCCGGCCATCTCGCCCACGTCGAAGGCGCGGTCGGGATCGAGCAGGATGACGAAACGTTCGCCCACCTTGCCCATGCCGCTGATGAAGTCGCGGCGTACCGCAGTGCCGAAGGTGGGCGGCGGCTCGATCTGCGCCGCCGGGATATCGATGACCTCGCTGACGGCATCGACCAGCAGGCCCAGTTCGACGCGCTCGCCTTCGCGCACGGTGTCGAAGATCACGATGCAGGTCTTTTTCGTCACGCGCGCCGGCGGGCGGCCGAAGCGGGCGTGGAGGTCGATCACGGGCACCACCGAGCCGCGCAGGTTGATGACGCCCCGCACGAAGCTGGGCATCAGCGGCACGGCAGTCATCGCGCCGTGCTGGATGATCTCGCGCACGGTGCGGATGTCCATCGCAAAGATCTCGTCGCCCAGCAGGAACGTAAGGTACTGCGCGGGGGCTGCCGAGACGGCAGCCGGCCTGGCGCCGGTTGGGGCTGTGCTCATGGCAGCGTCCTTCAGTAGGGGCGGAAGTTGCCGGTGCCGGTGGCCGCCAGCGGCCGCAGCCCGCCAGCCGCCTTGGCTGGCGCGCGCAGCGGTGAGTTCGGGGCCCGGCGCTCCGGGAAGCCGCCGTCCCCCTTGCCCTTGCGCGGCGCCTCGGCGGCCGCGCTGCCCAGGTTGAAGAAGGACACCGACTGCTGCAGCTGTTCGGCTTGGCCGCTCAGCTCTTCCGAGGTCGCCGCCAGCTCTTCCGAGGCCGACGCGTTCTGTTGCGTGGCCTTGCTCAGTTGGCCCATCGCGCCGCCGATCTGCGTCACGCTCTGACTCTGTTCCTGCGACGCGGCGGCGATTTCTTGCACCAGCTCGCTGGTCTTCTGGATGCTGGGCACGATCTCGTCGAGCAGCTTGCCCGCGCGCTCGGCCGTGCTGACGCTGTTGCCGGCGAGGTCGCCGATCTCCTTGGCCGCTTCCTGGCTGCGTTCGGCCAGCTTGCGCACCTCGGCCGCCACCACCGCGAAGCCCTTGCCATGTTCGCCGGCGCGCGCAGCCTCGATGGCTGCGTTCAGCGCCAGCAGGTTGGTTTGGTAGGCGATGTCGTCGACGATGCTGATCTTCTGCGCGATCTGCTTCATCGCCTTCACCGTCTGCGTCACGGCGCTGCCGCCGTCGCCGGCTTCCTTGCTGGCCTTGGTGGCCATGCTGTCGGTGACCTTGGCGTTGTCGCTGTTCTGCGAGATCGACGCCGACATCAGGTCGATCGAGGCCGTGGTCTCCTCGACCGAGGCGGCTTGTTCGCTGGCGGCCTGCGACAGGCTCTGCGCCGTGGCGCTGACCTGGTTGGCAGCGCCTGTCAGCGCGTCGGCCGCGGCGCGCACTTCTTCGATGATGCTGGCCAGCTTTTCGCTGGTGCTGTTGGCGTCGCCCTTGACTTGGTCGAACACGCCCTCGGCCTGGCGCGTGATGCGCTGCGTGAGGTCGCCCGAGGCCAGCCCCGAGAACACGCGGCCGACGTCGTCGATGATGGCCGACAGCTTCTCGCTGGTGTCGTTGGCATCGTCCTTCACCTGGCCGAAGGTGCCGCTGTAGTCGCGGGTGATGCGCTGCGACAGGTCACCCGCCGACAGCGCGCCGAGCACGCGACCGACGTCGTCGAAGATCACCGAGGTGGTCTGCATCAGTGTGTTGACACCCTCGCACAGCACGGCGATGGGGCCGCTCTTGCCTTCGAGCGGGATGCGTTGCGACAAATCGCCATCGCGCGCTGCGCTGGTCACCTGCTGCGCTTGCTGCACCGCCTGCTCCAGCATGCGTGTGGCGCGCACCTGCGCGGTGACGTCGGTGGCGATCTTCACCACCTTCACCACGCGGCCCATCTCGTCGTTGACGGGCGCATAGACGGCCTGGATCCAGATCTCTTCGCCGGCCTTGGTGATGCGCGGGTAGGTGTCGCTCTGCGGCTTGCCGGCGTTCAGGTCGCGCCAGAACTGCGTGTAGGCCATGCCGTTGGCGAGTTCGGGGGCCACGAAGGTGCGGTGATGGCGGCCCTGGACCTCTTCAAGCGTGTAGCCCAGCGCCTGCAGGAAATTCTTGTTCGCCGTCAGCACGTTGCCCTGCAGGTCGAACTCGATGTAGGCGTAGCTCTGGTCGATGGCGTTCAGGATGCCGCGCGCGTTCTGGCGCTCCAGCTCGGCCTCGGTGATGTCGTAGCGCACGCCGAGGTACTTCATCGGCTTGCCGTTTTCGCCCATGATCGGTGCAATGACGGCGTCGACGTAGTAAGGCGTGCCGTCCTTGGCGCGGTTCTTCACCACGCCGCGGAAGATCTCGCCGCGGCCGATGGTCTGCCACATCTCCTTGAACACGGCCTTGGGCATGTCGGGGTGCCGCGTGGTGTTGTGGCCGAAGCCGATGAGCTCCTTCTTCGGGTACTTCGAGACCTCGAGGAACTTCTCGTTCACCGACAGGATGTCGCCCTTCTTGTCGGCCTCCGAGACGATGCTCGTGACGTTCATGATGTCGGTGCGCACCTTGAGCTCGGCCTCGACCTCGTCCAGCCGCTTCTGCACCTGGGCCAGCGTGGCCTCGATGTCGGTGCGCGCCGAGGCCTCACGGGCCCGCGCGGCCTCCAGTCGGCTGGCTTCCTCGGAAGCGGCTTGGAGCTCGGTGCCGGCGACGAGGCGCGCCACCCACGAGACTTGGGGCTGGTTCATGATGTTTGTCCTTCTGTAGAGGTTGTGAGGGCGCGGGAAAGGAGGGCCTGTGGCTCGGCGGCCAGCTGGCAGAGGGAATTGACGTCGAAGATCAGTGCGACCTCGCCGTTGCCGAGAATGGAAGAGCCCGACATGCCGCGCAGGCTGCGGAACATGCGGGCCAGGGGCTTGATGACGGTCTGGTGCTGGCCCAGCAGCTGGTCCACCAGCACCCCGTAGCGGCGGTTGCCGGCACGCAGTACCACGACGCTGCTGCGCTCCGGCGCGGTGCAGTCCAGCGCGTACAGATTGCGCAGGCTCACCACCGGCAGCACCTGGCCGCGCAGTTCGACCACACCGCGGCCGGCTGCGTCCAGCGGGCTGATGGTGGGGCCGGTCTCTATGACTTCCACCACCGCGTCCAGCGGCAGGATGAACTTCGAGCGGCCGACGCCGATCAGGAAGCCGTCGATGATGGCCAGCGTCAGCGGCAGGCGGATCTCGATGCGTGAGCCGGCGCCGGGCTCGCTGTACAGCGTGACCGTGCCACGCAGTGCCTCGATGTTGCGCTTGACGACGTCCATGCCGACGCCGCGGCCGGAGAGGTTGGTCACCTTCTCGGCGGTGCTGAAGCCGGGCGTGAAGATCAATCTGAGGATGGCCTCGTCGTCGGGCACCACCCCGGGCTCAACCAAGCCACGTTCCCAGGCCCGGTCCAGCACGCGCTGGCGCTGGATGCCGCGGCCGTCGTCGTCGATGCGGATCAGGATGCTGCCCGACTCGTGGCAGGCCGACAGCGTGAGCCGGCCCTGCGCTGGCTTGCCGGCGGCCTGGCGTTCCTCGGGCGGCTCCATGCCGTGGTCGAGCGCGTTGCGCACCAGGTGCATCAGCGGGTCGGCGATGCGCTCGACCACCGACTTGTCGAGCTCGGTCTCGCCGCCGACGATTTCGAGCTGCACGTCCTTGCCGAGTTCGCCCGCGGTGTCGCGCACGACGCGGCGAAAGCGCGAGAAGGTCTCGCCGATGGGCACCATGCGCAGTTGCAGCGTGCCGTTGCGGATCTCCTCGATCAGGCGGCCGATCTCGGCGTTGGCTTCGATCAGCGTGCCCTGGCGTGTCTGCCGCGCCAGCAGCGCCGCGCCGGCCCCGGCGATGACGAGTTCGCCCAGCAGGTTGATCACGTCATCCAGGCGGTCGGCCTGCACGCGGATGAAGCGGCCCTCGTCGGCGGCGCTGGCGTTGGCGCCTGCCGGCCCGGGCCCGCCGTCACGCTGCTTTTGTTGCTTCTTCAGTGCCGCGCTCACCACCAGCGGGCTGACGCCGGCCGTCGACTGCAGCACCTCGCCCAGCGGCGCCGGCAGGCCTTCGGCCAGTGCTCCACTCTGCGCGCGCAGGCCCTGCTGCAGCTGTGTGCGCGTGATGACGCCGGCCGCCACCAGGATGTCGCCCAGGCGCGGGTTGTCGGGCATGGCCTCGATGAGCGCGGCGAAGTCGTTGGTGGTTGCGCCGGGCTCGAGCACGTGCAGCACACAGTCTTCGCGTACGAAGCTGAAGGCGCTCTCGATCTCGGCCCGCGTGGCCTGCGTCTGCAGGCCGAACTCGAAGGCGAGGTGACAGCGCTCGGGGTCTAGCCGGTCCAGCGGTGGCACCGCGGCGCTGTCGCAGACCAGGTGCGCCATCTCGCCCAGGCCGCGCACGTAGCTCAGGATGGTCAGCGGGTCCATGCCGTTGCGGAAGGTCTCGGCGCCGAAGGCGACCCAGACTTCCCAAGTGCGCGCCATGCCCGAGGCGGCGGCGGCCGCGGCAGCGTGGGCCGGGTCGGCGGGCACCAGCGTAGCCTGGCCCGCCACGCCTGCGGCTTGTTGCAGCTGCTCCACCAGCGCCGTGCGTTCGGCCATCTTCGCGGGGTCCTCGTCGTCGGCGTGGTCACGCGCCTGGGCGATGAGCTGGCGGATCTGGTCGTTGCACCGCAGCAGCAGCGTGCTGAGGGCGGGCGTCAGGGCGAGCCGACCTTCGCGCAACTGGTCGAGCAGCGTCTCGACGTGGTGCGTGAATGCAACCACGCGGTCGAGGCCGAAGATGCCGGCCGAGCCCTTGACGGTGTGCGCACAGCGGAACAGCGCGTTCAGCAGTTCGCTGTCGTCGGGGCGGTCCTCGAGCTCGAGCAGCAACTGCTCCAGCGCTGCGGTCTGTTCCTGTGCCTCGCTGATGAAGACGGGCAGGGCCTCGTCGATGAAGCTGCGGTCGTTCTCGGCGCTGCCGGGCGTCATGTCCCTGCTCCTTGCGGCGCGGCGGCGGCCGCACTGTGCTGCAGCAACCAGTCGGTCAGGCCCAGCGCGGCGCAGCCTTCGCGCAGGACGGGGCTGGCGGCGGCCAGCTGCAGGCGCACACCCAGGGCTTCGAGCGCATGGCCCAGGGACAGCAGCAGCTGCAAGCCTGCGGCGTCGATCTGGTCGACGGCAGCGGCCTGCACCGGGGCTTGGGCGATGCCGCCGACCGGCATGGCGCCCAGCCACGACAACCACTGCGGCTGCAGTTCGCCCACCGTGTAGATCGTCAACTCGGCCGGCAGTACCAGCGGCGCAGAGGCCGGCGGTGTGGTCTTGGATTTGCGTGCCATTGCAGCGCTCCTCAGGGCAGGATCAGCTTGGACACCGCGTCGAGCAGCTGCGGTGGGTTGAAGGGCTTGACGATCCAGGCCTTGGCACCGGCCGCGCGGCCCTGGTTCTTCTTTTCGTCCTGGCCCTCGGTGGTGAGCATGATCACCGGGGTGAACTTGTGCTTCGCGTGGGCCTTGACGTGGGTCACGAAGGTGATGCCGTCCATGTTCGGCATGTTCACGTCGCTGACGATGAGGTGCACCTTGGTCGCCTTGTCCAGCGTCTTCAGCCCTTGCACGCCGTCTTCGGCTTCCAGCACCTCGTAGCCGGCACGCGTGAGCGCGATTCGAACCACCATGCGCAGGGAGCTGGAGTCGTCGACGATGAGAATTGTCTTGGCCATGGTGATGAAGGTCCTCGGCGCGCAGCGCGGGTCAGAAGAAGGTGGTCTCGACGTTGGCGGCAGGGCAGGCACTTGCCGGTGTGCCGCGCGTCACGGAGCGCTGTTCGGCGGTGGTGTAGCCACTGCCCAGCACGGCCTGCCAGGACTCCGCGTCGGGCATCTGACCGTCGGCCAAGGACTGCTTCAGCGACGCCGTGGCTGCTTGCATGGAATCGCGAAGCTGATCCAGGATTTGGTGGACGCGGTCCTGGAACTGAAAGGCAATCAGCACCTGCTCCACCTGCGCCTTGATGAGGTGACCTTGCAAGGTCTGGTCGGCGGCGCGCTGGTGGAGTTGCTTCACCGCGTCGTCCACCCGCCCTACCACCTGATTGATGGAGGCCTCAGACGAGTGGATGGTGAGGGTGTCGGACGCGGCCGACTGCGTGGCCTGAGCCACGGCCTGCCGCATGGACAGGCTGAACTTGTCGACCTGGCTGCCAATGCGCTTGCCGGTTTGACCCGATGCTTCGGACAGTCGGCGCACCTCGCCCGCCACCACAGCAAAGCCGCGGCCCGAGGCGCCCGCACGGGCCGCTTCGATGGCTGCGTTGAGAGACAGCAGGTTGGTCTGGCGCGCCAGACTGGACACGTCCTCGGCCATCTCGCGCAGGCTGCCGGATGCGTCGCTCAGGGTGCGCACGGTCTTCAGCACCTCGTCGCGCGAACGCACAAACCCCTCGAAGTTGCCCAGAATCTGCCGCAGCTGGCTCTCACACTGCACCAGGACTTCTGCGCGCGAATCGTCGCTGGCGCTGGCTTCGTTTTCCGGCGCGCCAATCAACGCGTCCAGCTCCCGCAAGATGTCGTCGAAGCTGCCCAGCAACTTGTCGATCGCCTCGCGCATCTGGGTTTGCGCAGTTCCCAAGTGGGTGGCCCAGGTTCGCGTGGCGACGTCGAACCGAGGTAACAGTTCACCGACGATGGCGGCGTTGCCGCCAGGCAGAACTTCTTTGGGTCCTGCCGCGCCCGAGCCGGGCGCCATGCCGTGCTGGAGCCACCCGATGGCCGCCAGGGCGGCAAGCCCCAGCCACAACCCCCAGGCGGCGGTGAGGCCCCCTGCGGCCAGCGCGCCCCCAGCGGCGAACCATCCTGCGACGGCCAGAATCTGCACCCTGCCCAGGCCCGGTGCAAAGCGGGCAGCGGTTCGGATTCTCGTCATGGCTGTCATGTGGATTTCAGGGGGGTGGGAAGCAACGTGCACGCTGCAGGGCATCGCCAGAGGCGGGGGGCAGTGACTTCCGAAATCATCGGTTAGTGCGGTTTCGGCAAATCCGGAATAAGCTTGAGGAATGCACTGCAGATCCGGCATGCGGGTCAAACGCACCGGCACTCGTGCGCGACCCAACCCTTGCGAATAGCGCTGGCTCGGGTGGGTTGTTCCTTCGATCGTGGCCGGCCCTGAAGCTCAGACTCGCGGTCAATGCAACGCCCGATGCGCCCCAGCGCAGGCCCACGTTCGCCGTGCCGCGATGCTGGGGTTGGCGCAATCCAAGTACGAGTACGCTTTGATGCAAACCCAGCTTCTTGGCCCTATGTCCGAATCCAACGCACTGACGACGTCGCAGGCAGCGGCACTTCTTGGTGTCGCGCCCCACACCGTTCAGAAGTGGGTCGACGCGGGTGTGCTGCGCGCCTGGAAGACCGTCGGCGGTCATCGGCGTGTGGACGCGAATTCCGTGGAAGCGATGCTTCGTGACCGCGACGCCATGCAACAGGCCACCCCCGTCAAGAAGATGTCGGTGATGCTTGTTGAGGACGACGCGGACACCGCCGAACTGATGGAAGCGATGATCGGCACACTGTGGCCGCAGGCCGATGTGAGGCTGGCCCGCGACGGCTTCTCTGCGCTGCTGGACGCCGGAAAGCAGACCCCCGACGTCCTCATCACGGACATCAATCTGCCCGGTCTCGACGGCGTGGAAATGCTGCGCTCGCTGCTGCTGTACCCCGGCACACGCAAGATGCGTGTGGTCTTCGTCACAAACCACGCACCCGCTGAACTGAACCGCTTTGGCCTCTTACCGCCAGGCGTGCCCGTGCTCAGGAAGCCGATTCAACTGGACGACTTGCGGCGGGCGCTCGGCGGGAGCCCTGGCATCGCGGTGGACTGAACGACGCGGTCGCTGACTGCAAGGGCGTGGCCTATTGACCGTTAGAGCTCAACACGAAAGGAGCTTGAGATGAGTACGAGACAGTTTGCATTCGTCGGCGGAGACATTGGCCTTTGGCGGATCGTCAGGAGCGAAGCCATAGTTGGCGAGCCCCTGCTTGAAGCCAAAAAGCTCAACGTCGTATCCGGCTCAGAGGTACAGCCTGAAATCAATTCACCCTGGGTACTTCGTGGGATAACAAGCAACGAACGATATGTCGTGCGCAGCGAGAGGAGCGAAATTGAGGCGAAACAGCAAGGTCTAGCGCGCCCGGAGGCAACTTGCGCTGCGCTAATACCGATTCGGAAGAACGCAGCTTGGTGGGAACTCACGCAAGACGAGCGCCGGAGCGTTTTGGAAGAACAGTCAAAGCACATCCAAATCGGGCTTAAGTACTTGCCTGCAGTAGCGCGGAGGCTCCACCACTGTCGCGACCTCTCAGAAAATGAACCGTTCGATTTTCTTAATTGGTTCGAGTACGCACCAATCCATGAGGTTGAGTTCAACAGTCTGCTTTCCGAACTGCGTGCGTCAGAGGAATGGAGGTACGTCGAGCGAGAAGTCGATATCCGTCTCAGGCGCGAAGGTGTCTGAGTCTTCTTTGCAACGGACTGCCTTTGGCAGCAAGGCCTAACCCCTCGCTCAAGCGGAGCGCCAACGGCAGGCCATGCCGGCCATCAAGCGCGTCGGCTGTCTGCCCGATTTGAGTCACAAGCGGCCTGCCGGCTGCGCTGCAGCGCCTCGACCCTGCGTCAGCGCAGTTCAGGGTCCCGCCGCTAGACTTCGGGTCTTCCCTCGGATCCAAGCCCCATGAGCACCACGCCGCCCGCTACCTACGACCCCACCGCGAAGCAGAAATCGCAGGCCAAGACCTCGCGCATCCCGATCAAGGTGGTGGCCGCCGAAGTGCTGAAGAAGCCGGAGTGGATCCGCGTCAAGGCCGGCTCGCCCAGCACGCGCTTCTACGAGATCAAGAACATCCTGCGCGAGCACAAGCTGCACACGGTGTGCGAGGAAGCCAGCTGCCCGAACATCGGCGAGTGCTTCGGCAAGGGCACGGCCACCTTCATGATCATGGGCGACAAGTGCACGCGCCGCTGCCCCTTCTGCGACGTCGGCCATGGCCGGCCCGACCCGCTCGACGCCGAAGAGCCGCTGAATCTGGCCAAGACCATCGCGGCGCTGAAGCTGCAGTACGTTGTCATCACCAGCGTCGACCGCGACGACCTGCGCGACGGCGGCGCCGGCCACTTCGTCGAGTGCATCCGCAAGACCCGTGAGCTGTCGCCGGCCACGCGCATTGAGGTGCTGGTGCCCGACTTCCGCGGCCGCGACGACCGCGCGCTTTCGATCCTGCGCGAAGCGCCGCCCGACGTGATGAACCACAACCTCGAAACCACGGCGCGTCTGTACAAGGAAGCGCGCCCCGGTTCCGACTACCAGTTCAGCCTGAACCTGCTGCAGAAGTTCAAGCAGCAGGTGCCCGGCGTGCCGACCAAGAGCGGCGTCATGGTCGGCCTGGGCGAGACCGACGAAGAAATCCTGCAGGTGATGCGCGACATGCGCGCGCACGACATCGACATGCTCACCATCGGCCAGTACCTGGCCCCCAGCGGCCACCACCTGCCGGTGCGGCGCTACGTGCACCCCGATACCTTCAAGATGTTCGAGCGCGAAGCCCAGGCGATGGGCTTCAGCCACGCCGCCGTGGGCGCGATGGTGCGCAGCAGCTACCACGCCGACCAGCAGGCCCACGCGGCGGGCGTGCCCGACGCCCTGCGCTAGTTCGGCGGGCGTGCCCGACGCCCTGCGCTAGTTCGGCGGGCGTGCCCGACGCCCTGCGCTAGTTCGGCGGG
>Ga0105047_10010948_pt1 | contig 14768 bp, 13 predicted proteins | sample MAT04_FD_78384 | JGI IMG/M metagenome (GOLD analysis project Ga0105047, IMG submission 78384) | Freshwater microbial communities from Lake Fryxell liftoff mats and glacier meltwater in Antarctica - MAT-04 (megahit assembly) | ecosystem: Environmental > Aquatic > Freshwater > Ice > Liftoff... | reverse complement strand
GAGCCACCGATTGCTGACCTGGACACCATTACCCCTGACTGGGGCATTTTGGACTGGAGCAAGTACATCTACACCCCGCTGAATGTGCGGGTGGCTATCCCGACTTCGCCCGTGGCTGCCCGTTCACCTGCAGCTTTTGCAGCCAGTGGAAGCTCTGGCGCGGCTATCGCATCCGTGACCCGAAGAAGGTGGTGGACGAGATCGAAGCGCTGGTGCGACACCACAAAATCGGCTTTTTCATTCTGGCTGATGAAGAGCCCACCATCCACCGCAAGAAATTCATCCAGTTCTGCGAATTGCTTATTGAGCGCAAGCTGCCGGTGTATTGGGGCATTAACACCCGTGTGACCGACATTCTGCGTGACGAAAAGCTGCTGCCCATGTACCGCAAGGCGGGCCTGATACACATCTCACTGGGCACCGAAGCTGCCGCACAGCTGCAACTGGACCGTTTCAACAAGGAAACCACCATCGAGCAGAACAAGAAGGCCATCCGCCTGCTGCGCGAAGCCGATATCGTGACCGAAGCCCAGTTCATCGTAGGTCTGGAAAACGAAACCGCCGAGACCATCGAGGAAACCTACCGCATGACCCGCGACTGGAACCCCGACATGGCCAACTGGGCGATGTACACGCCGTGGCCGTTCTCGGATTTGTTCCAGGAACTGGGCGACAAGGTGGAAGTGTTCGACTACGAGAAGTACAACTTCGTCACCCCCATCATGAAACCCAACGCGATGGACCGCGCCGAGCTGCTGGACCGGGTGATGAACAATTACCGCCGGTTCTTCAGGAACAAGACCTTCTTTCAGTACCCATGGACGCGTGACCCGGTGCGCCGCAAGTACCTCATGGGCTGTCTGAAAGCCTTCTTGAAGAGCGGTTTTGAGCGCAACTTCTATGACCTGGGCCGGGTTGGCTACTGGGGTCCACAGAGCAAGAAAAAAGTCGACTTCAAGTTCGACCAGGGTGTGCGCCACGAGCGCCCGGACGCCGCCCTGGTGGCTCAAGCTGACGAGGGCTGGGTGACGATGCACGGTCCCAAGATCGAGATGCGCCGCAAGAAGGGTGAGGAAATCGCCGCAGAGGCCATTGCCACGGCCCAGGCAGTTTCTGCCTGTGGTGGTGGCAAAGATCAGCTGACCGAAGAAGAGATGGCCAAGGTCGGATGAGTTCGGCCGAGGGCGTTGCGGGTCGCATTGGCCCCAACGCGATCATCCGCGTCGTGGAAACCCTGCGTGAGACCTTTGGGCAAGACGTGACAGTCGGCCTGTTTGAACAGGCTGGTTTGGGTCACTATCTGGGCAAGCTGCCTGAAAAAATGGTGAATGAGTCCGAGGTGCTGCGCCTGCACAATGTGTTGCGTAGCCAGCTGGGGCAGCCGGGCTGTGCGGACAATACCCTGGAAAGCCGGTCTGAAAACGGCCGATTATTTGCTGGCCAACCGCATTCCTAAATTTGCCCAAGTGGTGTTCAAGGCTTTACCTGCCGCGCTGTCGGCACGCCTGCTGCTGAAAACCATTGGCGGGCACAGTTGGACCTTTGCCGGTAGCGGCCAGTTCAGTTACGAGGTGGGTGAGGCGGTGGTGCTGACCATTCGCAACAACCCGCTGTGCCGCGAGGTGCGCACCGAGGTACCGGTATGCGACTTTTATTCGGCCACGTTTGAGCGGCTGTCTCAGGTGCTGGTGCACCCCAAAACCAAAGTGGAAGAAACCGCCTGCGAGGCGCAGGGCGATGATGCTTGTCGGTTTGAATTGCGCTGGAATTGATGTCAGTCTGAGCTCACGTTGAGGCTGACTGCGCGGTGGCTTGTTGGCTGCTGACCATTGGAGCTACCCGCCTACTAGAAGTGGCTTTTGCAAGTCAGCGTTTTGGGTGTGCGCGGGCGAGTGCGCTGCAATAGATGACTACGCGGCTGTACCCGGCCCTTTGGGCCTCCTCCTTGATGCCGCTACGCCGCCCATTGCAGCGCACTCGCCTGTGTCTTTGGCATTTCCAGTGCATCGCAACCCAAAACCGTGTGAAGGATCAGGCTGCTGGGTCACTTGGCGTAGCGGCATCAAGGAGGAGGCCGCAGGCCGGGGGACAGCCGCGTAGGCAAGTGACCCAGCAGCCTGATCCTGGCCAAAGGCTCAAAGGCTCAAAGGCTCAAAGGCTCAAAGGCTCAAAGGCTCAAAGGCTCAAGGGTTTGGCGTAGCCTGTCATCTCCAGGTAACCCCGGCCAACAGCTTGGCCCTGGGCGTCCAGCAGGTCACTCAAACCTTCCCAATAAATCGCCCCGGTGGAGCGGCTGCTGTCAAGTTCCTGGTTATCCACCAAAGCTCGGATGGTGAAACGTAGCGGTTCAAGGGCAGCAATTGCTGCACCAGCCGCGCTTGTGGCACCTACCTTACCAGCCAAACCCAGCAAACCCATTGAGCTACCCGCCTGCCCCAAAAGACTCAGAGACCACACCACCGGGTACGTGGCGCCGCTGCTGGGGCTTTTCCAAACACGTTCTGGCTCGAACACCACTTGCTCAGGCGTCAGAATTTCTGCCTGAGTGGCACCCTCTTTGCGCCAGGAGCCACCCGCCCACACCGTGCCACCGCCCTTGTCACGCAGCCGAAAGGCGGTGAGTGCGCTGCCGTCGTTCAGGTTCATGCCAATCCAGTCCCAACCCACGGCTTGGGGCGGCATGATGGAGTGGCTCCACTCGTGGTCCAGCCAGGCGCGCCCGGTCACGGGTAGCACCTTGCCAGCCACGGTTACCTGCCCGGTCACGGCGAGTTGCGGCAGGCTGTAATAAAAGCTGGCGTGTTCGGGAAGCGGACCCTTGCGTGACAGGCCTTGGTCGCCTTGCAGCAGTAGCGGCTGGGTTTCCTTCAGGGTCAGCGCCAGGGCAAAGTCGCTGCCCGCTGCACGGGCCTGATAGGCGTCTGCGCCGCGCACCAGCGACCAGTCGCGCAGGCGCACATCGGTGTCAAGCTCACTTGCGCTGGCCAAATCGACCTGTGCCGCGCCCGAGCTGCGGGCGATGCGCTGGTCATGCAACAGGCGTTTGCCCAACACATCGGTTAACGCGGCATGCGCAAAAAACAGCTGCTTGGCCGCAAAGCCAGAGCGCATGGCTTGGGTGCCGGGCACGCGTGATCTGAAAAACGTCAGCTGAAAACCAAACACACGCTGCTCAGCCTGCACCGCCCCGGTGACGTACCACCATTCGATGGCGGTGTCGGGGTGGCTGCCCAGGTCGCGCGGGAACTGCAGGGCGCGCTTGAGCAACCGGGGCGCTGGCGCCGCGTCGTCACCGGTATCGCCTTGTGCCCACGCCGGTGCCAACGTCGCGCCCAGCAGAGCGGCCAGCAACTCGCGCCGCGCCGCAGATGGCGGTAACCGATGGGTGTTGGCCACAGCAATGCCCTTTCAAGTAACTACAAAAATAATAGTGGTCAGCGCTTACGGTATAAGGGCTAGACGCCTATTTTCTATATAAAACCAAGTGAACTAGCCGACCTGTGCGCGCAGCCGCACCAGCGCGGGCGCACAGTCGCCGATGTGTGTTTGCACCCAGACCGGGTCGAAATACGAGCCCAGGTAACGCTCGCCTGCATCACACAGCAGCGACAGGATCGAGCCCTGCAGGTTTTGCGCACGCATCTCGGTGGCGAGTTCCAGCATGCCGATGAAATTGGTGCCGGTAGATGGCCCCACCTTGCGGCCCAGCAGTTCGCTGAGGAACTGCATGGCGGCCACAGAGTCCACGTCTGCCACGTCAATCATGCGGTCGACCAGGGTGCGGATGAAGCTGGGCTCCACGCGCGGGCGACCAATGCCTTCGATGCGCGAGCCTGGGCCGGTGACTGCTGAATCGCCCGTGCGGTGGTAATCGCCAAACACCGAGCCCACCGGGTCGGCCACGCACAACTGGGTGTGGTGGCGCTGGTAGCGCACAAAGCGGCCTATGGTGGCGCTGGTGCCGCCCGTGCCCGCGCCCACCACGATCCACCTGGGCACGGGAAAGCGCTCACGCGTCATCTGGCTGAACATGCTCTCAGCAATGTTGTTGCTGCTGCGCCAGTCGGTAGCGCGCTCGGCAAAGGTGAACTGGTCCATGTAGTGGCCGTGGGTTTGCTGGGCCAGCGCGCGGGCCTCTTCGTAGACGGCGTTGGGGTTGTCCACCAAGTGGCAGGTTCCGCCGTAGAAGGTGATCTTGGCGATCTTCTCGCAGGAGGTTTCGCGCGGCATCACCGCTATGAAGGGCAGGCCAAGCAGCCGTGCAAAGTAAGCCTCGCTCACCGCGGTGGAGCCGCTGGAAGATTCCACGATGGTCGAACCTTCATGAATCCAGCCGTTGCACAGGCCATACAGAAACAGCGAGCGGGCAAGGCGGTGCTTCAGGCTGCCGGTGGGGTGGGTGGACTCGTCTTTTAGATAGAGGTCAATGCCGTCTTGGGCAAAGCCGGGCAGCGGCAGGGCGATCAGGTGGGTGTCGGCGCTGCGCTGGTAATCGGCCTCGATTTGCGCAATGGCATTGTGGAGCCAGTTCATAGATGCTTCCAAAAAAGGAGCTACTAGCGCTTTATCTATAAGGGCTAGAGCCTGTTTTTATTGTTATTTCAGATTGCCAGAGAGAAACTGCGCCAGGCGCACGCTCTTGGGGTTGGAGAGCACATGGGACGGGTTTCCTTCTTCTTCAATCACACCTTTGTGCAAGAAGATCAGGTGGTTGGACACTTCGCGAGCAAAACCCATTTCATGCGTGACCACCACCATGGTGCGGCCTTCCAGCGCCAGGTTTTTCATGACCTTGAGCACTTCTGACACCAGTTCGGGGTCGAGTGCGCTGGTGGGCTCGTCAAACAGCATCACCTCGGGCTCCATGGCCAGCGCTCTGGCAATTGCCACGCGCTGCTGCTGGCCGCCGCTGAGGTGCGCCGGGTAAGCGTCTTCCTTGCCTTCCAGCCCCACCTTGGCGAGGTATTTGCGGGCGATTTCCACCGCCTGGTCGTGCGGCACCTTCATCACATGCACCGGGGCTTCGATGATGTTTTGCAGCACTGTCATGTGCGCCCAAAGGTTGAAGTGCTGGAACACCATGGCCAGCTTGGTGCGCAGGCGTGCCAGCTGTTTCGGGTTGGCCGCGTGCAACTCGCCGTTGGCACTGGGGGTGAGGTGCAGCTCTTCACCAGCCACGTTGATGCGGCCCTGATGCGGCTTCTCCAGCATATTGATGCAGCGCAAAAAAGTGCTTTTGCCCGAGCCCGAGCTGCCAATGATGCTGATCACATCACCCGCATGCGCGGTGAGCGACACACCTTTGAGCACCTCATTGCTGCCAAAGCGCTTGTGGATGTTTTCAACCTGGAGTTTGAGGGTGGTGGCAGTGGTCATGTTCAGGCCCCCAGCAGTTCGCCGGAGCGAAACGCTTGCGCACCGGCGATCTTGCCCAACTCACCCCCGGCGGTGATGTAGCGGTCGCGGATGCGGGCGTAAAACAGGCCATCCACACCGGCCACGACGCGCTCCACACGCCCTTCAATCGGGTCGATAACCTCGGCTACCAGATCGCCCTTGGCCAACAGCTGGCCGGGCTCGACGGCAAACACCACCACGCCGGGCGCGCGGGCGCGCAGGCTCTCGGAACCCGCCAGCGGCGTGGCTTGGCACAGCGGCTCAGGCACTTCGGGTGCCTCATTACAGGCCCAGACGCCCAGAGTTTGTAGCCAATAAGCAATAGCTTGGGCGTCTTGTTGCGCCCAGGCATGGCTCACATCCAGTTCGCCGCGCAGCTCGATGGTGGTGCTGCAGCAGCCCTGCGGCAGCGGCGCGTTGATACCTGAGGCCTGCAGCTTCTCTGATAACTGCCACCAGGCGCTGGACAGGCACTCGTCAAACGGCCGGTTGCCCGAATTGCGCGCCAGCAAAATGGTGCGGCTGCGCAGGTAGTACGCCAGCTCGGCCATTTGCGGCCAACAGGGCTCTTCGGTGTAGAAGTGCAGCACGCCTTCGCAGTCGCAATGCAGGTCCAGCACATAGTCGGCATCATGCGCCAGCAGCAGCAGGGTTTTGCGCAGGCTTTGCAGTTCGGTGTTCGGCGTCCAGGCCTGCAGGTGGTCGCGCATGGCTTGGCGCACCAGATTGACATTGGCCTGGGCGTCGTCAGTCAGGCCGTTCATCACCACCGGGGCCACTGCACTGGCTAGGTCCGGGTAATGGCGGTTGAAGTTTTCTGAGGTATCGAGCTCAAAGCGGCCCATGGGCTTGTGGTCCAGGCGCTGCGCCAGGCCAATCGGGTTGGCCACCGGCACCAGTACCACCTCGCCGCTGATCAGCCCCTGCGCATCGGCCGCTTCAAGCGCAGCGCGCAGATGGTGCGCCACCAGCATGCCGGGCAGTTCTTCGGCGTGCAAACTGGCCTGGATGTAGATTTTGGTGCCCGAACCAGGCTGCCCAAAGTGAAAACTGCTGAGGGTCTTGAAGCTTCCCAGGCTGGGCGACAACAGGGGGTGATCAATGCGCTGCATGGTCAAAGTGGCTCACGTTGGTGATTACAAACAGCTTTTAATGCTTTTGGGGCGTCAGGTACGCCAGCAGGCGCCCTTCGCTGAAGCGAAAGAAGCCAATCAGCGCAAAAGAGGCGGTCAGGTAAATGGCGGCGGCGGCCAGATACGCTTCAAACGGCAGGTAATAGGTGGCGTAGATGCGGCTGGCGGCAGAAGTGACATCCAGCATGTTGGGCACCGCGCTGGCCAGGCTGGTGGCGTGTAGCATCATCACCACCTCGTTGCTGTAGGCCGGCAGGGTGCGGCGCATGGCGCTGGGCAGCACAACGCGCAGCATGGTCTGAAAACGGTTCATGCCGTAGGCGTGGGCGGCTTCGATCTCGCCAGCGCTGGTTTCGCGGATGGCACCGGCCAGCATCTCGGCGGTGTAGCCAGCGGTGTTCAGGCTGAAGGCCAGCAGCGCGCAAAAGAACGGCTCCTTGAAATACGTCCAGGGCCAGATGGTGTCCCAGCGCGCCTGAATCCACTCCAGCTGCCCCAGGCCGTAATAAATGAGGTAGATCTGGATCAGCAGGGGTGTGCCGCGAATGACAAAGGTGTAAGCGCTCACGATCCAGCGTAGTGGCGCCCACGGGCCAGTGAGGATCAGCGCAAAAATCACCGCCGCAATGCCACCAATAGCCAGCGAGGCAAACAGCAGCCACAGCGTGATAAGGATGCCGTTGCCAAACAGCGCCAGGTTCTCTGGCTCAAAAATAACCGCCCATTCCATTACAGCTGACCCCGCTTGGCACCCAGGCTGTAGCGCGCGTTGACCTTTTTAAGGACGAACAGCGATACCGACGTGTAAACCAGAAACAGTGCCCCGGTGAACATGAAAAAGATGAACGGCGAGCGCGTGGCCGCACTGGCCTGCTTGGCCAGGTAGGTCATTTCCTGCAAGCCAATCAGGCTCACCAGGGCGGTGGCCTTGATCAGCACCAGCCAGTTGTTGGTAAAGCCAGGCAGGGCGTAGCGCACCATTTGCGGCAGCGTGATGCGCACAAAGGTCTGCAGGCGGCTCATACCAAACGCCCAGGCGGCCTCCATTTGCCCCTTGGGGATGGAGAGAATCGCGCCCCGGAAGGTCTCGGTCATGTACGCGCCATAAATAAAACCGATGGTCAGCACGCCTGCCATGAACGGGTTGATGTCCACGGTGGCTTCGCTGCCCAATTTTTCAAGCAGCGTGTTGATGCCAATGGTGCCGCCGTAAAACACCAGCAGCATCAGCACCAGATCAGGAATGCCACGAATGATGGTGCTGTAGAGGGTCGCCAGCCCGACCAGGACTGGCTTGCCCGAGAGTTTGGCCGCAGCACCGGCCAGACCAAAAATGATGGCGACCAACAGCGCCAGTAAAGACACCCCCACCGTCAGCAGAGCGCCATGCAGGATGACAAAAAAATACGCTTGCATCGGGTGGGGCGTCAGGCCGCTGGTCGGGGATTACTTGCCGTAAACGTCAAATTTGAAGTACTTGTCGTTGATGGCCTTGTACTTGCCGTTGGCACGAATGGCCTTGATGGCAGCGCTGATTTCGCTCTTGAGAGCGCCTTGGCCTTTGCGCAGCGCCACACCGGCACCGGTGCCAAAGTATTTGGGAATGTACAGCTCATCACCTTTGAGTTCATAGGCCTCACCGCCCGGCTTGCTCAGAAAGCCACCACCCACTTCCAGAATGTCAGCCACGGTACCGTCGAGCCGACCGGCTTTGATGTCCAGGTAAACCTGGTCTTGGGCGTCATACGACACGATTTCTACGCCCTTGGTCTTGAGCTCGCCCAAGGCGTATTTTTCTTGAGTGGAGGCCTTCAGAACACCGATTTTTTTACCTTTGATGGATTCCGGACCGCTGTACTTCACGTCTTTCTTGAGCACCACGCGGCTTGGCGTGTTGTAGTACTTGTCGGTGAAGTCAACTTGTTTGAGGCGGTCTGCGGTGATCGACATCGAGCTGATGATCACGTCGTATTTCTTGGCCATCAGACCGGGGATCATGCCGTCCCAGGGTTGTTCGACAAACACGCAGGTGCGCTTGATTTGCTCGCAGATGGCGCTGGCAATGTCCACGTCAAAACCAGTGGGCTTGCCATCAGGGGTTTTGTAGGTGAAGGGCTCATAGGTGGCATCAATCGCGACCTTGAGGTCTTTGCCAGCGGCAAAGGCGCCAGTGCACAGGGCGGTGATGGCAGCAGCAAGCAGGAGTTTCTTCATACAGTAGCTTCCTTGGGACAATGCCGTGATTCGGCGGGTTGATAAATGGCTAACGGGGCATTCTAAGTTCAGCCTTAGCCTCTTCAGGTGAAGGTTTTCACTAAGAGAACGCGTCTGAGTACCCCAGCATAGTTCGTGCCAGCTACCAATCTTCCTTCACGGCCATCACTGCGTCTTTACCCGCTGCTGCGCGTGCTGCCAGCCACGCGGTGACGGTGCCTGCCGCCACCACGGCCAGACACAGTGCCAGCAGCTTTTGCCACGGCAGCATCAGGTCCATGGTCCAGTGAAAGCTTTGCGGGTTAACCACGTGCACCAGCACCACTGCTACCACCAGGCCCAGCGCCAGCCCGGCAATGGCGCCCAGCGTTGTCCAGGCGGTGCCTTCCAGGGCCACCACCGTCAGGATCTGGCGCCGTGTCAGCCCCAAGTGCGCCAGCAGGCCAAACTCCTTGCGGCGTGACAGCACCTGCGCACTGAAACTGGCCGCAATGCCAAACAGCCCAATCGCAATGGCCACGCTTTGTAACCAATAGGTCACCGCAAAGCTGCGGTCAAAAATCTTCAAAGAGATAGCGCGAATCTGCGCCGAGGTGCCAAATTCCAGCAGGCCGCCGACGCTTGGGCCTGCATCACCTGCGATAGTGTTGCCAGGTGCAGCAGGCACAGACGGCGCTGGGGCAGGGTCGTTGCGTTGCCCGCTGGCTTGCCCGCTTTGGCGCTCAGCCAGCGCCTGCAACTCTTTTTGCAGCGCTTCGGTGTTGCTGGTGTCACTGAGCCACAGCGCCAGGTCGTTGGCGCGGCGGTCACCGGTGAGGCGTTGAAAATCACCCAGGTCGATCGCGATCGAGCCCGACTGGCGGGCATAGTCGCGCCACACGCCAGCTACAAAAAATATAGCTTCTGGCGCTTTACCTGTATGGGCTAGAGGCCTAAAAGCCTTTGAAAGTATGGGCAAGGTCTGGCCAGCCTGCGCGCCGTACAGGTCCACCACGGCCTGGCTCACATAGACGCCAATCATCCCTGGCGGCACCGGCAGGGGCGCCTCCAGCAGCGGCAGGCTTTGCGCCGGGTCACCCAGGTCACGCGCCAGCAGCGCCACGGCGGGCAGGCTGGCTTGCAGGCTTAGCGGCACCATGCGCTGCGGCTGCAACTTCTGCACGCCCTGCAGCTTGGCGGCAGCAAGCACAAATTCTGGGCTGAAATACACCGTGTCGCTGGCGCCCATGCCTGCCGCGCTGCGCACATACAGGTCAGCGGGCAAGATGCGGTCCAGCCAGCTGATGACCGAGTCGCGAAAACTCGCCACCATCACGGTCAGTGCCACCGCCAGGCTCAGAGCTGCCACCACGCCGCTCACAGCCACCGCCGCCGTGTCGCGCTGGCGGCGGGCGCGCTCCACTGCCAGCAGCGGCAAGGTCTGGCGTGACAGCCGCGGTGCCAACCAGCCCAGCAGCAGCCCAATCAGCCAGGGCAGAGCGGTGATGCCACCTACCAGCAGCATGCCAATGGCGATGTAGGCTGCCAAAGGAATGCCAAAAACGGGCGGAGCCCACGTCAGTAAAGCGCCAACAGCTATCAAAAACAGACTGATCCAATGCGATTTGGAGCCCACGCCCAGGTTGCCCAGGCCCTTCAAGGTTTGCGCCGGTGGCAACAATTGCGCCGCCCGAGCTGGCCACCAGCCGCCCACCAGCGCTGCGGCCACGCCCAGCGCGCCATAAATCAAGGCGGCGACTGGGCTGAACTGCAGGCTGGGTGTGGCGCCAGAAAAGAAGCCGCTGCCCAGGTCGCCCCCCAGCAGCCCCAGCGCCAGCGCCGCCAAAGCGGTGCCCAGCGCCAGACCTAAACCGCTGCCCATCAGCCCCAAAAACAGCGACTCCCACAGCACCAGTTTCAGGCGGTTGCGCCCGGACAGGCCCAGCACACCCAGCAGCGCAAACTGCTGCGCGCGTTTGGCCACACTCAGCGACAGGACTGAGAACACCAGAAACGCCCCGGTAAACAGCGCAATCAACGCCAGTACCGTCAGGTTGACCCGGTAGGCGCGCGACAGGTTGTTGATCTGCGACTGGGCCTCTTGCGGCAGCGCAACCGTCACATCCAGCGGCCAACCAGGGGAATCTTGCAACTGGCGCGCAAAGGCTTCGCGGTTCACACCGGGTTGCAAGCGCAGGTCGATGCGGGTGAGCTGACCGGGTTTGTCAAACAGGTCTTGCGCAGCACCCAGGTCCATCACTGCCAGGGCCGGGCCGCTGGCACGCACGCTGCCCGCCACGTTGACATCCAGCCATTGCATGCCGCTTTGCAGCTTCAGCGCACCCGCTGCTGGCGGGTTGGCGGGTGCCTCGGGCAGGGCGATGCGGCGCGCAGCGGCGTTCAGAAAGATCTGTCCCGGTGCAAACAGCGCCCAGCGGTCCATCTGGCGCGCTTGGTTGCTGCTGGGCGCAAGCGCCTGCGGGATGGGCATCAAATCGGGCGAAATGCCAAAAACACTCAAAGCATCCACCCCCACCACCCGCAGCGAGCGCTTACCCTGCGCCGTCATCACGTAGCTGCCGACCTCCAAAAGGGGTGAAGCCACCGCCAATCCTGGAGTTTGCGCTATGGTTTTAAACAGACGCTCATCAAAATGCCCTTGCACGCCGCGCAGCTCCAAGTCGCTTTGGCCGCCCACCGAGCGGGCCGCTTGGGCAAATTCATCCAGCGCCGAGCTGTTGATCAAATGCACCGAGAACGCCAGCGCCACGCCCAGCATCACCGCCAGCACCGCAGCCGCATTGCGCCACGGGTGCTGGCGCAGTTCCTGCCAGGAAAAAGTTTTGAGGAGTTCAAACATCGCCGGGTATTCTGGCAGTTTGCACCGGGTGCCGTGATGCGTCGCCAGAAATGCCCGTGGGTTGCGACGCGCCCACTCGCGGTACGGCACGGGGGCTTTACGGCATGAAAGGGGTCTTTAGTGAACTACGATGCACCTATTGTGTTTTTGCCGCCATGTCTGCACCATCTGCCTCTATTGCCAAGAATAAAGCCCTGAGCTCCCCGTCAACACTTGCTCTGGCGCGGGCCTATCAGCGCCTGATGCTGTTGGGTTCGGTGGGCTTTTTGCTGGTGGTGGGGTTGACGGTATACGACGGTTGGCAGCGCCATATGGCGGCCGAGGTAGCGGTGATTCACCAGCGTATGCACGCCAGCGTGATCCAGTTGAAAGGCATCATCAAGTCAGCCACTGACCAGATCACCCAGCTGGCCAGCTGGTCAAACAACTTTCCGCGCCATGCACCTTACCAGGGGTCTGGCGAGGTCCGCCTGGCGATAGAGCTGGCGCGCAAGACATCGCCTGGCGGCGAGGTCACGCTGGACGCGCTGGCCAGTTTGCCGCCGGCGCACCGTCTGGGCCAGCTGGTGGCGCTGCCTGCTGCCAGCCAGCCCAGAGCGGGCGGCTTGCCGTCTGACCTGGATCTGGCCCTGGCGCTGGTGGACCGCCTTGGAGTAGATGCCCAAACCTCGCCATACCTGCGCTGGACCTATTTCAACGCTGCCAGCCAAAACCTGCTATTGATCGCCCCCTGGCTGCCCAAAAAAGACCTGCTGGGCAGCGAACCGAGTAGCCGCAGGTTTTTGCAACAGGCCTGGCAATACGAGGTGACCACCGCCGGGTTGCCCGCCAATAACCCACAGCGCAAGCCGTACTGGACGCGCGCTTATCAGGACCAGGCCGGTGCCGGCCTGATGATCTCGCACGCCGCACCCATCTACTGGGGCGACGCGTTTGTGGGTGTGGTGGCCACCGATGTGCTGCTGGGTTTTTTGGATGATTTTTTGCGCGAGTTCCCCGACCAAGAAGGCCTGTTGACGATTTCCAACGAGCAGGGACAGATTTTGGGCGACCGTCGCCCACTCCCCGTTGGGCAGCAAGCGATTGCCTCCATAGACACGCTGTTGCCCCCAGAGCTGCGCCATGGGCGGTCACTGGACAACTTGCAGGGCGAGTCCATCGGCAGCGATCTGGTGTTTTCGGCGAGCTTTGACAACCCGCATTGGCGTATCGTCTTTCAAATACCCAAGGCCACCATCCAACAGCGCGCTATGGAGGCCTTTTCCGCACAGCTTTACCTGTCGTTGTTTTTGGTGCTGGTTGTGTTAATCATCAATCTGCTGTTGTGGCGCCTCTATGTGGCCCCGGCTTTGCAGATTGCAGACTTTGTGGCCGGCGAGTCTGGCGGCAGTCATCCAGCGCTGCCCAAGGTACCGCGCTTGTGGCAACCATGGCTGGACGCCATGGCGCAAGCCTTTGGCGACCGCAGGCGCTACCTGGCTGAATTGCAGCAGAGCAATGAGGTGCTGGAACAACGCGTGGCACGACGCACGCAGGCGCTGCTGGCGGCCAATACCCGGTTGCAAGCCTTGTCGGTGACTGACCCGCTCACCGGTGCTTTCAACCGCCGCCACTTGTTTGACCTGCTCAATAGCGAGAGGCTGCGGGTGCTGCGCAGCGGTGGGGCGTTTTCACTGCTGATGATCGACCTGGATTTGTTCAAGCGGGTCAACGACGCTTTTGGACACGCGGCGGGGGACGCGGTGCTGCGTGAGTTTGTTCTGCGTAGCCGCGCAGTGGTGCGCCAAACCGATGTGATCTGCCGCTTTGGCGGTGAAGAATTTGTGGTGCTGATGCCTGCCATGCAAGGAGAAGGTGCCGCCCTGCTGGGTGAGCGCCTGCGCTGCGCCATGGCAAGCACACCGGTGGTCTTTGAGGGCGCGTCGATCGCGTTCACCGTCAGCGTTGGGGTGGCCAGCTACCGTGCTGGCGAGAGGCTGGAGGAGTTGCTCAGCCGCGCCGACCACCGGCTGTACATGGCCAAGGAAGAGGGCCGCAACCGCGTGGTGTGCGAGGCCTGAGCGGTACAGCGGGGTGGTCGACGTGGTGTTTTGCAGTGGTGCCCGCTCGTATGCTGTATTGGCGTCACCTGCTGGCGCATGCGCCAATGTCGCTCTTCATTTCAATGAGCAGCACGTGTGTTGGTGTCTCACCCGTGTTCGTACCGATGTGCGTCTGTGCATCTGACCACATGACGTCGCCCTCCTTGAACTGACGCTGGAGGACTTTGCCGTCAGGAAGGGTAATCGACCGCTTGAAAGGGGCGAACGCATACAACACAAAGGCAGGGTGCCGGTGCTGATGCGTGGCCTGTCCAGGGAGGTCTTTGTAGTCAAGAACCCGGACGCAGTCATTCTCAAAGATCGGCTTGTACTTATCGCCATCTGTCTGGACAGCATCTTGTGCAATCGCACCGGTGGACGCAAGCAGGATCGAAAGCAAAACACTTTTGGTCAGCATGAATTTCTCCAAACATGAGAACAAGCGGGGCGCCGCTTCGAGGCGTTTGGAGCGGGTCTGCCCAACCCGGAATGCGTCGTCAAACTAGCAGGGTGGATTTTGTGATGCCTAGGGTGTAGCTTGCTGGCGGATAAATGTGGAATATACATAAATTCATTTTTCAACCTTTACCGCAACCTCTGGGTCAACCACAACTCAGGCGTGCAGCCGCGCAGGCAGCCAGCCGCGCAAGCTGTTGATAAACGCAAAAGCCTGCACCCGAGGCAAATCGGCCAGGGTGATCACCGCTTCGCTCAAACGGCCTTCGGCCAGAAACTTCGCCCGACCTACGCCGGGCAGCAGCCCGCAGTGCAGCGCCGGGGTGAGCCACTGGCCATCCAGCAGCAGGGCGATGTTGCCGCGTGTGCACTCGGTGATTTCGCCGCGCGGGTTGTAGAGCAGGGTGTCAAACAGTGCCGCGTCCACCGGCGCATAGGCCTCGTAATGCGCGCGGTGGGTGGTTTTGAAGCGGGTGAATTCGCTCAGATGTGCTTCAAAAGGTGTAGCTGCAAGCGCAATGGTTATAAGGGCTGGAGCACTATTTAGCTTATATTTTTCAACAGAAGGTCTGCCACGAGCATCCAGCAGCAGGCGCACCCGCCAGGCGGTATCGCTTGGGTTTTGGCCGCTTGGCAACGCATCCGGCT
>Ga0105047_10010944_pt1 | contig 14772 bp, 14 predicted proteins | sample MAT04_FD_78384 | JGI IMG/M metagenome (GOLD analysis project Ga0105047, IMG submission 78384) | Freshwater microbial communities from Lake Fryxell liftoff mats and glacier meltwater in Antarctica - MAT-04 (megahit assembly) | ecosystem: Environmental > Aquatic > Freshwater > Ice > Liftoff... | reverse complement strand
GCAATCCGACGGAAAGATCGTCATTGCTGGAACGGCAGCAAACGATGCTGCGGTGGTTCGTCTCCTGCCGAACGGTGCGCTCGACACCTCATTCAGCGGTGACGGAATCGCTACCACACCGGTTGGAGCTGGATCCGACGTCGTGTGGAGCGTCTTTGCGCAGGGCAACGGTGACATCGTCGTCGCCGGTCACTATGTCAGCGGCACGAACGAAGCATGGATTGGCAGATTTACGTCGTCGGGTTTGCTCGATTCCACGTTCGATACTGATGGAATCAGGACCTTTGCGTTGAGTGCCGGCAACGATGGCTTCCTGGCCGTGGCGCAAGGCCCGGATGGCGCACTGATCGGCGCCGGATACACCATGCCAAGCAATCAGAATCTCGCACTCGTGCAACTGGTGGGACTCCCGATAGCCGACTACGGGCCGACGACGTTTGCATCGGGCAACTCTGTGTTCGCAGCCTGTCTCAGTGCTGTCAGCGGCAGCGGAGTGACTGCTACGTGGATCGCGAACCCCGGGTGTCCGCTGGCCGATGGGGGTTGGTGGAAAGCAGTGCCACCGACATCCGGATCTCCGACTGCCAAGGTTGCGGCCAGTCCCACGGCAACGACTTCGAATGCGACGGCAACGCTGGGTTTCGCGTTACGGCCGAGTGCTGCGCCGACCCCTGGTAGGTATCAGGCACCGGTTGTGCTCGAAGTGCTTGCCCCGAACGCGTAGAAGGCATAGCACGAATATACCTCGGCACCAGTCGTGTCGAATTGCGGTCACGAGGCGCAACTGCTTTGAGCCAGCGCCAACGCGCTTCGTTGTGGAACCTGCGGGCTCAGAAGTCTCGGCGAAATCACGCATCGCCTGCAAGGCGCTGAGTGTGGAAAGCATGTTCGTGGCAATGTGTCGGGATCCCCGCCGCGGTGACGAGATCGGCACCAAGCTCCACGCGCGAATCAGGCGGCGAGTTCATCCAGGTCGAGCAGCATGCGGACGAGACGTGCCAGATCGGCGGCCGTGGCATCGCTCGCCGCGCGCTCGTGATCGTCGTAGAGCGATACCGGATCGATGTGCAGCGCACCGCACACGAGCCGCAGGAGCCCCTCCTCGCGCGGATCAACACGCCGATCGACGCGCGCCATAGTGGCGAGGTCAACGAGGAGCAGTTGCGCCACGGCGGGATCGTGGATCGTATTGACGAGCTTGCGTAGCAGCACTTCGAGCGACGGTGGCTCGTTGATCAGCCGTTGGAGCAGACCCCCGAGGAGCACCCGTTCATGCGTGTCGACGTCGCATTCGGCAATGAATGCGCACAATCCAGCTTCTTCGCGCTCGTCGAGCTCGTCGTCAGCGACCGCCATGCCAATGGCGAGGTGCAGCCGGAGCGCGGCGAGCTCATAGCTGGCGTGATGGGCGGGGTCGGTGGCTTGCGTGGAACGTTCCATATCCAGATCGACATCGGCATCCGCGCCGCGATGCTGAAGGTCGCACGTTGCTGGGCGGGCGGTGTATGCTTTCCGCCTACGTGGTGGCTGTAGCTCAGTCGGTAGAGCCCTCGGTTGTGATCCGAGTGGTCGCGGGTTCAAGTCCCGTCAGCCACCCTTTTCGAAGTTGCGAGCGGACAAGGTCCGAGCGATCTTGTATCTTTGGTCCCACACGCGGGTGTAGCTCAGTTGGTAGAGCGACAGCCTTCCAAGCTGTATGTCGTCGGTTCGAACCCGATCACCCGCTTTTATCCCTACTTCTCCCACCCATGTGCAGGATGCGCACGCAGCGGCGGGGTTTCTTGCGGCCCTCGCCGCACCGTCACTCCGCACGATCTGCGACACTTCCCCCATGCAGCGAACGATCGAAGAGCGTGCGCAACATGCCCTGTGGATGGCGGGAGTCGCCAACGGGGACCACGCGTCATTCGAAGTCCTATACGACGAGTTCGGCGATCTCGTCTACTCGATCGCCATCGGGATGTTGCACGATCGCGGCCGTGCCGAGGATGCTACCCAGGACGTCTGGGTCAAGGTCTGGAACGCAGCTGGGCAGTTCGACGCCGCGCGCGCGTCCGTCGCCACATGGATCACCACGCTCGCCCATCGACACGTCATCGACCTACTGCGCCGCGCAAGCGTGCGCTTCGGTGACAAGGTCGGACACGAGCCTGGCGATGAGACCGCCGCCCGCCTCGACAGCGGCGAGACCGGCACCGACGAACAGGCGATCGTCGCTGCGTACGGAGCGGAGGTCAGAGTTGCGCTCGAGAAGCTGCCCGAGATGCAGCGCAGTGCACTCGAGCTTGCCTACTTCGGCGGATTCACTCAGCGCGAAATTGCCGAGCGTTTGCAAAAACCGCTCGGTACTGTCAAGACGTACATGTTTCAGGGGATCCGGCGTCTCCGCGCCGAGCTCGGGGTCGACGATCCCGGGGGCGAGGCTGACACACCGGACACGAGCCAATGATCGACGACCGACGACATCAAGAGATACTCGAGCTCCTGGTGCCCTACGCGCTGGGCGAGCTCGACGGCGAAGCTCGAGTGTTGCTCGAGGCAGCGCTCGATACTGATCCCACCTTGCGCGTCGAGCTTGCCGAGATCGAGGCCGTCGGTGCAGCACTCCTGAGCGGCGTCGTCGAGCACGCCGCGCCGCCCGCGCTCAAGAGCCGCGTGCTGGACGCGGTAGGCGCCGCGTCCAAGCCGCACGCCGCGCCACGCGCGGGAGACACGACTGCGCCTGGCGTCAACACACCCTCCGCGCCCACCTCGCTGGGTGCGCATCGTGCACGCCGCCGCAGTCGATTCCTCATGCCGTCGTTCGCCGGGGCTCTTGCAGCAGCATGTGTTGCCCTTGCGCTCGTGGCCATCAACCTCAACGGCGATCTCGATTCCACGCGCGACCAGCTCCGCAAGGTGCAAGCTGCGCCAACTGCCAGAGATGCGTCCGCGCCTGCCGGGTTCGAGGATGCCCAACCGTTCGCCGTCGCCACCATGAACAGCTTCGCCGATGCACGAGGGTCGCTCATCAAGCTCAAGGGTGACAAGTACCTGCTCGCGCTCAACGGCATCCCATCGCCCGGTGTGGGCAAGTCCTGGCAGGTCTGGACGCGCGACAGCAGCGGGCTCATCCGCAACGTCGCAGCGTGGACCACGGCCGACGAATCGCAGCTGCTCGTCATCGACAAGGCCGACGTGGTCGAGGTCATGATCAGCTATGAGGCATCGTCGCGCCCAGTGCCGACGCCGAGCGACGACGTGGTCGCCGACGTCCAGCTCAAGGCATGAAGCTGGCCCGATTCCGATTGATGCATAGGCCAATCGAGCCACTCATCTGACGACCTGCAACACTGGTACCTCCTGCCTCGACAGATAGACATGGGACGGGTACGGGAACGGGACGATCGAGCCCCCATGGGGCGATCCGCAGCGCTGGCGCGCTGCCTGCCGTGCATGCTCGTGCTCTTCGTCGCCGCGTTCGTTGGCGCAGGCTGTGGTGGCTCAGCCGATGACGCGGGCGCGAACGGTGCCAAAGTCATCGGGTTCATGACCTGGCGCGACCAGACCGGGTTCGACGCGCGAATGTTCCGCTGGTGCGAGCAGCAGAGCGGTGGCAAGTACAAGATCGAGCCGGTCGCGATGGGCCCCACCACCGACGCAGCTCGGGAGCAGCTCACCCGCCGCCTTGCCGCAGGCGACAAGACGATCGACCTCATTAACCTCGACACGATCTGGACCGCCGAGTTCTCAGACGCCGGCTGGATTATGGATCTCACCAACCGCGTGGGCCCGCTCAAGGACCAGCTCGTCCCGGCCGCGCTCGAGAGTGCCCATTACAAGGACAAGTACTGGGCGATGCCCGTGGGCACCAACTCCGCAGTGCTCTACTACCGAACCGACCTGGTCGACCGTCCACCGAAGTCGTGGGAGGAGGTCGCCAAGATCGCCAAGAAGGTCAAGGGCGAGCACTCCGACATGGACGGCATCGTCTTTCAGGGAGCGCCCTTCGAAGGTGGCACGGTCGACGCGCTCGAATTCCTCTACTCGGCCGGCGCGAAGGTGATCTCCGACGACGGCAAGAAGTCCGTCATCGCCGACGGTGATGGCGCGGTCTACGCGATGACCTTCCTCGACAAGCTCATGAAGGACGGGCTCGCACCCAAGGTCGTCACGACCTTCAACGAGGAAGACACGCGTTTCGCCTTCCAGAACGGCAACGCGGTGTTCATGCGCAACTGGCCGTACGCCTACGGCATCATGAACAGCGACAAATCGTCGAAGGTGCGTGGCAAGTTCGACGTCATGCCGCTGCCAGCGTTTGAGGGTCGCGACCAGGCGAGCGTGCTGGGGGGTCAGAATTTTGGCATCGCATCCTCGACCGACGATCCCGAGCTCGCGTGGCAAGCGATCGAGTGCCTCTCCAGCGTCCGCAACCAACGCATCAAGGCGATCGAGAAGGGCGAGTTGCCCACGCGGCTGTCGCTCTACGACGACCCTGAGATCAAGGCCAAGGTGCCGTACATCGGTGTGTCCCGTACGGCGCTGGACAGCGGCACGAACCGCCCGATATCGCCGTACTACAACGACATGACAAACGTCATCAATAAGGCCTACAACGATGTGCTGGGTGGACGCACCAGCCCTGAAGATGCGGTCAAGTCAATGAACAAGGGCATCCAGGCCGCCGCCGACGGAACGCCGGAAATCTGATGCGTGGCGTCCTCGACAGGTTGGATGAGCGACGCCTCGGGATCCTCTTCGTCGTGCCCGCGCTCGCGCTGATGGCGCTCGTCGCGGCATACCCGATCTGCAAGGCGATCTGGCTGAGCCTGCACCGCTACAACGTCAAGGTGCCCGGCGACTACGCCTTCGTGGGCCTCGACAACTACACGCGCATCCTGTCGGCCGGGCACTGGTGGACGGCGACGCTGACGACGCTCGAGTTCGCGATCGCATCAGTCGCAGTCGAGTTCTTCCTCGGGCTCGCCATGGCGCTCGTCATGAACCGCGCGCTGGGCAAGATGACCGGCGCCGTGCGCGCGACCATCCTCGTGCCGTGGGCAACCATCACCGTTGTCACGGCGCTCGCCTGGAAGTGGATCTTCACGCCGGGCCTGACATTCAGCGGCATCGAGAAGGTGATGGGGATCTTTGCGGATGAAGGCTGCATGCTGTGTGGGCAGCACACCTCGCTCATGGCGATGGTGTTCGCTGACGCGTGGAAGACCGCGCCGTTCATCGCGTTGCTGCTGCTCGCAGGTCTGCAGTCGATCGACGGTGAGATGTACGAGGCAGCCGACGTCGATGGCGCCTCTGCCTGGACCAAGTTCCGGCGCATCACGATCCCCGCGCTGAAGCCGGCGATCCTTGTGGCGCTGCTCTTTCGAACGCTCGACTCGCTGCGCATGTTCGACCTGGCATACGTCATGACCGGCGGCGCGAACAAGACCGAGACGGTGTCAGTGCTCGCCTACAACACGTTGATCAAGCGGCTCGACATGGGCCTGGGTAGCGCGATGAGCGTGCTCGTGTTCCTCATGGTGCTCATCGTCGCGTTCATCTTCGTCAAGTTCCTCGGCGCCTCGCCCGAGGGCGCGGTTGAGAAGGTCAAGAAGCAGAAGGGTGTTGGCGTTGCGATGAACATGGGGGTCCCAGGATGACAGCAGCAAACCCCACCGCAGGCGGATTCGCGTCGCCACCCGTGATGCCGATCTACGCGCCGGTCCAGGGCAACCCGACCTTCTGGCAGAACGTGCGAGCACTGCCATGGACACCGGTGGGCATCGGCGTGCTCATGCTCTATTGCCTGTTCCCATTCCTGTGGCTGATCCGTCTGTCGATGGATCCCACAGCCAACGGAAGCCTCTTTCCCAAGACGATCAACTTCGATCACTACGTCGAGGTCTTCCACAACAGCGACTTTCTCAAGGCGTTCCTCAACTCGGTGATCGTCTCCACCTCGGCGACCACCGTCGCGATGGCGATTGGCGGCGCGGCCGCCTACGCGCTCGGTCGCCTGCCAGTGCCGGGCAAGCAGTACATCTTGTTCATCGTCTTGGGCGTGTCGATGTTCCCGGGCATCTCGATTATCGGCCCGCTCTTTGAGATGTGGCGTTCGGTGGGTCTGTTCGACACCAAGATGGGGCTCATCATCCCCAATGTCACCTTCGCATTGCCGATGGCGATCTGGATCATGTCGAGCTTCTTTCGCGAGCTCCCGCGTGACTTGGAGCAGGCCGCGTACATGGATGGCGCGACGCCGTTCCAGGCCTTTCGCAAGGTGATGCTGCCGCTCGCGGCGCCCGGCGTGTTCACCTCCGCGATCCTCGTGTTCATCGCGACCTGGAACGAGTTCCTCTTCGCCATCTCGCTCACGGCGACAACGAAGAGTCAGACGGTGCCAGCGTCGATCTCAGCCTTCCAGGGAACCAACACGATGGAGGTCCCCGTGGGCGCCATCTCTGCCGCGAGCGTCGTGGTGATGCTCCCGCTCATCGCAATGGTGCTCGTCTTCCAGCGCCGCATCGTCGCGGGCCTCACGGCCGGTGGGGTCAAGGGCTGAGCGTCGCCGCCTGCGCGGACGCACGCCGAGCCGCCGCGATCACGTTCGCGTAGGAGCGCCCGCTGCGCTTGATCGTTCGCTGCTGGGTCTGAAAGTCGACGTGCACGATGCCGAACCGCTTGGTGTACCCGAAGCCCCACTCGAAGTTGTCGAGCAGCGACCAGGCGAAGTAGCCACGAAGGCGGGCGCCGTCAGCGATCGCTGTGGCGCACGCATCGAGATGATCGCCGAGGTACGCAACGCGAAGTGGATCGTCGAGCTCGCCGTCGATGAGCTGTGGATCATCGAACGCCGAGCCGTTCTCGGTGATGTACAGATCGACGCTCGGGTACTCGCGGTTCAACCGCACGAGCAGCTCGTGCAGGCCTGCCGCCTCGACCGGCCAGCCCATGGCGGTGTGCTGCATGTCAGGCGTGTCGACGAGCGCCGCGCGCAGCGGCAGCTCGTCGGGCGCATCGCCGTGTGTGAAGGTCATGTAGTAGTTGATGCCGAGGAAGTCCGCCCCGGAGGCGATCGCCTCCATGTCGCCGGGCTCGACCTGCGGTGTCAATCGCTCGCCGTACACTTCGAGCATGTCGGCCGGGTATCCACGACCGAACAAGGGGTCCAAAAACCAGCGGTTGAGATGCCCATCGTGGCGGTGTGCGGCTGCTCGATCGGCATCGCTGTTGGTCGTGGCCCGGATCGGCGTGAGGTTGAGCACCGCGCCCACGCGCGCGCCCGGGCTGTTTGCGCGGATGATCGGAGCTGCGAGACCGTGGCCGAGCAGAAGGTGGTGCGCGGCCTGGAGCGCGGCGCCCCAGTCGCGCACGCCGGGTGCATGCAGCCCGTGCGCATATCCGAGGATGGAGCTGACCCACGGCTCGTTGAGCGTCGTCCAGGTCGTGACGCGATCCCCGAGCCGCCTCGTGACGATGTCCGTGTACTCGGCGAACGCCTCGGCAGTCTCACGCGCCGGCCAGCCGCCGCGGTCCTCGAGCACCTGTGGCAGATCCCAGTGGTAGAGCGTCGGCCAGGGCTCGATGCCGGCCTCCAGCAGCGCATCCACGAGGCGGTCGTAGAAGTCGAGGCCAGCCGCGTTCACTGCGCCGGTTCCGCCTGGAATCACACGTGGCCATGCGATTGAGAAGCGGTACGCTCCTAGGCCCAGTTCGCCCATCAGCGCGATGTCGCCGCGCCAGCGATGGTAGTGGTCGCACGCGACGTCGCCACTGGATCCATCCTCGATGGCGCCGTCGGTTTTCGCGAACGCGTCCCAGATCGACGGGGAGCGTCCGTCCTCGGTCGCCGCGCCCTCGATCTGGTAGGACGACGTGGCCGCTCCCCAGAGGAAATCATCGGGAAATCGTGCGCCGAGCGTGGCCGAGTCCAGGGTCTGCTTCATGGGTGAGGACACTACCGGTATCATGCTTGGACCGGGCAGGATGCCCACTGAGCGAGCGACCGCACGGAGGGGCAACCCATGAGACTGCAGGCCCTGCCCATGTCCTCAGGGTGGTCCATGCCGCCGGTCACGGTCGACCAGGCCCTCGCCAGCCCAGCCGCCGCCGAGCAGATGGTCGACGACTACGTTGCCCGTGAGGCCGAGTTCTTCGACCGGGCCCGCAACCCCCAGACGCAGATCACGTTCGACGGCGTCGACACCGACCCGGCGACGGGCGCAGCCACCAAGGCGCGGCCTTGGAGTGCAGCGTCGAAGGAATCGCTTGACCTCGGTATCCTGACCAAGGCGATCGAGCACGATCCGATCGCCGTGAAACTGGTCGGGCGCGGCGATGTTGCTGCGGCGACGCAACGCGCGCTCAAGATCATGGAGGGCAAGCTCGACTCCTACGAGGCTTTCCAGAAGGAGCAGCCTGGGTTCGGGGGATGGCTGCCCTGGTTCTACTCGGACCGGCTCATCGATCCAACTCCCGCGTGGCACGACCAGGTGCCGGGTCTCGACAACGGTGAGTGGGCGTGGTCGATGCTGACCGCCGAGCACACCCTCCGCGCCGGCGGGCACACGCAGCTCGCCGACCGCTACAAGGCGTACGTCGACCGGCTCCGCGAGAACGTCGTTGACGTGTTCTACGACGCGCAGGTCGGCAAGATCCGCGCAGCATCACGGGTGTCGGATGCCTCGAACCCGATCGCCGAGTACTCGACCGGCTCGCCTCCCGGAGTTGGCGAGGCCGGCGCGTACCTGACGGGCGAGCACGGCGTGCACGAGGGCCAGATGATGGTGCTGTTCACCACGCTGTTCGGCAAGGGGCTGCCGGCTGACGCGAGCAAGCGGCTGTGGGACGGCATCAAGATGACGCGCGTCGAGCACCAGCACGGCACGACGTGGCAGGCGTTCTGGGGGTCACCCCACGAGAGCTGGCAGTACCTGTTCCTGCCGTATCGCGACCTGCCGGAGTTCGAGCAGCTGTTCCGTATCCGCGAGGCGATCCGATCCAACAACGCCAACGATCGCGGCTACCCGGGTCTCGCCACCTCGACCAACCGGCCCGGCGGCGGCTCCTACCTCAGCGACGCGGGCATCGAGGACATCGGCACACAGCCGGTCAGCGGACAGAACACGTTCGCGGTCTACGGCGCGTTCCCGATGCTGCTCGAGGCGGCTGGACGCGGCACGACCGCAGCTGGCAACGCGGGGCTCGGGTGGCTCGTGAACATGCTGCACGCCCCGCGCCAGTACGGGCCGATGGCGGGCGGTGAGTCGGGTTCCAACGACGGCAAGCTCGCCGCTGACATGAAGACGATCGACGGCTCCTTCCCCAATCTGCTCGCCATGATGGGTGGGGTCACGCGCGAGACTGCGGACATGCTGCGCTCGTACGGCGTGTACGACGAGTTCACGAAGATCATGCGCAACGAGTTCCAGGAGACGTTCGGCGCCGCACCGCTGCGCGAGCCGTCGAAGATCGCGCCGCCGACGACGCGGTTCTGACGAGGGTTCTGTTTCGACTGGCTCCTCGTGGATGGATCCAACGAACACGTGGGACTGCCGCAGCGAGTTCACGCTTGCGCCTAGGCTGCGCGGGAACCGTTCGTCCTTGTGCCACGAGCCTCCCGGAGATTTCGCATGCGCCTCGCCGTCGCCCCTGTCACGCCCCCGTCCGCCGACCAGTTCATCCTCGCGGCGCAGAACGCGTACCACCTCTTCTCCAACGCCGCACAGGCACTCGATCTCGTGACAGGACAGGTCAACCATCCGATCGCTGGCGCGTTCGGCGCCGCCATTTCGCAGGCCTCCGCCGCTATCACGACGCTCACGCCGTTCATCGACGGCTCAGACGACGATATCGCCGGTATCAGCATCACGGATGCGAAGGCTGCCATCGCCACGTTGAGCGCGTTGCTTGCGAGCGCTCCAGCCACCCCGACGAGCATCTTGACCGCCGTCGCAGCGGCCCGCGCCGACTTCCAGGCCGCGCGCGCCAACCTCACCGACGGGCTCGAGATCTTCCCGCCCAAGAAGTAGCACCAGCCAGCGCGCGGTCGATGGTGCGAAACCACGTCGTGCGGGAAGGAACTCGCCATGCGCCTGCTTCGGATTACTACGTCGCTCCTGTTCCTGCTCATACTCGCCGTGTTCGCTACGGCGTGCGGCTCCGACGACGACACAGGCTCGCGCGACACCAAGCAGCCTTCGTCGACAACGAAGACCGCGACCGGCGCCGGCACCACGCCGACCGGTATCGAAGCGAAGCTCATGATCGCGATGAACAAGGTGGGCGGCAAGGGAAGTGCATTGCCGATCCCTGCCGGACTTGCGTGCACCCGGTCGATCCCGGCAAGCTGTCGCGGTGAGATCACCTGCCCTGTGGCCGACGACGCGACCGACATCGAGCGCGACGTGTGCGAGTTCCTGAGCGGCGCAGGTGGCGACGCGCTCCGCGCCACGCCTGCCGCTGACGAGGTGTGCACCGAGATCTACGGGGGCGACGAGACCGCCACGGTGAAGGGCACGCTCAATGGCGAGACGATCAACGCGAGCTTCTCGCGCACGAACGGCTGTGAGATCGCGCGATTCGATGCGGCAACGCCGCTCTGGTCGGGCGTGGCGCCGGGCGGCGCGGCCACGATCACGCCGTCTGGAGATTCCTCGGGATCGGCTCCGACGAGTGCGCCACCCACCACTCCGGAGATCATCTCGGACCCGCCTGAGGCATTCCAGGGCAAGTAACGCTCGGTGCCTCGTCGCCGGGATAGAGTCAGTGCATGCGCGCCCTTGATCCCACGTCTAGCGTCAACCTGCTCGTCCGCTTCGATCAGACCGGAAGCCCCGACGACGTTGTGAGCACGGTGTGGGTCGATCCGCTCACGAGCTCGGGTGCGTCGTCTTACGCGCGCGTGAATCCGATCTTCGGAGGCGCTCGCTGGCAAGAGGCGGGGTTGCTTCACGAGAGCATCGTCACGAGCGTGCTCCCTGCCGCAGCCGCAGCTCGCGAACTGGTGCTCAACGCGAGCGCCGAGCAGCGCGAGCAGTGGGGCATGCGCTCCGACCGGTCGATCGACCGCCAGCGGATCTACGACTTCACCACGAACACCAACGAGGGTGAGTACGACCTCGTCATCGAGGTCGAAGGACCCGCACGCGTGTCTGTACACGGCGAGATTGCTCGCGCGCCTGTCGAGGTGCGTGCCCTCCTGCAGGCGCTGCTCGCGGCGCGCGCGTAGCGATCCGCTTAGGCGGCCTTGGGCACCAGTGACGTGAGTGTGTAATCGAGCTTCTCCTGGAACTTGGTTGTGCCGAGCACGCTCGCCGTGGTCACCTTCAGATCGGCCGAAAAACGCACGAGCAGCCCGGTCTCTGCGACCCAGAACTCCGAGATATCGCCGCCGACGGTCTCGCCTGCTTGCTTGGAGGTGACCCGCGAGTGCCATGTGTCGACCTGCTCGCCACCGACGGTGAGCGTCTCCATGCCGAGCAAGGTGGACGCGTAATCGGACGTCGCCTGTGTGCCGTTCTCGCAGCGCCACTCCGACTTCGCGCCCTCGGTCGCGTCAACATCGAGCCGTCGCGCGTCCTTGCACGTGTACTCTTTCGTCTCGAGCTGGTTGAAGAACTCGATCTTGCGGACGAATCCGAGGTCGAGTACGCCCATGTCGTCGGTGCAGTAGGTACGCTCCTCGACGTGCTGCTTCGCGTAGATGACGTTGGACGTCCAGCGACAATCGTCCTTCGCATCGAGCGTGATGACCACGGCGATCGTCGTGGGGAACACGTGCTCGCTGCCACCGAGCGCGTCGATGGTCTCCTTGCCGCTGCCGGTGTACGAGTAGGTCCCCGCCTCGGGTCGAGCGCCCTCATCGATAGTGGTGTCGGAATCGGCCTGATCGACGAGACCCGCCGCGTCCTTGGCGTCGACCTTGTCGGTCTCGTCGCGCGCACCGAGCGTCCGCACGCCAAAGGCGACGGCTGCGATGATGAGGAGCGCGAGTACGGCGAGCAGCATCTTCTTCATACGATGATTCTGCCCATTGGTCCGGTCGTCACACGGGATCTGGCGGAGAATGGTTGGTTCTTCCCTGTGCGAAGTCGTCGCCAAGAACACGCACGGTTGGTTCCAGCAGGAAAGCGATGCACACTGCCAGCGTGAGTGCTGCTATGCCGAGGAGGGTGTACTCGCGCCCGAATGCATCGACGGCCACGCCTGCGAGAAGAAATCCAATGGGCATACCGGCGAGCGAACCCATCCAATCCCACGCGGCCACCCGCGAGAGCTTGTCGGCCGGCACGCGACGCTGCATGGAGCTCGTCCAGATGGGCTCGAACATGCCCCACGCAGCGCCTGCGAAGATCGACACGACCACGAGTATCGGAAACGGAGCCGTGAGTCCGAGGCAGATCGGGATGAGCGCTGTGGCGAAGAACAGCCAGAGTGAGCACAGCATCGGTCGGCGCAGGCGCTGGGAGGCCACGATGAACGAGCCGATCACGGCGCCGCCCGCGAGCGCGGCACCGAGCAGTCCCCACGTGAGTGCGCCGTCGTATTTTGCCTGGGTCGTGAGCGGCCCGAGCACTTGCATCGGGGCCTCGTAGACGAGGAGGAACATCGTCGCGTTGAGCACGGTGAACCAGAGCCAGCGGTGTGCGCGCAGCTCGCGCCACCCGATGGCGAGCTCTGCACGAAACGGCTCGCGCGGGGTGTCGGCGCCAGGGTTTGGGATGGATCCGATCGACCAGATGAGCAGCGCGCTGGCGGCGAAGGTGACTGAGTCCACGGCGATGGCACCGCCTGCACCCAGCCAGGCGACGAGGAGCCCGCCGATGGCCCATCCCGCGATGGACACGGTGTGGTGGGCGGTGCCCATGAGCCCATTGCCCGCGAGGAGCAGGTGGGGTTCGAGGATCTGCGGAGTGACGGCGGTGCGAGCGGGCTCAAAGAACGCGGTGGCCACGCTGTGCAGGCCGTAGAGCAACATCATGAGCGGGATGGTCGCGTGATCGGTGATGAGGAGCGCGGCGAGCGTGGCCTGGGCGACGAGGCGTACGAGATCACTGGTGAGCATGAGGCCCACGCGGGGAAGACGGTCGCCCCAGACGCCGCTGACCAGGAACGAGAGAATGAGCATGATGCTGCCGACTGCAAGGACCGAGCCGATGGCCGCGGCGGCGTCGGAGATCTCGAGCACGGCGAAGGCGATGGCGACGAGGAAGATCGAGTCGCCGAGGATGGACGCGCAGCGGGCGAGAAAGAGCCGGCGGAAGGAGCGGTTGGCGAGGGGAGCGCGCATGGTGAGGTGATCTACCCGATTTCTACAGGCAGCGCTCGCTGGTCGAACGTATGTTCGATACACTCTGGTGGTGGGGGTGAGTCACAACATCCGTGGGGAGGGCGCCGGTAGGCGGGTGGTGGTGTGCTGCTGGCTACCGAATTTCGCGCTGCGCGTGATCGCTCACGGGGTGTCGAGCATGGACGAGCCGCTCGCGCTGGCGTCGGAGACCGATGCGCATCCCGTGGTGGTGGACCGCACGGAGGCGGCGGCCGACCACGGGGTGGAGGTGGGAATGCTCGTGTCGCGGGCGATGGGCTGCTGCGCGACGCTGCAGGTGCATTCGGGCGACGCGCCGCAGGTGGAGCGTGCTGCGGAGCGGTTCGTGCGGCGGCTCGAGGCGCTGGGTGCGGCGGTGCAGCCGGTGGAGCCGGGGCGGGTGCTGCTTGAGGGCTCGTCGCTTGAGCTGCTCTATGACGGGATCGAAGGAGTGCTGGAGCGCATCGTGCAGGCATTCGCCAACCCGGACATCCGGGTGGGGGCGGGTCCCAATCCGTTCGTGGCATGGGTGGCGGCACGGCGGGCGCCGGCGGGCGTGGCGCTGTGGGTGCCGGCCGAGCGCGTGCGGGAGCTGCTGGATCCGATGACGCTCGACGTGCTGCCGGCGGGGGCTGATCTGCTGCGGCTGCTCCGCGCGCTCGGGCTCGAGACGCTGGCGGATCTGTCGGCGCTCAACATCGATCAGATCGCTGACCGGCTTGGCGCGCACGGGGTGCTGCTGCACGAGCTCGCGCGGGGTGAGGATGCGAGCGCGCTCGATCTGCGGGTGCCCATGGAGACGGTCTCGGAGGTGCTCGTGTTTCCGGAGCCGGTGGGCAACGAGCGTACGCTTGAGAGTGCGGCGCAGATGCTGGCGGAGCGGCTGGTGACGCACGCGCGGTGTGTTGAGTATGCGCCGCGCGCAGTGGTGGTGTCGTGCGTGCTGGCGGGCGGTGGTGCGTGGCAGGGGCGGCGGGTGCTGCGTGTGCCGACGGTCGATCCGCGCAAGCTGGCGCTGGCGATCGCGCCGGCGCTCGCGCAGGTGCCGTCGCCGGTCGAGCAGCTCGAGCTGTCACTCGACGGATTCGAGCCGCGGGCGGGCACGCAGCACAGCCTTCTCGGTGGGCGCGGGAGCGCAAAAGAGAAAGACTCGCTGGGTGATGAGGAGCTGGCGGGCATCGATGACGAGCGCGTGCAGCGCGGCATGCGCCATGTGCAAGAGGCGCTCGGTGACGATGCGCTGTTGCAGGTGCTGGAGATCGAGCCGTGGTCGCGCGTGCCGGAGCGTCATGCGGTCCTGGTGCCGCGTCGGGTGGGATCTGAGGAGCGTGGCGTGCGATGAGCACGAGCGTGCGACGGCTGAATCAACCCACCCCGGTGGATGTACGCCTGGATGCGAGCGGGCGCCCGGCACGCATCATCCGTGAGCGTCCGCACGACCACGACCGCGCGCGAGGTCGACGTGGCGGGCGTGGCGCTGG
>Ga0105047_10010943_pt1 | contig 14773 bp, 15 predicted proteins | sample MAT04_FD_78384 | JGI IMG/M metagenome (GOLD analysis project Ga0105047, IMG submission 78384) | Freshwater microbial communities from Lake Fryxell liftoff mats and glacier meltwater in Antarctica - MAT-04 (megahit assembly) | ecosystem: Environmental > Aquatic > Freshwater > Ice > Liftoff... | reverse complement strand
CCGGATATTGGAAGGCTGGGTCTTGGACTTGGTGTGTGGATTCTTTGGTAGTGGAGCTTGATTCAATCGCGCTACAACCTGTTTGAGCAAGGGTTATTGGGGTAGAGTCTTCGGCTGAGGTCAGGTCATTAGTGGTTTCCGATTCTGGGGACGAACATAGGATTGACCACTGCAAGCAAGGGTAACCATTATTATTGTCGTCGGTTCGGGCCCAAACGGTGTCAAAATCCCAGGTATCGACACCGAGATCGGTGGTAAATGTTGCGGTGCTTCTCATCTGTGCAGTCGTTTTGCCGGTACCCAGGGCGCTGGCCGGTTGGTCAGTTGTCTGTGTGTTCCAGAACGAATTGATTGCTGATGAGTTATCGTTGCCACCCACTAAGCCGGCCAGGTCAGGAACGCCATTCACCAAGCCAGTAGCGTAACTATTGATTATGCTCGAAGTATTGATGGCATAACCGACCAGTCCGCCAACCGTGTTGCCACCGGACACGCTACCTCTTGCATAAGAGTCGGTGATTTCTGAATAATTACTCTGGCCCACCAGACCACCAGATCTGGTCCCACTCGAGACAACATGGCCGGTAGCGAATGATTCAATGACTGCAGTCTCCGCTGCTTCGCCGACAAGTCCGCCAACATTATCCACGCCAGTTGCATTGCCGCTAGCAGAGACTTGGGTGTACGTCGAGCCAGGACCTTCACAGGCGTCAAGACCAGTAAAGCCACCAACACCACTACCTGCGCCAGTTACATCACCAGAAGCTGAGCTACCACTTATGACTGTTTCACATCCAGAAGCTCCAAAGAATCCACCGACAGAATCACCACCAATAACATCACCTTCGGCACTCGACCCGTCAACGATCCCTAAGTAAACCGCACCACCGAATCCACCTATGTAATAATCTGCACCGGTTACGTTGCCGACGGCAGTAGACGCCTGAATAGATATCTGTCGGCCGTTGCCGATGAATCCACCAACATGGCCAAGGCCCGACACGTCCCCGGTTGCGTGTGCGTCAGTATAGGTTCCGCCAGAGACAAAACAATTATCCACTCCGACGAAGCCACCGACGTTATTTCCGATTGCGGTGACGTTGCCGCTGGCCGTCGCATCAGTTACCTGCGATTGACATCCACCGGTGCCAAACATACCACCTGCATCGTTGGTCGCACTAACGTCGCCAGAAGCCAGAAGATTATTGGCGGCCGAATTACTCCCATTAAATTGACCCGCGAGTCCACCGATGTAGCTTTGACCAGTAACGTTACCAGATGCGGTCACGTTTGTGAGCACAGTATCAGTTGCGTGCCCAACTAGCCCACCACCTGAGTAGCCAAGCTTACTATAGTCAAACTCATAGCGAGCGTCGACATTACCGGTAGCACTTGAATCGGTTATGGTTACGGCGTCTGCCTCGCCAACCAATCCTCCAACATTTTGACCACCATCTATGCCTGCCGAGGAGCTACTGCTGTTGATAGTGGCACCATTATTTGCGAAGCCAACCAAGCCACCAATAATCACGCCACTGCCTTTGACATTACTGCCGGTGTGGGAGTTGGTGAGTGTGCCGCCGTCCATGGTGCCAGCGATGCCACCGCCCCGTTCGCCGAAGCGGGCCCAGACACAGTAACTTGAAGAGCAGTTGTCTGTATAGGGTGCAGCAAAGAATCCCTCGTTTACCTTGAGGTTTGTCATTGTTGTGTTCAGAGCATAGCCGACGATGCCACCAACGTCGTAAAAGCCTTTTACTTTGGCATAGGTAAGAGATAGATCCTGGATAGTTGCGCCACTAGTATAGCCAAATAAGCCGACATATTGGTAGTCTGCCCCCTGGTTAATGCCCGGATTATCGATGCCAGCGAAATCATCAGCCCGAATTATATTGAGGTTATCAATTACCATATCATTGCCGTTAAAGGTGCCGGTGAAAGGATCGGTGTCATTAGGGCCGATCGGCACAAAGCCCTTGCCGTCGTTCCACTGACTTGCCGCGTTGTTAGGGTGGCTCGGTATGGTAACCCCACAACTAAAATCGTTGCCTTGAATATAATCGCCATTTAACGGATAGCCGACATCGTTGCCGATCTTCTGAAGTTCAACACAATCGTTTATTTCGATTGGCGCATCGGCGTGAACGGTCTGAAGTGGTATTGCCAGCGCTGAAGAGATAAGTAACACAAAAGCCAGTACAATACGAATCGTATTTTTTAAAGCATTTCTGGAAGACAAAGAATTGTTTGGTGTGAAACGCATTTGTTTCTTCAACATATATTTTCTCTTCTCACTAGATTTTTTCAAACTCGCTTATGCCTATAGTTTATCTTAAGCACTATCAACAAAGCAACAACTTTTGTCGAAAAGCCCAACTAACCGCAAGATTGGGGTTGCTTACTTAAAGAACCACAAAATGAGAAGTTACCATAAATCTTGTATACAGTATCTTGCATAATTCGTAAATTTATGATACAATAATACTCATTCGTCGACCCCGACGGGTACCTATATAAGGAGCCTTGATGAGCAAAACCGAAGCCGTTACTCTGATACAGGTCAATGACATCCCTTCAGGAGATGGACCGGCCGACACCGGGCCAGTCTTCGTGCCATCGCCGAGGTTCTACGGCCGCGACATCGAAAATCGTGTGCACAAGTTCATTGTTCATAACCTACCGGGCCTTTTCGCCCTTGGTCTGGTGAAGGACTATACCGGGCTGGGTGTTCGTATCTATCTCCCTGATAGCACCGATTACAACAGCCCTTGGCTGAGCTACACCTACGATGGCGGCATGACGCTAGTCAGCAACCCGCTGATAAACCCGAATGCAACGTTGTACAACCAGAACGCCGCGCGCAAGGCTCAATTTGCCTTGCGGACTGGCCTGGACAGCATCGATGCTGTCCAGGCAGGGCGTCACTTGCGTCAGCCAGGTGATTTTCCTTGGGCAGGAGCGGTCCAGCGTGATGGTGTCTGTGTCTCAGTCTCGGGCTTGACCCAAGACGAGGATCATATGCTGGCTGAAATGCTGGCTGCACTCGTACTATGCGAGATGCGGAAGGCCATCGATGTCGTCGATGATGTCGCAGCTATGGCGCCCAGCGCCTCACCCCACTACTGGGGTGGAAATCTCACCAAATCTGAGCTGCTGCACAACATCGAGCGGAAGAGGAGAGCAAGCCTCTAAGATTCCGCTCGTGTCGCCCGCCTCTCGTTCTTTATCACAATCGATAAAGAACGAGAGGCCTTTTTTTTCGTCGGTTTTTCATAATCACGGGCAGAGTCGCGTGATTCTGCTTAGTCTACAAATCTAGCCTTAGTAGCTCTTATTCTGTTGGGTTGATGTAGTTGGCAGATTCTGATTAATGTCATTAATAAAATTGCCTACAATTGGCAGACCGCCAAGCAACACGACCAAGTAGCCCAATATAACAATAGCTAGGCCAACACCGACAGTCGTGCCGATCCCCCGATACAATCCGGCTCGGAAGTTTATCCAGGCAAAGCGCCATTTGTTATTCAGCAGCTCGACCAGCTCACCAGCACTGAAAATACCGGCGATTTTAGCAGCCGTATCGAGGTCCTGTGCCGTCGGCTGAACGGTTTTCAATCTTTTTGGATTGGTTGGCTTAGCTTTCATAAAAGTCCTATTTCTTCGTTTTTGGGAGAGCTTTCTTCGTAGCTGTTTTTACTGTTTTTTGAGCTTTTTTGGTCGCCTGCTGCACCGTCTTGGTGGTGTCCTTGACGGCTTGCTTGGCTACAACCTGGGCTTCTTGAGCTACCTTGCCGGCTTCTGTGGCTGAGTTCTGGGCTGTCTTCTCTACTTTTTCAGCAGCTTGGCTAAATTCACGCTTGGCTGAATCGGCTATTTTGCGGCCGAGCACTTCGAGCTCATCGAGCATACTCTTGCCTTCGTTGGCAAGCTGACGAGCCTGACCTTTGACCTCTTCGCGAGTGTCATCACTAACACTTGAGAGCTTGAGGGCTGTTTCATTAAGCTGCTGCTTGAGAATCTCTGCCCGTTTCATGAGGTCCTTGGTTTCCTTCACCGAATCTTGCTTCACCCGAACACTAGCTTCCTTGAGCTCGTCGAGGCGCGTGGCCAGTTCTTTCTTGACATCATCAAAGTTTGCCTGCATTTCCTGGCGAGTGTCCTTACCCGACCGTGGTGCAAACAAAAGTGCACTTACTCCAGCGATAGCTGCGCCAATTCCGAGACCTTTTAAGAAACTTTTCTTCCGTGCCATAACCTATTTTCTCCGTTTCCGACCCTGAGCCCCGCGCATAAATTGCGCAAAGATGGCACTCATAGTCATGGGGTTTAAAATTTTTTCTTTCACTTCATGTACCATATCAGCTGCAGTCTTCGTCCCGTCCTGAGCGATTTCGGCAATCTTCTGAATAGTCTTCAGGAGCTTAGAAATTGCTACACCAATAACTATCATAATACCTAACAAAATAAATACGGCTATCGAAAGTACGACCGAGAGTATGAATTGTGTCACTTCCATTTATTTATTGCCCTTTCTTTGCTGGTATTGTAGCACCGCTGGACTGTGTGCGTACAGAAGGACGGTGCAGGACACGGCGCGGCTTAGCCGGCTCTGGCTTGGCAGTGGCTCGCTCGATCAAGACGAATTCATTCTTATCAATCAGGCTATTCGGGATAATGTGGATCTGGCCGGAGTCTACTTTAAGGCGACTTTTGCGCATGTCCATATCGATGATTATACCAATGGTCTTTTGGTCACCGGCCATAACCTTGTCCCCGATCCGAAAATGACGATCACGAGCGAGATTGAGACCGGCAATAGTATCATTGACTGTTTGCGAGATGCCCTGAGAGAAGCCGAGAGCGAGGACGGCAAAAGCACCTGACATCGCAAAAGCGACATTCGACAGGCCGATAAATTGGAATATCGCTATGGATAAGAGCAGCCACAGACCGACATCGAGTAATCTAACCGAAACTTTGATCAGCGCTTTCGGCAGCTTGGTGAGACCGAGTACTTGTACCAATACCTTCGATATGACTTTTATGAGTACTACGCCGACCACCAGCAAAAGGAGAGCCTTTGGCAAATCAACGATGACACCGTTTAGCAAGTCAGTGACTGGCTGGGTGTAGTTTTTCGGATCAAGCGCTTGGGTTATCTGGGTATTGGTGGGAACTTGATTCATATACTTCCTATCATACTTGTTATGCTGACTCGAGGGTAGCTTTCAAGATTTCGTTTACCGTCTGTGGGTTTGCCTGACCCTGTGTCTGCTTCATAATCTGACCAACAAAGAAGCCTAATGCCTTGGCATTACCTGATTTGTAGTCAGCTACCGCCTGTGGGTTACCGGTCACTAATTTCTCAACCAGGCTTTTGATTTCACTCGTATCGCTGACCTGCACAAGGCCTTCACGTTCAACGATCACACCCGGACTATCACCACTCTGGCACATTAGTCCGAAGACTTGCTTCGACATCTTTGATGACAATTCACCGGCTTGTTCGCGTTTGATAAGATCAGTCAACTGCTCGGCCGAGAAAGGTGGCTTGATTTGTGTGAGATCTACCTCCGGACCACTGTGTGACTTAAGCCAGGCCTGGTAGTCTCCGACAAGCAAATTCACGAGCTTACGCAGAGATTTAGCGTCAGCCTTAAGGCCTGGGCGGGCGGCGTCAAACAATGCACTCGTCTGTGGCTGAGTGAGCAGCACATCCTGCTCATCAACGCTCAGTCCGAGGCTGACTAATTCCTTACGTAAGACTACCGGCAGCGTGGGCAATGTCTGGCGCTGGGCTTCGATCATCTCTGCAGTTATCACCAGTGGCGGAATATCCGGCTCAGGAAAATACCGGTAGTCGTTGGCCTCTTCTTTGCTCCTCTGCGAGAAGGTAATACTTTTGACATCGTCCCAGCCTCGAGTCTCTTGCGGTATCTTCTCGCCAACTTCGAGTAGCTTGGCCTGACGATCGATTTCATACGTCAAAGCCCGCTCAGCATTCCGGAACGAGTTGAGATTTTTGAGCTCGGTACGCGTCCCCAGCTCATCCGTCTCAGAAAGAGACACATTGAGGTCAAACTTCATATTGCCATGCTGCATGTCGCCGTGCGTTACTCCGAGAGTTGTCGCAATCGCGTAGATCTCCTGAAGATAGCGGCGAGCTTCGGCGGGTGAGTGGATATCCGGATGCGAAACGATTTCGAGTAAAGGCGTGCCGGCTCGATTGAGATCAACCAGCGAATAATCAGTACCGACTGGATGCGTCAACTTGCCAGCGTCTTCTTCAAGGTGGGCTCGCTCAATCCCGATTGTCTTAAACTCGCCATCGACCAAGATCTCGACACCGCCCTCTCCGACAATCGGCTGGTCAAATTGGGTGATTTGGTAGCCTTTCGGACTGTCCGGATAAAAGTAATTTTTCCGGTCGAATTTAGTTTTTTTACCAGGCTCTAGCTCGGCGTTCAGGCCAAAGCCGAGCCTAATTGCTAGCTCGACGGCGCGTTGGTTCGGCAAAGGCAAGGTGCCGGGGTAGGCCAAGCAAACTGGACAAATATGGGTGTTTGGAGCCGCCCCAATCGAATTATTATCGCAGGCACAAAACATCTTTGACTTGGTGGCCAGCTGGACATGGATCTCGATTCCAATGGTTGGTTTGAAACGGCTCATAGCTGGACTCCTAGATCCTTTATGCCGGTCCCAAGCTGACGCACGGCGGTCTCGACCTCGCGCGGTACGACGTCGATATGCACTTCATGGGCATAGCGATTACGTAGTTTGTGAGCCGACCAAATACCATTTAAGTCAGAGAATTGGCTGCCATTTTGCTTCAATCTATCACCCATGTTTTCACCTTTGAAGCCCTTGGCCTGCATGACATAGTCAAGTAGCTTGTCGGCTTCAATCAGGGCGCTCTTTAAGCCAGCTCCCCCGGCTGACATCATCTGACCAATCTCGCGCCAGTGCTGCGCCACAAATTCCCTGTCCAGAGTTGGCGCTGGTAAATTGGACGGATCATCACCCAACGGCTTGGCGGACTGTCCGGGGCCTTGTTCATTGCGACGGTACATCATTAAGCCGCTAATGACGAGTACTGCCAATATCATTGATACAAATGTCATACCTGGATTGCTCCGAGCTCTGTCTGCAAGGCCGTTTCGGCTGCAGTGGCGGCACCAAATAATCCAGCTTCGTTGGTTTGCTTCGCCATGAGCTGTAAGCCCAGCGGTAGTCCGGATGGACCGGCTAGTGGTATCGATATCGCTGGAATACCAGCTAGATTTGCCGCCACTGTCATAATGTCAGCCAAGTACATCGCGACCGGAGCCTGGCTGTGTTCGCCAAATTTGAAAGCCGCTGTCGGGGTGGTTGGGCCAAGCAAAATATCATAGTCAGCAAAGGTCGCTTCAAAGTCTTGCTTGATGAGAGTCCGTACTTGCATGGCTTTTTTGTAATAAGCGTCATAATACCCGGCGGATAGCACGTAAGTTCCAGTCAAGATCCGGCGCTGGACTTCAGGGCCAAAAAACTCACCGCGGGTCTTGGTGTAGGTTGTATTGAGGTCAGTAGCGGCATCACTTGTGGAACCATAGCGGACACCGTCGTATCTTTCGAGATTTGATGAAATCTCGGCTGGTGTCAGGACATAATAGGCCGGCAAAGCCAATCCGACATGTTCCAGCGAAACCGTCTTGATATCCCAGCCAGCCTGAGTAAGCTTTTCGTAGGCGCTCGTGTAGGCTGCCGCCACATCAGGATGGAGCCCCTCCATATACTCTTTGATATAGGCCGCCCGGGGAGGTTTCGAATCCGCAGTCGATTGCTCGGGCAAAGCTATGGTGGTGGCATCATTGCTGTCTTGACCAGCCATAACATAAAGGACTGTTTGGGCGTCTTCCACCGTGTTTGCAAACGGACCTATCACGTCGAGTGAGCTAGCCATCGAGATGACTCCATAGCGACTGACCACTCCATAAGTCGGCTTAAGACCGACGACACCGCAAAAAGCAGCTGGCTGGCGAATACTGCCACCAGTATCAGTGCCGACTGAGAACAAGCCAATACCGGCTGCCAACGCCGCGGCCGAACCGCCCGAACTGCCACCAGGCACGCGATCAGTACCGTAGGGGTTTTTGCTCGGTCCGAAACTAGAGTATTCAGTCGAACCCCCATGCGCAAACTCATCTTGATTCACTTTTGCAATGCAAATTGCTCCAGCCGCTTCAAGCTTCGCAATAGCCGTCCCTGTATACGGAGCGACAAAATCCTTCAGTATCTGGCTTGCCGCAGTCGTGCGAGTGCCAGCTAATAAGAACATATCTTTGGCGGTGTAAGGAATCCCGGCCAGAACACCCAGCTCTCGACCAGCTGAGCGATCAGCGTCAATCGCGTCGGCCTGGGCTAAGGCTCGTTCATCGAGCGGTGTCAGTACGACTTTTATGGCATCATCGACAGCATGCAAACGCGACAAATGCGCTTCGACCAACTGCCGAGCTGTCAACTCACCGGTTTGCAGAGCTGACTGAGCCTGACTGATTGTGTGGAGTAGCTTGGCGGCGTCGCTCATTTGATAACTCGCTTGACCTTGATCTGACCGTCCTGGGTCTGAGGCACCAGGGCGATGAGCGACGCTGGCGATATCTCTGAAGCCTTGACGACATCTTCACGAAGCACATCGATCAGACCAGTCACTTGACTAGTTGGGATTACGTCAGTCGTATCGACAGCTTGGAGCTGGTCAACAAACTTAAGAATATCTTCAAGAGATGCGGTCACAACGCCGATATTCTCGTCGCTGATCTCGATATGAGCCAGTGCGGCAATGGCACTCACTTTCTGGGTATTGAGGCTGTTCATCAGATATAATTATAGCAATCTAGCGGCTGATCAGCTAGCCTTAGCGGTTTGCTTTTGAGCGAGCTAGACCTAATAACTAATAAGCTGTTCGGCGCGAATTCACCAACCATCGCTTACTGACGGCATCGCGACTGACGAGGAATACAAATGTCTGGGTGTAAGTCGTGTCAGCCGTGTAATCTGACTTCGTGACATAGGTGACTGTGCTAACAATTTCGTACTGATCAGACTTCTTATCAGACGATACTTGTCGAAAACCAGTTGGATAATTTGTCGCTCGATAGCTAGCTGTAACTTCTCCAAAGTCGTATTCCTTGGCAAAGGCAGCTGTCATCCACCGCTTCATCTCAGCCACATCACCCAGCTTATAGCCGTTCATCCATCGAGTGACGGCCTCTTCTGCATCAGTTTTATCTTGCAGGGCTTGTTCTTCTTTTGACTTGGTGGCGTCGGTAGCAGCTTGCTTCTGATCCTCACTGTTCTGATGTGCAGCAATGATGGTGTCGAACCGCTGATTGAGTGCAAAGAAACGACTGTCAAAGTCTATGCTACTGCCCTCGCCTAATTTACTATCAGTCAGTTTGAGTTGGGTTGAAGTCGCCAGGGATTTAAGTTTATCAAGATCGCTATTCTTGACTCGGCTGAGATCGCTGGCTTGGGTGGTGGCGAGACTGGTGTAGCTCTTGAGATCTGTCAAAGCACTGCGCAATGTGCTGAGTTTGGAACCAGCCAAAAAGGTTGGCTGCTTGCGGGCACCATCCTCGGCATCTTGCAACTTGTCTGTCATAGCCTTGAGCTCGCGATTTGTATCGGTCATAGCATCAAATTGAGCTTTTTCGGCGGTAGTACCGACTTGTTCTGACTGCCGAGCCAGTTCGCGCCACTGGATTTGGACAAACTCTTGATTAGCTTGCGTATTGCGCCAGGCCAAGCTGCCGACTGCGCCGACGATTATAACGAGTATGACTGCAGTCAGGCTAGCCATGAGCTTCGGGCGCTTGTACCAGACGCGGGCACTTGGCTGGCTCTTGGTCAAAATATCTGGTTCGGCGAGCGATTCAGTGGTAATTGGCGAAGCTGCCGTCTCGTCACCAAGCTTGAGCTCATCTTCAAGAATAGGGGCTGTTTCGAGTGAGTCTTTGGATGCTTTTGGATTACTCATTGTTGTTATGCTACGCTACCTGCTTATTCTTGTGCAAGCTTCTGCACAAAAGAAGCTTCGTCGAGTATTTGCACACCAAGCTTATTGGCCTTAGCAAGCTTACTCCCCGGTTCAGCTCCAGCTAGCACAAAACTAGTCTGCCCAGACACCGAGCTTGAGACTGACCCACCGCGTTGCTGGATGGCTTCGGTTGCAGTCTCGCGGGTAAAATTCTCGAGCGAGCCAGTCAAGACCCAGCTGGTTCCGGTAAATGCGCCACTAGTTGGTGCGACCTCATCCTTGACACTGACACCGGTCGCTAAGAGCTGATCAACTTGGTCTTGGGCAGCCCCATTAGCGTTCCAGCTAGCGATAGACTGGGCGACGATCTCCCCAACTCCGTCGATCGCAACGAGTTCGTCAAAATCAGCTAAACGCACGGCTGGTAATGTGCGGAAATACGTCGCGACATCGCGGGCTGTCTTCGCACCGACATGACGAATGCCGAGAGCAAACAGGAAGCGACCGAGGCTGACTGGCTTGGCGACTTGAATTGCCGTAATCAAATTGTCGGCAGAGATTTCAGCAAAACGCTCGAGATTTAAGAGATCAGCTTTGGTGAGCTTGAAGAAATCGGCCGGATCTTTGACCAAGCCAACTTCCATCAGCCGAGCGACACTTTTCTCGCCCAAGCCATCGATGTCCAATCCACTCTTGCCGACGAAATGCTGCAGTTGCTGCCAACGCACCGGCCCCACGCTCAGATCGGCCAAACGAGCGATTGCCTCACCCTCCGGCTTGATCACCAACACTCCGTCTATTTCACGCGGCATCCGGAAGGCCTTCTCATGCCCGGTCCGCAGCTTCACTATCGGGCTCAAGACTTCGGGAATGATATCACCGGCTTTTTGGATAATTACCGTGTCCCCTATCAAGAGACCTTTGCGAGTGATCTCGTCTTCGTTATGTAATGTCGCTCGGCTAACCGTCGAGCCAGCTACGAGCACCGGCTTCAAAACAGCGTACGGCGTCACCGCACCGGTGCGCCCGATCGATACCCGAATATCCTCGAGAATCGTGGTAGCCTGCTCGGCAGCGAATTTGTAAGCCACTGCCCCGCGGGGAGCCTTCCCAACGACACCCAGCTGCTCAAAGATCGATCGTTGATTGATTGACAAAACCAAGCCGTCGATCCCAAAAGCGAGATTGTTGCGGCGGGCTTCAATCCGTTTTGCAAAAGATTCGAAATCTTCTAATTTTCTCAGAATTTGGGCGTGAGGGGCAATAATAAAGCCTAATGACTCAGCGCAAGCCAGCATCTGATCGTGCTCTGGTAGCTCATCGATATAGCCGACAATGGCATAGGCCATGAACTGCAAACGACGTGATTTCGTCACTTCTGGATCAAGCTGGCGAATCGATCCGGCCCCGGCGTTGCGGGGGTTGGCAAACAGTGGCTGCCCGCCAGCGGCACGCTCAGCGTTGATTCTTTCGAACTCGAGCTTAGGCATGACAACTTCGCCACGGATCTCAAACCGACCGCTATACACTGCCGACGGTACGAGCTTGTGCTTCGGCAGTGCTTCCGGGACACCGAGCACTGTCCGGACAGTATGGGTGACGTCTTCGCCGACACTACCATCGCCGCGTGTCACGGCGCGGACAAATTGACCATCTTCATATAGCAGGCTGATCGCCAAGCCGTCCATTTTTAGCTCAGCAAAGTACTCATGAGACTCTAAGGCAATAATTTTTTCGACTCGCTTCGCCCAGGCTTCGATCTCGGCGTGCGAGAATACATCCTGCAATGAAAGCATGGGACGAGCATGCGCGACCTTTGTAAACGCCTGAGATGCCTTACCACCAACCACTTGAGTGGGCGAATCTGGGCTGGCGAGAACTGGATAGGCCGTTTCTAGAACTGTTAGCTCAGCGTTTAGAGAATCATAAATAGCGTCATCTACTTCCGGTGCGTCCTGCTCGTAATAACTCTGACGATAGGCCGCAAGCTGCTGCTTGAGTTGTTTGACTCTTTTGCGCGCAGCTGGCAATGAGCTCATTTCACTCATAATTTTCGACAAGGGCTTCATATTGACGCGCCATGATGAAGAGCAAGAATGGCGTAATCAACCAGCTTCCGAGCAGATCAATGGCGAGCTGGGTACTAGCATCCTGCAGCCAAATCGCCACCAGACTACCCAAGACCCCAAAGACAACCGCCACTAGCATGACGGCAAAACCAATAGCTAGCAAACGCAGTGCATAGGGCCAGAAGAAACGCTTCACCAAACGATTACTGATCTGGAAGGCTTGGAGAACCGAGATCTCCATATCGTCGGCCAACGCGTACAGTGCCAGAGAACAACGGGCGAATAAGACGAAGCCGCCGGCCATCAATGCCAGAGCTGGTAATGCCCACCAGCGTGTCCCACCGGCCACTAGGCTCAGGCCAGCCAGAAACAACCCACCGATTAGTGGAATGGCGATCACAACCGAGACTGCTAGAAGCCCAAGCACCGATAGGTATCTCCCCATCAAGCCATTGTAGAATGCTATCAAGCGGACTTTACGCCAGTCCCAACCAACTACGGCTATCCGGGTCGCAACAAAAGTAGAAAATGCTGCCACTAATATGATCAAAGTCGCGTACTGATCACCGGTGTAATCATCCGTCAGCCAGCGCAGCAGACCAATTATGAATATCAGCGGGAAGGTCGCCACCATCATTGGTCGAAGTGTTCGCCGATAACTAGTAATTGCGCGCCAGATGACGCCTTTGAGAGGTTTTTTTTGAGCCTGCTTCATGCCTTTGTCTCCATTTCCATCAGTCGTTTGACCCTATCTTCGGTTGAAGGGTGGGTTGAGAATAAGCCGGCCGCAAAGCCTTTGCCAGTTTTGCCCTTCGCATTGGCTCTCAGGGGGTTGATTATGTACATGTTCGCGGTGGCTTTATTGGCTGCCTCGAGCGGTTCTTTGTCACTCGAGATTTTCTTCAAGGCCTTCGCCAGACCCTCGGGATACCGTGTCAACAATGCCCCCGAAGCATCCGCTAGATATTCACGTTTGCGGCTGACTGCCAGCTGGATGATCACTCCGATGATGGGGGCTACCAGAGCCAGCACGATAGCTACCAACATGAGAATCGCGTTTGAATTGCTTGAGCCCCGATCTGAGTCATCGCTGCCGCCACCAAACCAAAAACCCCAACGCAAGAAGAAATCAGACAGTAAGGCTATCACCGATACCAAGACTGCCACCAGACTCATCAGCCGAATGTCGTAGTTGGTGACATGAGCCAGCTCGTGAGCAATCACGCCTTCCAGCTCAGCCTTGTCGAGCTTGTCGAGTAGACCAGTTGTGACACAAACCACCGCATGCTCCGGATCGCGCCCAGTTGCGAAGGCATTTGGGGCAGTGTCGTCGATCATGAAGACTCGTGGCATGGGCAGGCCGGCTGCAATTGAGAGATTTTCGACTGTCCGGTAGAGTTCAGGGGCGTCCTTTTTGGCCACCTGTTTGGCTCCAGAGACTGCCAGCACCATTTTGTCCGAGTTATAGTAACTTATCCAGGTGTAGAAGATTGAGACGAAGGCGGCACCATACAATATGATCGGCTGATTCAACGCGCGCGCGAATACCCAGCCGATGACAACCGTGACGGCTAGAAAAAGTAGCACCAGGAATGTGGAATTTCGCTTGTTTTTAGCAATTTCACTATACATAGTATGTCTATTATACCTGATCTAGAGTAGTTTTATGATCCCTATGATCGCCTTATCTTTGCATCCAACTAGAAATCGTGGCACAATCAAATCCGTCAACCCATTCACTTTTTCACAGAAAGCAGCACCTACATTGAGCGAACATCATCGCAACCCACTGCCATGCAATTTGGTTCATTCCCAGGCTGCAAAGGATCTATTATGATAGTCCGCGTTTTGAAAATAGAGCACCTTCCCGATGGCAGCAACCAGAAGCACTTCTTCAATACCTACAAGTCACTAGAAGAAGCCATCATCTGCACGCCTGCCCGCTTCACGAGAGGCGACGGTACTCCCTATAACCTCCTGAGCTCGCTAGAATTTGCCGAGATGGTGACTCGCGAGCTATTCGGCACTATCACCTGGCGCAAGATTCCTGACCCACGTCCAGTGCGTGTGCACACCGCAACGCTTTAAGCTCCTAACCCACTGCGGTCCAAAGTTTTCCTTGGACCGCAGTTTTTTTATGTTTACAGGCTGAATTTGATTGACTATTATAAATAATTATTGTATTCTATTGCTATCGTACCTACTACTACTGGAGACAATAATGTTAAATGATGCTCGTCGTATCAACGACCAAGGCTACACCGCCGTCGGACGGCTCGAGTTCATGAGTACACTCAGCCCTTTCTTCACCCCGGAAGAGATGGCGCAGATCGAAGCCGCCTACTTCTTCTCGAAGAACGCCCATAGTGAACAATTACGTGATGATGGTAATCGTTACTTCGAGCACCCCAAGACCGTTGCCTGGCTGCTGGCTGATCACTTCGGTATCCACGATTGGCGCACCATCGTGATGGCGCTGCTCCACGACATGCTCGAGGACAGCTATATCATGGTACCTGACCGGATCAAGAAAAACTTCGGCAAAAAAGTCATGCGTGGCGTCGTCGTCCTATCGAAGAATTCTTTCGAGAATACAATTCGCTATGACCTTAATGGCGCCAATGCCGCTTACTACCGCCGCTTCGAAACTGACGGCACTTGGCGCGAGACCATGGTCAAGCTGGTG
>Ga0105047_10010942_pt1 | contig 14774 bp, 15 predicted proteins | sample MAT04_FD_78384 | JGI IMG/M metagenome (GOLD analysis project Ga0105047, IMG submission 78384) | Freshwater microbial communities from Lake Fryxell liftoff mats and glacier meltwater in Antarctica - MAT-04 (megahit assembly) | ecosystem: Environmental > Aquatic > Freshwater > Ice > Liftoff... | reverse complement strand
GCGCGCGACGCGTTGAACGCAATCTGTTGCTCGCGCAGCAGGGCCTGGACCTCCTGGAGGCGGCGGTCCTTCGTCGCCTCGTCCACCCGATGTGGCGCGCCGGCGGCCGGGGTTCCAGGGCGCACCGAATATTTGAACGAGAATGAGGAGGCGAAGCCGACGCGGCGGATCAGTGCCAGCGTCGCTTCGTGGTCCGCCTCGGTCTCGCCGGGGTGGCCGGAGATGATGTCGGTGCTGAGCGCCAGGTCCGGCCGGGCGGCGCGCAGGCGATCCACCAGGCGGAGGTAGTCCTCGGCCGTGTGGCCACGGTTCATCGCCGCCAGCATGCTGTCGCTGCCCGACTGGATGGGCAGGTGCAGGAAGGGCATCACGGCCGGGATGTCGCGGTGGGCGGCGATCAGTGCGTCATCCACGTCGCGCGGATGGGAGGTGGTGTAGCGCAGGCGGTCCAGGCCCGGGATTTCCGCCAGCGCGTGCAGCAGGCGCGCCAGGCCCCATTCGGCGCCGTCCGGTCCGGCGCCATGGTAGGCGTTGACGTTCTGACCGAGCAACGTGATCTCACGCGCGCCCTGGCCGACGAGCTTGCGCGCCTCGGCCAGCACGGCGGCGGCGGCGCGGCTGTATTCGGTGCCGCGCGTGTAGGGCACGACGCAGAAGGAGCAGAACTTGTCACAGCCCTCCTGGATGGTGAGGAAGGCGGTGACGCCCTGCGGCGCGCTCGCTTCGGGCAGGTGGTCGAATTTCTCCTCCGTCGGGAAGTCCGTCTCGACGATGGCGCGGCCGGCGCGGCCGGCACGGGCCACCATCTCCGGCAGGCGATGGTAGCTCTGTGGGCCGAGCACGATGTCCACGTAGGGCGCGCGGGCGGTGATCTCGGCCCCCTCGGCCTGGGCCACGCAGCCGGCGACGGCGAGCACCATGGCACCGCCCTCCGCCTCGCGGCGCTCCTTCAGGATCCGCAGGCGGCCGAGTTCGGAGAAGAGCTTGTCCGTCGCCTGCGCGCGGATGTCGCAGGTGTTGAGGACGATCATGTCCGCGCCCTCGGGCGCATCGACGGGCTCATAGCCGAGGGGCGCCACGACATCCGCCATGCGGGCGGTGTCGTACACGTTCATCTGGCAACCACAGCTGCGCAGGAAGAGGCGCTTCTTCGTGGCGGTGGTCTCGGTCATGGGGTGCCCTCGCTGTCCGTACCTGGGGTCACGCCCGGGTCGGTCCAGCGCAGGCACATGCGGAGCTTGAGCCGCGTGGTCAAGAAGAGCGGCCCCGTTCCACCGGGAGGGGCAGGCATCTCATGCGGAAACGGTCACAGAAGCGCGCCGCGTCGGTCAAGGGGATTTGTGGCCCCGGACGTCGTGCCGAAGCGATGCCTCCGACGTGACGGGTGCAGGCGGAAACACCTTTTCGGGGGTTGTCCTGCCTGATCAGGGCGACCGCTGGCATTCGCGCGTCACACCACTTCTCTATTCTGCCGCAGCCTCGCCGCCGCATCCGTCACGGTGCGGCCCACCTGTACGGCGAGCGCCTTGCGGTCGGGCATGGTCTCGGGAGGGAACTCCGTGTGCAGCACCATCGTCACCCGCGTGCCGGTTCGGCGCAGCAGGCGCCAGGCGTGGCTGCCCGTCTCCATGTCACCGTACCAGGCGAACAGCGGCCGGTCGCGCCGGCCGACCGGCAGCCCGCCCAGGCGGTCATAGACGACGGTCACCGGCTGGATGCGCGCCGCCGCGCCCGCCACCGAGAAGAAGGAGGAGCGGAAGGGCAGCACGCGCGCGCCGTCGCTGGTCGTGCCTTCGGGGAAGAGGATCAGGCTGTCGCCCGCCTCAAGCCGCGTCCGCAATTCTTGTGCCTCGCTGCCCGTGCGGCCCCGGTTGCGGCTGACGAAGACCGACCGGCCAAGCTTGGCCACCCAGCCGATCAGCGGCCACTCGCCCACTTCGGCCTTCGAGACGAAGCGCGCGTTGAGCGTCGCACCCAGCACCAGGACGTCGAGCCAGGAGGTGTGGTTCGAGACGTAGAGCGTCCGCCCCTCGGGCGTGGGGGTTCCGATGATGCGCAGCTTGAGGCCGATCAGCCAGCACAGGCTGCGGTGGTAGAAGCGGGCAAAGGCGTTTTTGGCCTCGCCGGGAAGTTGAATCAGCACGGCCTGGATGGGGATGCAGAGGACGGTAAAGATCAACACGCTGGCAAGGCGCCGCACGGCGCGAACGCGCCCGCCGAGCGCCCTGTCGCCCAGCACGTTGTTCCACAGGGGGCCGGGCAGGCGCGGCTGGAAGCGCAGCGGGCGGCCGCGCTTCATCCCCGGTGCTGCGGGTGTCGGGGCCATACCGGGAAGCGTTTGCGCGTCTAGGCTCATAGGATGGGGCTATCCTGCCTCCGGCAACAGGGCAATGAAGGAATGACGAATCCTGCGTGACAAGGTTGCGCCGTCACGGCGGGGAGCGCGCCGCCTCGATGATGTCGCGGAACAGACGGGCGGGCAGGGTGCCGCCGCGCACGTCGTCCATGCTCTGGTTATCGTCATTGCCGAGCCACACGCCGATGACGAGCGGCCCCGTGGGAAGCTGCACGAAGCCCATGAACCAGGCGTCGCGGTAATCCTGCGTGGTGCCCGTCTTGCCACCGGTGACGAGGCCCGGCACGGCGGCCGCGCGGCCGGTGCCCTGGCGCACCACGCTCACCATCATGGCGCGCATCTGCTCGGCTGCGGCGCTGGTAATGACCTGGGCGGGTTCGGTGCGGGGCGCGCGCACGGCACGGCCTTCGGCTTCCACACGCTGCATCCCGTAGGGGGTGATGCGCCGGCCGCCATTCACCATCGCCGCATAGCCGGCGGCCAGGTCGATCAGCGTGACCTCGCCCGTGCCGAGCGCGATGGAGCCGTCGCGCGGGAACCGCCCCTGGATGCCGAGGCGCGTTGCCACGTCGGCCACGCCGCGCGGCCCGCCGCCCATCTGCATCACCCGCACGGCGGCGGTGTTGACCGAATGGGCGAAGGCCTCATCCAGCGTTACCGATCCGCGCGCGCGCCAATGTCCGTTGGAGGGTGACCAGCGGCCGATCTGCAAGGGCAGGTCGCTCACGGAATCGGAGGGGCTCGCGCCGCGTTCCAGGGCGGCCAGGTACACCATGGCCTTGAAGGTGGAGCCGGGCTGCCGCCGCGCCGAGCTGGCGCGATTGAAGGGAGAGCGGCGGAAATCGCGCCCGCCGGCCATGGCGCGCACAGCGCCGGTGTTGGCGTCCAGCACGACGACGGCGCCCTGGCCCACCCGCGCTTCCCGCCCGGCCGTGTCGAGCAGGGCGCCGAGGCGGGACTCCACAGCGGTCTGCCAGCGCGGATCGAGCGTGGTGCGGATGACCAAGTCGGCGCTGCCGGGGAATTCGCGGGGCAGGTCCTCGAAGATCCAGTCGGCGAACCAGCCGCCATTGCGGGACGGGCGCGGCGGGATCACCATGTCCTGCAGGGCGCGGGCCATCTGCTCGGCGTTGATCGCGCCGGTGTCGAGCATGGCGGAAAGCACGTCCCGCGCGCGCGCCGTGGCGCCATCGGGGTTGGAGCGCGGATTGAGGCGGGAGGGCGCCTGCGGCAATCCCGCCAGCACCGCCGCCTGCCAGATGTTCAGGCGCCTGGCCGAAACGCCGAAATAGACCCGCGCCGCCGCATCCACGCCGAAGGCGCCGGCGCCCAGATAGACGCGGTTCAGGTAGATTTCGAGCAACTGGTCCTTGGTGAAGCGATGCTCGAGCCACAGCGCCATCAGCGCCTCCTGCACCTTGCGGCGTGCGCTGCGCTCGGGGCTGAGGAAGATGTTCTTGGCCAATTGCTGCGTGAGCGTGGAGCCCCCCTGCACCACGTCGCCCGCCGTCATGTTGGCGTGCAGCGCGCGCGCCAGGCCGATCGGGTCCAGGCCGAAGTGCTGGCGGAAGCGGCGGTCCTCGATGGCGAGCAGGGCGGCGGGCACATGGGCCGGCAGATCTCGCAGGCGCAGCGTCTCGCCATAGAGGTCGCCCTGGGTGCCGAGCAGGCCGCCCTCGGCGGTCTGAAGGGTGACGCTCGGGCGGCGCGCGTGGTCGAGGGCGGCGTCCACGCGCGGCATGTCGTAGGTGAACCAGAGCAGCACCGTGCCGAGCCCGATGCTCCCCCAGATCAGCAGGATTATGCCCAGCCGGAATGCCACCCCGCCGAGGCTTCGGCGGGCCGTGGCCTTCGGGCGGACCGCATCCCGTTTGGGATGCGAACCGCTGGAATTTGGCCCGCTCGGGGGGGGCCTTCGCTCGAGCCGGGGGGAGGCGCGATCGGCAGGGGCCGTGGGACGCAGCCTGGTGGCTGAAACACGCGGCATGATGTGTTTCTAGCACGCGGCGGGCCGTTCCGCACCCGCGAGTTGCATGGCGCTTGACCCGCCACGCCTCCCCCGTCATTTCAGGGACGTTGCTGCGCCCCGAGACTCCGGGCGCACAGCGGCCGGTGGCCACGCGAGAAGCGTCCGGCCGGCGCACCATCTCTGCGGGCCGCAAGCCAAGCCGGCGCCCGGCGTTTGAGGGCATGAATTATGAACTGGATTTCCGAGTGGGCGCTGCCCAAGATCAAGACGCTCTTCGGCACCTCCCGCGAGATGCCGGAGAACCTCTGGCACAAATGCCCCTCCTGCGAGCAGATGATCTTCCAGACGGATCTGGAGAAGAACCTCCGCGTCTGCACGCATTGTGGCCACCATATGCGACTTTCGGCTCGCCAGCGCCTGGACGTGACGCTGGATGAGGGCTGGCAGCGGATCGAACTTCCCAAGGCGCCAGCCGATCCGCTGCGTTTCCGTGACCAGCGCCGCTATTCCGAACGGCTGAGGGACGCACAGACAAAGTCCGGCATGGATGACGCGGTGATGGTCGGCCATGGCAAGGTCGAGCAGCAGCGCGCCGTCGTCGCCGTTTTCGAGTTCGCCTTCATGGCGGGCTCCATGGGCGCGGGCGTGGGCGAGGCGATCGTCACCGCGGCACGCCTCGCCGTGCTGCAGGACGCGCCGCTGATCGTCTTCGCGAGTTCTGGCGGCGCGCGGATGCAGGAAGGAGCCGTCAGCCTCATGCAGATGCCACGCACCGTGATCGCGACCCAGATGGTGAAGGATGCGGGCTTGCCCTTCATCGTCGTGCTCTGCGACCCGACGACGGGGGGTGTGACCGCGAGCTTCGCCATGCTGGGCGACATCCAGATCGCCGAACCCGGCGCGCTGATCGGCTTCGCCGGGGCGCGTGTCATCGAGCAGACCGTGCGCGAGAAGCTGCCCGAGGGTTTTCAGCGCGCGGAATACCTGCTGGAGCACGGCATCCTCGACATGGTGGTGAAGCGCGCGGAGATGCGCGAGACGCTGGGGCGCCTGATCCGCCTGCTGCGCGCTGCCGAAGAGGAACAGGCGCCGGCTGCCGCGTGACGATGCGCTCGGAGACCATCATCGATCGCCTGCATGCGCTGCACCCGAAGCTGATCGATCTCAGCCTCGGCCGCATGCACGCCCTGCTGGCGCGCCTCGGCCATCCCGAGCGGCACCTGCCGCCGGTGATCCATGTCGCCGGCACCAACGGCAAGGGCAGCACCTGCGCCTTCATCCGCGCGATCGCCGAGGCCGGGGGGCAGCGCGTGCATGTCTACACCTCGCCCCATCTCGTGCGCTTCCACGAGCGCATCCGCCTCGCCGGAAACCTCGTGGCGGAGGAGGCGCTGATCGAAGCCCTGGAGGAGGTGGAACGCATCAATGGCACCGAACCCATCACCGTCTTCGAGATCACGACCGCCGTCGCGATCCTGCTGTTCAGCCGTGTGCCGGCCGACCTGCTCGTCTTGGAAGTGGGCCTCGGGGGGCGGTTCGACGCGACGAACGTGATTGATCCGGTGGCGACCGCGATCGCCAGCGTGTCGATGGATCACATGGAGTTCCTGGGCGACACTCTGGGCAAGATCGCCTTCGAGAAAGCCGGCATCATCAAGCCCGGCATCCCCTGCGCGACCGGGGCGCAGCACGCGGAGGCGCTCTCCGTCATCGCCGCCTGTGCTGCCGAACTGGACGCGCCGCTGCTGGCGCGGGATGAGGCGTGGCGCATGCGGCGCGAGGGGACCACGCATGTCTTCACCGATGGCGCCGGCACCGTCGCGATCCCTGAACTCGGGCTGCGCGGCGCGCATCAGCCGGACAATGCCGGCATCGCCATTGCCACCCTGCGCGCCTGGAACCCGCCCTGGCTGAGCGAGGACGCGATCATCCGCGGGGCCGCCGCCGCCGAATGGCCCGCGCGGATGCAAAGGCTGCGCGGGAGGCTGGCGCCGGCCGGCCCCTGGGAACTCTGGCTCGATGGCGGGCACAATGCGGGCGCGGGCGCCGCACTTGCCGCAACGCTGGCGGAGTGGCGGGACCGGCCGGTGCATCTCGTCATCGGCATGAAGCAGGGCAAGACGGCGCAGGGCTTCATCGCGCCGCTGCTGCCGCTGGCCACGAGCGTGACGGCGGTGGCCGAACCCGGCCAGCATTTGGCGATGTCAGTCGAGGATATCATGGCCGCGAGCGGCGGCATCGCGCGTCCGGGGCCGGATGTCGCGGGCGCGCTGGCACGGATTACGCGTGAGGAAGCGCCGGGCCGCATCCTGATCTGCGGCAGCCTCTACCTCGCCGGCGAAGTGCTGAAAGCGGACCGACCCGCGTAGAGGGCGCGCGGTTTGTCCGGCAGCAGAGCGGCCGGCGCCGCCATCCTGAAACGACACCCTCGTGCAACCGCTGCCCGGCGTCCGAGGGCAGAAATTACTTGATCTCTTCGTCCGGCAGCACGCCGAAGATATCGCTGCGCTTGATGTAGCCGCGGCGGTCCTGGACCTGCACTTCGCACCAGGCGCTGGCATTCTCGCAGCCCCGGATGCGGCCGATCACGCCCGGCCGAAGCCGCGCAACGGGTGCCGCGCCATCCTCGGCGCGGCGGCGGAGCTGGATCTCGGCGGAGGGTTCGCCCCGGACGATGAAGGTGCGCCGGCCCGGCTGGAGGTTGGACGCGGCAAGCCAGCCTTCCGTGCCATCAGGATCGCGGATGCGGCGCCATTGATCGTGCTCGCGGATGATCTGCACCGGCAGATCGGCCCGCTGGTAGCGCCAGTCGACCGGGAAGCGCCGATCGGGCCCGACGCGGAGATTGACGTCATTGGAACGAAGCGCAGCGAAGCGCGGCATCGGCAGGCCCGTGACGCTGCCCACCGCGGGCTGGGGCTCGGGCGGCGGGGGCGCGGCTGCGGCGGCCGCAGCAGCAGCGGCTGCGGCCGACGCAGCGGCCGCGGCCGTAGCGGCTGCGGCGGCCTGGGCTGCCGCACGGCGCTGCTGGGTCTGCTGCCGCTGGGCCTGCTGCCGCTGGGCGGCCGTCTGGGGCGGGCGTGGCGCCGTGGTGCCGGCGCGCGGCGGCGCCCCTGCCGGGCGCTGCGCTGTCGGCGCGGTTGGGGATGCGGGGCGCTGTGCCTGCGGGCGTGTGGGTGCCGGCGTGGCGGGCGCGGTAGGGCGTGTGGCCTGCGGCGGCGCGACTGCGCCTTGCCCACCCAGGCTAGACTGGGCGCTGAGGCCGCCCGGCAGGGTCAGCACAAGGATCGCGGCGAGGATGAGGGTGAGGGGCATGTCTCCCCTCGATGCCAAGCCGTGCCGTGCCGGGTCAAGCCTCACAGCGAGATCACCTGGCCTGTGCCGACCGCGCCGAGGAAGGTGACGATGCCGGCCACCTCCACGTCCTTCGCCAGTGGCTCGGCATCCAGTTCTTCCGCGCGTAGCCCTGCATCGCAGGCGATGCAGCGCAGATTGAGTGCGCGGGCGGCCTCGATCAACGTCGCGATGGTGGCAACGCCGGCATGGGCCAGGGCGGCCTCGCGCGGGTCGCGCTCGAGCGGCGCGGCCTTCAGCAGCAGCCGGCACCCGCCATTGGTGGCGAAAAGCGTGACCGGCCGGCCCAGCGCGGCGGCGGCGGTTGCCAGCATGAGCGCGTAATGCGCGCGCTCATGCCCGCCGGAAATCAGCAGGATGCCCAAGGAAGTCATGCTTCGTGCCCTGAAAGGTCCTGAATTGACGCATGCTCGCCGCACAGCGCGCAATCCGGGTCGCGCCGGAGCTTCACGGTGCGGAAGCGCGCATCCAGCGCATCCCAGAGCAGCAGCCGGCCCGACATGCCCTCGCCGATGCTCATCAGCAGCTTCAGCACCTCGGTCGCCTGCAGCGTACCCATGACGCCGACGACCGCACCCAGCACGCCCGCCTGTGAACAGCTCGGAATCATACCTTCGGGCGGCATTTCGGGGTGAAGGCAGCGATGGCAGGGATGGGGCGCGCCCTCATGCGCACGGAACACCGAAAGCTGCCCCTCGAAGCGCAGCACGGCCGCGCTGACGAGCGGCTTGCGGAGCAGGTGGCAGGCGTCGCCCAGCAGGAAGCGCGTGGGGAAGTTGTCGGTGCCGTCGCAGATTACGTCGTATCGCGGGATCAGTTCCCGCGCAGCCGCCACATCCATGCGGCGGGTGTGCAGTTCGAGCCGCACCTCCGGGTTCAGCGCCCGCAGCGCCTCGGCCGCGCTCTCGGTCTTGTTCTGGCCGATGCGCGCGGTGCTGTGCGCGATCTGCCGCTGGAGGTTGGAAAGCTCCAGATGGTCATGATCCACGAGGCCGATGGTGCCGACGCCGGCAGCGGCCAGATACATCCCGAGCGGCGAGCCGAGGCCGCCCGCGCCGACGATCAGCACACGCGCATTCCGCAGCCGCGCCTGCCCGATGGCGCCGACCTCCTTCAGCAGGATGTGGCGGGAGTAGCGGTGCAGTTCGTCTTCGGTGAAATCTAGATCCATGATGATGATATGGGGCCTCACCCGCGCCCAATCGAGCCGGAGCCCGTCGACCCGAAGCCGCGATCCCCACGCCGGGTTTCGGGCAGCACCACCACTTCCTCCCACACGGCCCGCGTGACGGGGGCGAATACGGCCTGGGCGATGCGGTCGCCGCGGGCGATGGCGAAGGGCTCGGCACCGGTGTTGAGCAGGATCACGCCGACCTCGCCGCGATAGTCGCTGTCCACCGTGCCGGGCGCGTTGAGCACCGTGACGCCGTGCTTCAGCGCGAGGCCGGAGCGCGGACGAACCTGCATCTCGAAGCCCTCCGGCACGGCGATGCACAGCCCAGTGGGCACCAGCGCGCGGCCACTCGGAGGAATGGCAAGCGCCATGGCGGCCAAAAGATCCATGCCGGCCGCGCCGTCCGTGGCGTAGGCGGGCAGCGGCAGGCCCTCCGCATGAGGCAGGCGCTGCACCAGGACCCTCATGCCAAATGCTCCGCCACGCGCGCGGCGAGGCGCGCCGCAACCTGTTCCTTGGGCATCCTCGGCCAATCCTCCACACCCGAGGCGCTGACGAGGTGCACCGCGTTCTCGGCGCCGCCCATCACGTCGCCGGAAACATCATTCGCCACGATCCAGTCGCAGCCCTTCCGCGCCAGCTTGTCGCGCGCATGAGCGACGACGTTCTCCGTCTCGGCCGCAAAGCCCACGACCAGGCGCGGGCGCTGCGCGTGCTTCGCGATGGTGGCGAGAATGTCGGGATTGAGCGCCATCACGAGCGAGGGGGCCTGCGCGCCCGGCTGCTTCTTGAGCTTCTGCCCAGCCTCCTGCGCCACCCGCCAATCGGCGACGGCGGCGGCGAAGATGGCGGCGTCGGCGGGCAAGCCGGCCTCGCAAGCGGCCAGCATCTCGCGCGCGGTTTCGACGCGACGGATCGTGACGCCGGCCGGGTCGGGTTGCGCGACCGGGCCGCTGACCAGCGTGACGCGCGCGCCGAGGGCAGCCAGCGCGGCGGCGATCGCGTGGCCCTGCTTCCCACTGCTGCGGTTGGCGATGTAGCGCACGGGGTCGATCGGTTCATGCGTCGGACCGCTGGTGATCAGGATGTGGCGCCCAACGAGAGGGCCGGCGGCGAAGATCGCGCGGATCGCGGCCGCCATGGCCTCGGGCTCCGCCAGACGTCCGGGGCCGCTTTCCGCCTCGGCCATCGCGCCGTCCTCAGGGCCGACGAAGCGCACGCCTCGCGCTCGCAACAGCGCGACATTCGCGGCGGTCGCCGGGTGTTCCCACATGGCCGGGTTCATGGCCGGCGCGACCAGCACCGGCGCGCGCGTGGCCAGCAGGATGCAGCCGGCGAGATCCTCCGCGAGGCCGTGGGCCATCAGCGCCAAGCGGTTCGCCGAGGCCGGGGCGACGACGACCGAATCCGCCCAGCGGGCGAGGCGGATGTGGCCGATCTCGGCCTCGGCGGCCCAGAGGTCGTCCTGCACTGCCTCGCCCGTGATGGCGGCGAGCGCTTCCTTGGTCACGAAACGGGCGCCCCCGGTGGTCAGCACGGCGCGCACCGTCGCACCTTCGGCGCGCAGCAGGCGCGCCAGCATCAACGCCTTGAAGGCGGCGACGCTGCCGGAGACGATCAGCAGGATTTTACGGTCGTGGAGCATGGAAGCAGGGTAGGCCGGGTTTGCTGCGCTCGGCAAAGTCATCGCGCGCGAAACATCAGCAGAAGGCCGGCCAGCGTGATCGCGCCGCCCAGCAGGTCACCCCAGGCGAGGCGTTCGCCGAGGATTGCCCAGCCGATCACCGCGGCCACGGGGGGTGCGAGCAGTTGCAGCGCGGCCGCGCTGGAGGCGCCAAACCGCCGGATCACCACGAAGAACAGTGCATAGCCCGCCATGCCGACGATCAGGCAGGAATAAAGCATGCCCCAAATCACGGACTGGCTGGCGCTCGTCGGCACGGCGCCGCCGAAGGCGATGGCCAGGACGATCAGCACAACCATGGCCACCGCCGTCTGGCCGAGATTGGCCGCCCAGGGGTCCATCCGGGCGCGGGCGGGTGCGTAGGCCAGCAGCCCCAGCGCCTGCAGGAAGGCGCCCAGCAATGTCAGGCCAATGCCCCACGCCTCCGCCGCCTCCAGCCCATCGGCCAAACGGAGCAGGCCGAGCGTCGCCACGCCGAGCCAGCCGAGCGCCAGCCCAAACCAGCCGAGGGGGGAAAGCCTTTGCCCGCGCAAGGCCTCGCCGAGGGCCACGAAGAGCGGCGAGCAGGCGGCCAGCAGCGCGACCAGGCCCGAAGGCACATAGGCGGAAGCGACCCAGGCGCAGGCGAGATAGCCGCCCATGCCGAGCGCGCCCATGACTGCCAGCCGCCAGCGATCCTCTCCGATCGGAAAGGGCACGCGCCGCCAGCGCCAGACCAGCCATAGCAGAGGCACCACTGCGGCGAAGCGGATGGCCAGCGCCCATAGCGGCGGCCACTCCAGCGCCACGACGCGCGCCGCGTTGAAGGCCGAGCCCCACATCAGAACGTAAGCCAAGGCAAGAAGCAGGCTGATGGCTAGGGCCCGCCGACATCAAAGGCGGTGGTTGAGGAGATGCCGGCCATATCGGAAAGCAGGATCGTTATTGCGCGTCCAGATCTATGGCTCGGCAAACTCCTGTGGATGACCGAAAAGTCGATCTTCTTGAAGCTGAGCCGCGACCCCGTGCAGAGATCTCTCCTTTTCACTGTTTCGCCCGTCCGAAAGGGAGATCTACATCTCTTTGATGTCATTTCTGAAGGTAATCTCCCGGAGAGTACTCGCCGAGTGCGATGCGCTGCACGATGGGAGATCATATGGCCAGCCAGGACTTCACGATAGGCGGAGCCGCGGCCACTCCAGACGGTGCGTCAAAAGGAGGCCGCGGGACCCCCGCGGCGTTACCCCTCGCGGTCGCGCAGGCGTTCCTCGATCCGCTCGAGCGTCAGTTGTTGCCGGCGCAGCGCAATGCCCAGCCCGCCAATGGCGATCAGCGCCAGTGAGGACACCGCGCCGGCGCCGGCATAGAGCATCCGCGCCCGTGACCACCCATCACCGCCCCAGGGTGAGGCGCCCCAGGCCAACTCGAAGCACGCCAGCAGCGCCGCGACGCCGAGCACCTGGAGGGTGCGGTGCAGGATCATGCGCGGCGGGCCAGCGCGGCTTCGAGCGTGTTCTCGAGCAGGCAGGCGATGGTCATGGGGCCGACGCCGCCAGGCACCGGTGTGATGGCGGCGGCGCGCGGCAGGGCCTCGGCATAGGCGACGTCACCCACCAGCTTCCCGTCCGGCATGCGGTTGATGCCGACATCGATGACGACGGCGCCCTCGCGCACCCAATCGCCGCGGATCATCTCGGGCCGGCCAACGGCGGCGATGAGGATGTCGGCGCGGCGGCATTCGCCCGCGAGGTCGCGCGTGCGGGAATGGGCGATGGTGACCGTACAATCGGCGCCGAGCAGCAGTTGCGCCATGGGGCGGCCGACGATCTGGCTGCGGCCGACCACGACGGCCCGCGCGCCACGCAGTTGGGCCTTTGCCTCGGCCAGCAGGTGCATGGCACCCCGCGGCGTGCAGGGCACCAGGCCCCGCACGCCTTCCGGCGTGATGCCGGACAAGCCTGAGGCGAGACGGCCAGCGTTGAGCGGGTGGAACCCGTCCACGTCCTTTGCCGGATCGACTGCGGCGATGGCGGCTTCAGCGCGGATATGCACAGGCAGGGGAAGCTGGACGAGGATGCCGTCCACCTCCCGATCCGCGTTCAGGGCGGCGATTTCAGCGAGGAGTTCGGCCTCGGTCGTCTCTGCCGGCAGGTGGCGCGTGCGCGAGGCGAAGCCGGCGGCCAGCGCCGCCTTGTCCTTGTTGTGGACGTAGACGCCGCTCGCCGGGTCTTCGCCCACGCGCAGGACGACGAGGCCCGGCGTGAAGGCGAGTGTGGCGATCCGGGCGGCGAGCCTGCCGCGCAGGCGCTCGGCCACTGCCTTGCCGTCGAGGATGAGGGTCATCGGATCAGAAATACACGCCGAAGGAGATCATGTAGCCGCGGATGGCGCTGACCAGCAGCATCGCGGCCTGGACCAGCAGCAGGACGACCAGCGGCGAGAGGTCGATCCCGCCCATGTTGGGCAGGCGGTTGCGGACGGGGCGCATGACCGGCTCCGTCACGCGGTAGAAGAAGTCTGTGATGGTCCAGACCACGCGGTTGCGCGTGTCCAGCACGTTGAAGCCGACCAGCAGCGACAGCACGGCGGCGATGAGGATCGCCCAGAAGAACAGGTTCAGCCCGGCCTGGATCAGGAAAAAGAAAGCATCGAGGATCATTCGGCCCTGGGCTCCTGCTGTGGCGGCTTGAGCGCCCTTGTCGCGGAACCCTGCCGCCCGGGCAAGTGGGGATCGCGGGGGGTGCTTGACACCCCAACCCCCGTCCGCCATCAACCGGCCCCGTTGGCACACCCACAGGCACCTGTTGGGCGCCAAGCCGGGATCGGGGCTGTAGCTCAGTTGGTAGAGCGCGTCGTTCGCAATGACGAGGTCAGGGGTTCGATTCCCCTCAGCTCCACCACCCAGGCACTTGTTCACTATCTTTTTTTTTATCAGGTCGCCGCATTCACGGGTCTGATGGGCCGAATACCCGCAGCCCCGCCTGCTGTGTACCCAACGCACCGACCGCCTAGATCGACACCTCCACCCGCCAAGGCAGCCGACGGCCCCCATGGCGCGTCCCGTGCCCTCGGCGTCAGATGAAACGGTGGCCAACCATCCTGCCCCGCCTGCGTTGACGCAGCGAAGGACATGGAATGGCACAACTCTTCACCCCCCGCTCCGACGCGCGGCTGCGGACCACGCTCATCGTGCTCGGCCTCCTGGCGGTGCTCGTGCTGGCCCTGGCGCTGGTCCTGGCGCGGGGCGCCGGCGCCTGGGCCGTTGGGCGGCCGGCGCCACAGCCGATCCCCTTCAGCCACGCCGTGCATGCCGGTGGCCTGGGCCTCGAATGCGCCTTCTGTCACGCGGATTCCAGCCGTGCCGCATCGGCCGGCATGCCGGCAGGGGAGGTTTGCATGAGCTGTCATCAGCGTGTCTGGAACGTCACCGCGCAATTCGTGCCGCTCCGCCAGACCACGGTCTGGGCCTCAGTCCATCGCCTGCCGGATCATGTGCGTTTCCACCACGGCGCGCATGCCGCTGCGGGCGTGGGCTGCGGAAGCTGCCATGGCAATGTCGCGGCCATGCCACGGACGGTTAAGGCGGAAACCCTCTCCATGGGGTTCTGCCTCGACTGCCACCGCGACGTGACGGCGCATGGCGCAGAGCCAGTCGGACAGGGCCAGGTGGTGCGCTACTACGACGGCATCGCGCTGCCGGCGTTGACCAGCTGCACGGTATGCCATCGATGACGACGCGGCGCGGCATCCTCGGCGCCTCGCTCGCGCTCTCGGCGCTCGCGGGCTGCGACGCGCCGGACGAGTTCGGCCACCCGCTGCACGGGCGCGTACGCGGCGTGCCGTCGGAGGATGCGTCCTGGGCCACCACGCTGGAGCTGGACGGGCTCGGCCGCGGCGTCCTCGTGCGCACGCGGGCCGGCCATCCGATCAAGGTGGAGGGCAATCCGCGCCATCCGGCGAGCCTCGGCGCCACCGACATGTTCCTGGAGAGCGCGCCGCTCTCGCTGCATGCGCCCGAGCGTTCGCGCCACGCGCTGCACCGGGGCCGCCGAGCCGATCCGCAAGCGGGCTTCGCCGCGCTGCGCGGGGATGGGCTGCGCCTGCTGACCGGACCCATCTCCTCGCCCACGCTGCTCCGTCTGATCGGCGAAATGCTCTCCGCCAACCCCGGCTCCGCCTGGCATGTGCTGGACCCGATGGCCGATGACGCGGCACGCCAGGGCGCCATGCGGTGCTTCGGCGAGGCGGTGGCCGTGGT